>OIXG01003169.1_pt1 | contig 11293 bp, 9 predicted proteins | sample 1587731 | NCBI WGS metagenome assembly OIXG01 (sample SAMEA3888908, study PRJEB22519) | human gut metagenome | biome: human gut; feature: human-associated habitat; material: faeces | place: Denmark | collected 2010
CCCTCATCCGGATTTAATGCTTCTAAAGTATGTTTACCAGTAACATGATCATAATCTAACAAACTATAGTAGAAAGGCGTTGTCATGTATGGATTGGAATAATAACCGGCTTGACTGAAAGAAACATCTCCCCGGAATTCAAGTCCTTTCAACAGAAAAGAGCTGGGAGATATGTATCTCAAAGCGTGTCAGTATGGTCTTCCTTTTATTTCCATGTATGCGGCATCGCAGGGGTTGACTCAGAGCGAAGTTGATTGCATGAGCTTCCTTGAAAATGATGTGCTCGGTCTTGCTGACGTACTCGCAGACCTCGTAGATCTTGCTGGAAACAGCAGAGGTGTACTGGACTTCGCAGCCGTCGATGGACTTGGTCTGGATGCCGTTGTAGACCTCAGACCATGCGATGTTGTACGGGGTAGCGCCCATAGCGGAGATGGACTCAACGTACGGGTCAGCACCGGGGGTGCGGATGACAGCGCCCTTCAGATCGGCGGGGGTTTTGTAAGGCTTGTGGCCCATGAAGGAACGAGCACCGTCGTAGTAGTTGTAGCACAGGCCGCAGATGCCGTTGTTGGCCAGGTCAGCGTCCCAGCCCTTGAAGGTGTCGGTAGCCATCAGCTTCATGCCGTCCTCGTAGTTGTCCACGATGTAGGCCATGTTCATGATGCCGATGTCGTTGACGTAGCTGGACAGACGGCCTGCGTCGGTCAGGACGGCGATGCCCATGCCCTGCAGAGCCTGGTCGATCATGTCTTCCTCACCGCCCAGCTGGCTGGAAGGATAGATGGTGACCTTCACATGGCCGTCGGTGTCCTCAGCGACCTTGTCGGCAGCAGCCTGCAGGCCCTGATAGATCATGGAAGTATCGGTCTGGGTGGTGGAGAGCTTCAGCTCAAAGACCTCACCGGATGCAGCAGAACCAGCAGTGGAGCCGGAAGCAGCAGTGCCGGCAGTAGAAGCGGAAGAACCGCCGCAGGCGGTCAGGGCAGCAGTTGCAGCCATAGCGCCGCAGACAGCGAGAAACGAACGACGAGAAATCTTCTTCATGTGATTTTTCCTCCTGATTTTTCCAAACAGATCTTGCTCTTCTCGGATGAGCCTCGCGCAGGCCCATCTGATTTTCATGGCTTTATCATACCATGTTCATGTCCTGTTCACAGCTGTAGAATGTCACAAGCAGAATATGACATTCCACCAAACAAAGCATGACAAATGTCACTTCTTTCGTCAAATAGCCGAATAAAAGCCCGCTTTTATGCAGCAGTTTGCACAAAAGCGGGCTTTCTGCGTGGATTTTTTGTCAGCTTGTCAATGTGACGTCGAGCTGCTGCTGAATTTGCAGCAGCTGCAATTCAAAGTTCTTGTCTGCCGACATGGCCTCGGTGATCAGGCGGTCGGCGCTCTCCATCGCCTGATGATACCGCGCAAAGCGGGGCGTGGCAAGCGTATCCTCCATGATGGTAGGCAGAGTAGACATTCCGCGGGAGGCGGTGTCCTGCGAGTCCAGCTGAAGCAGCCGGGCGACCTCATCCGATTCCGTCACACTGTGCAGGGCGGACACGCCGCTCAACTCGGTGTAGACCATCGTCTGCATCTCCTCCGTGCAGGCAATGGTCTTCAGCAGCTCCCACGCCAGCCGGGAGTGCTCTGTGCGCTGGCTGATGCCCAGCATGAGGGTGCTCAGCCGGGAGTAGTTGCCGCCGCCGACGCTTGTGCCGCTGGGCATGGCGATGCAGTCCCACTCAAAGTTCGACGAGCGCTTGATGCGCCACGGATACGGCTCATAGCTGCGGTACTCGGAAAAGAGCATCGGGCGGAACGCCACTCTGCCCTCGTCGAAGGTCTTTTCGCTCAGATCCGTTCCGGCGTTGAGCTGGTAGATCTTCCGCGCAAACTGCATGGCGGACTCCTGCGCGCTCTGGTTCAGCAGGCAGTGCTGGCCGTCCTCACTGAACAGCGAACAGCCGTTGGCCACCAGCGCCTCTTCCCAGCCGTAATCGTAGACGCCGAACTGGTCAACGATGCCGTCCCCGTCCGTGTCTCTCGTCAGCTGCTCACACAGGCTGTAAAACTCATCCCACGTCCAATCGTTATCCGGGATGCGGATGTGCTCTTTCTGCAAGAGCGTCTTGTTGATGAACATCATCTGCGGCACGCATTCCAGCGGCAGCGCATACTGTTTTCCCTTGTCGGCTCCGGCCTGCAATGCCGCCGGGTAAAAGCCGCTCAGATCCGCTTCCGGGTCTTGCTTCATGAACGGATCCAGCTCCCGCAGGGAAGCTGTATCGCTGAAAATCACAAAGTCCTCGGGAAGGATCACCATCACATCCGGCTCCTGCCCCAGCAGGTACTGGCCGCTGAGCCATTCGGTGTAGTCTTCGACCCGGATGCCGCTGGTGTACTCGACTTTCACGTTGGGGTGCTCTGCCTCAAACTTTTCAATGGCGGCGTCAATAAAGGTATAGTAGTTCTCGCCCGGGACATTCCAATAGCTGTCACACGGGAAGCCGATGTGCAGCACCACCGGACGGCTGGCAGCCGCCAGAATGATGACCGCCGCCAGCAGAAAGGGCAGCGCGGCTTTCCAGTACCGGCTCATACGTCTGCCTCCGGCTGGCTGTTCTGGTTCTGCACCGCCCAGATGGCCAGCTGGGTGCGGTCACGGAGTTCCAGCTTGCGCAGGATGCTGCTGATGTAGTTGCGCACCGTGCCTTCGGAGAGATAGAGTCTGCCCGCGATCTCCTTGTTGGAGAGGCCGCAGCCCACCTCGCGGATGACCTGCCGCTCCATCTTGGTCAGCTCCAGCGCATTCTTTTTGTTCACGCGCACCTGCACGTCGCCCTGTGCCATGCGGGAGAACATCTGCAAGACCTTGGACGCCACATCCGGGGCGATGATGGAGCCGCCGCGCGCGGCCTCCCGCACGGCGTTGGTCAGGCCGTCCACCGAGACGCCCTTGAGCAGGTAGCCGGAAGCTCCGTACCGCAGAGCGTCAAACACATAATCGTCATCGTCAAAGGTGGTCAGGATGATGACCTTGATGCCCGGAAACTCCTGCTTGATGCGGCGGGTACACTCCACGCCGTCCATCTCGGGCATCCGAATGTCCAGCAGCACCACGTCGGGCTGCTTTTCCTCCACGAGTTCCAGCGCTTCACAGCCATTGGCGGCTGTACCCACCATCTCAATGTCTTCCTGCTTGCTCATCACAAAGCTGAGGCTCTGACGGATCAGTTCCTGGTCGTCGGCCAGAAGCACCTTTATCATACCGTTTCCTCCTGTTTCCTCTTTTCACTGCCCGGGGTCTTGCGCAGAGGGATCTCTGCCCGGATGCAGAACCCGTCGCTGTTCTCATACCAGAACGTGCCGCCCAGCATGAGCATCCGCTCCTGCATATGCTGCAGGCCAAAGCCCGGCGTCACGCTCTTGCAGCCGATGCCGTTGTCCCTCACCGACACTTCCAGCACGCCGTCCTCGATATGGCACCGCACCTGGACCCGGGTGGCGTGGCCGTGGCGGATGGCGTTGGTGATGCCCTCCTGCACGGTGCGGTAGACGCAGTCTTCCTCATCCTGCGAGAGCGTCAGCCCGGCCAGCGACTCTTCCAGCTGGATCTGTGTGCCGCTGCTCTGCGCCATGCTGGTACACATCTTGTTGAGCGCACCCGAGAGGTTTTCTTTTTCCAGCGAGTCCGGCCGCAGTGCCTTGACCGAGCGCCGGACATCGTTCATTCCGTTGCGGGCGGTGTCGGCTATCAGCTCCATCTGATGCCGTGCCATCTCGGGCGAGTCGTCCATCATCTGGATGCAGGCGTCTGCGCCCGCTGTGATGCCCGTGAGCACATGGCCTAACGTGTCGTGGATCTCGCGCGCAAGGCGGTTGCGTTCCTGCACCTGTGCGGTGTGGGCGCTCTCCTCGGCGTAGATGCGCAGCTGCTCGTTGGCCTGCTGCAGCTGCTGGTTCAGGTTCAGGATCTCCTGTTTCTCGCTGGTCTGCTGGCTGATGAACAGCACCATGTACAGGATGAAGAGTATCATTTCCAGCGCCGACAGGCTCTCGATCACCAGCTGCAGGACGCTGCGGGTGTGCAGGCTGTAAAAAGCCAGGTATTGTTTCAGCGTCACGGCATGGAGGGCGCTGGTGGCGGCGTCCATGTTGCAGAAAAGGTACACCACGATCATGGCGCTCAGAAAGCGCTTCTGCCGGAGAGAGCGCGGGTCGTCCACCATATCCACGATCGCAAACAGAGCAATTTTGTCGCAGTTCTGCTGGAAGATCAGCGCCGAAGCACTGTACAGCACGCCCTCCAATAAATATAGCTGCCAGCTGCTGCGGGAGAGAAAGCCGCTGTCCACCTCATGGGAGCACTTGCTCAGGATGGTGCCCACCGCTGCCAGCATCACGCCCAGGGCAAGCACACCGGGGCGGTAGGGCAGCCATTGCAGCTGCTGCAAAAACGAGTCTGCACGGCCAACTCTCACCGCGTAGAGCGGCGTGATGATCTGCACCGCAAAGATGAGCAGGATCAGAAATACCGTCAGCCACTCAATGGCATGGTAGAGCACCCGGAGGCCGATGGACAAATTTTCAGTTTTCATTGCCAGCCCTCCGTGCCGTAGCGCAGAATATCCTCCTGCGTGATTTGATTTACCGGCACCACGATGTTGGTCAGGTACGGCTTGCCCTCCAGGATCTCATACACCACCTCTGCCGCCATCCGGCCGATGCGGAGGGGCGACTGCGCCGAGGTGGCCGTCATCAGCCCTTCGGAGATCAGGGCTTTCGCCTCCGGTGAGCCGTCTACGCTGTAGACCAAAGTGGACGAGAGCACGCCTTTTTCTTCCAGCGCCGCCATTGCCCCCAGGGCCGCCTGCTCGTTGACGGCCATTACGACGTCAATGCGCGGGAAGGTCTCCAACAGCTGCTCCATCGCGCGCATGGCACGGTTCAGCTCGCCGCCGCAGTCCCGCAGCTCCAGGATCCGGTAGTCGTTGCCGCTTTTGGTCAGGGTCTGGCAGAAGCCTGAAAGCCTGTCCCAGCTGGAGAACGAATCCGAGTTGGACAGCAGCACGATGCGGGCGCTCTTGGTCTGGCTGATGAGGTGGCGGGCGTCCAGCAGACCGGCGCCGTAGTTGTTGGAGGTAATGGTGCAGGTGACAAGCTCCGGGTCGTCCACCTTGGAGTCGATGAGGATGACCGGCACGCCCTTTTCCCTCGCCTTTTCCAGTGCAGGCGTCACGCCCACATAATCCACCGGATTCACGATGAGCAGCTCAATGCCCTTATTGAGCATATCCTCGATCTCCTGATTCTGCCGCTCTTGATCTTGCCCCGGGTCGCGCACCAGGAGCAGATCGCCGTTGCTCTTGATCTGCATCTGGATCTCATCGTTGATGGTCTCATAAAACGGGTCACTCAGGGTCGTATACGTCGCCCCGATCATCCGCGTATGAGTCGGCAGACGCACCGCGTCGATAAACCTTCCCTGCACCCAGATGCCCACTGACACCGCAACCACCAGCATCAGCACCCCCGCCAATGTCCGCCGAAACAGCTCCATCTGCATCCCCTCCTTCCGGCTAATGAGTGGTTTTATTATAGCCCAGTTTCCATCCGGGAACAAGGGCAAGTTTTTCGGTACACCGTCTCCCCTTCATCTTGACAACCACACGGCGGCAGGGTATGCTTTAACCATCCAACCACATCTGATTTTACAAGAGGGTCTATGAATATTTACGATATTGCACGGGAAGCCGGCGTCTCGATCGCCACCGTCTCCCGCGTGCTCAACCGCAAAGATACCGTCCGCGCCGACACCCGCGCCAAGGTGGAAAAGGTGCTTAAACGCTGCAACTACGCTCCCAGTGCCATTGCACAGGGCATGGTCAGCAAGAGCCTGCACACGGTGGCCGTGCTCACAGTGGACATCCGGGATTCCCATTATGCCCGCACAGCCTACACCATCGAGCGCGAGTTTGGCCGCAGAGGGTACGAGGTCATCCTCTGCAACACCGGCGGCGACAGGGCCGAGACGCTGCGCACGTTACAAGCCGTGGCGCAGAAGCAGGTGGACGGCCTCATTCTGGTCGGCTCGATTTTCAACACCATCTGTCAGGGGGCAGAGATGGAGAACCTTCTGCGCAAAATGCCCGTCGTCCTTGCCAACGGCACGCTGGCTCTGCCGGACGCCTATTCGGTCATGGTCGATGACTGCCGGGGCGTCGAGATGGCCGTGGAGCATCTGGTGAAGACCGGACGCCGGAACCTCTACTATATCAAGGATAAGTCCACCGACAGCGCTGCTGCCAAGGCGAAGGGCTTCCTCTCCGGGATGGCCGCTGCCGGTCTGGACGCAGACGGGCATATTCTCGAAACCGGCGAGACGCTGGAGGACGGCATCCGCGTGGTGCAGCAGCTTTTGGCCGAGGGCATCCGCCCGGACGGCATTCTCTGCGGTGAGGATCTGACCGCTGCCGGTGTGCTGAAAGCCCTGCTCCGGGCGGGCATCCGCGTCCCCGGGGAGACCGCCGTGGTGGGCTATGATAATTCCACCTATGCCCGCCTGTGCGAGCCGGAATTGACTTCCGTGGACAACAAACCGGAGCAGGTAGCCTTGCTCTGCGTCCAGCTGCTGCAGAGCCGCATCGAGCACGGCGAGGACTATTCTTCTGTCACCTTGCAGCCGGAACTCGTTCAGAGGCAGAGCAGTTAAAGTGTAAAATCTTAGGAGTGTGTGTCCCTCGAAATGTAAGCGGTTACACAAATTTTGCAAAAGCGCTTGATTTTTGCTTTTGTTATGCTATAATCACGTTAAGAAAGCGCTTACATTATTCTTTTCAAACACTGCTCAGGAGGAACTTTTCATGAAACGTGTCGCCTACGAAGAAATGGTCGCTCAGTTCACCCGCGTGCTGGAAAAGCACGGCTTCACCCCGGCGGACGCCAAAGACGCCGCTGTGATTTTCGCCCAGAACAGCCTTTCCGGCGTGTACAGCCACGGTCTGAATCGCTTTCCGCGCGTGGTGAGCTACCTCGAAAAGGGCGAGATCGACCCGCTTGCCCGCGCCGAGTGCATCTCCCGCATGGGCAGTATGGAGCGCTGGGACGGCCACCGCGGCTTCGGCCCGCTGAACGCACAGCGCGCAATGGAGCGTGCCTGCGCCCTCGCCAAGGAGAACGGCGTCGGCATCGTGGCATTGGGCAACAACAACCACTGGATGCGCGGCGGCACCTACGGCTGGCTGGCCGCCGAAAAAGGCTGCATCGGCATCTGCTGGTCGAACACCGCCCCCAATATGCCTGCTTGGGGCGCCAAAGACTGCCGCATCGGCAATAACCCGCTCATCCTCGCTGTCCCCCGCTCCGACGGTCAGCACGTCATGGTGGACTGCGCCTTGAGCCAGTTCAGCTACGGCAAGCTGGAGAGTACCCGTCTGGCTGGCAGGCAGCTGCCCGTACCCGGTGGCTGCGACGAGGACGGCCAGCTCACGACAGACCCCGCCGCCATCGAAAAGAGCGGCCGCGCACTGCCCATCGGCTACTGGAAGGGCAGCGGCCTCTCCATCCTGCTGGATTTGATTGCCACCCTCCTTTCCGGCGGCAATGCCGTCCACACCATCGGGACCTTCGGCGACGAGATCGGTCTGACCCAAATCATGATCGCGATCGACCCCACTAAATTTGGCACCGTCGAGGAAAACGACGCCGTCATCAGCGCCATCCTTGCGGACATCAAGGCCAGCACCCCGGCCAGACCGGATGGCGAAGTCCGCTGGCCCGGCGAGGGAATGCTGCGCACCATCAAAGAAAACCGCGAGCTTGGTGTTCCGGTGGTCGAGGAGATCTGGGAGTCGGTTTTGAAGATGTAAGAAAACCTCCATGTTTTTCACATTTGCTTCTCCTGCGGTGGAAAGTTCTGTCTGTCCGTTTGCAGATCCTTAAAAGAAAAAGCCCGAAACTTCTCGTAGTATCAAGAAGTTTCAGGCTTTGTTTTGCTTATAAAAAGAGAGAGGGCCGGACGGTGCCAGCCCTCTTGACAGAATTATGAGATGCTCAAAAATTTCTGCTGCTTTTATTGCGGTTTTCAAAAATAGCGCCGAACAGAACGGCATATTTACGATATGCAGTTTGCGGATACTACTGCGGTGGGAAAATAGAATCAGGCAAAAGGATAAAGTGTCGGCAGGAAAAATACGGACACGACAATGAGGATGAGCGCCAGCGGGGTACCACACTTGAGATAATCCTTCAAGGTGTATCCGCCCGGCTCGATGATCATGATCTGGCAGGGAGCTGCCATGGGGGTCATGATGGACACACAGCTGGCTGTGATCACGCCGACCACGGCAGCACGGGGGTCTACGCCCATGCGGATACAGGCGGAAGTGACCAGTGGGATGAAGATGGTCAGGGTAGCCAGATTGGACATGACCTGTGTCAGAATGAAGGGAACAAGGAAGAACACCAGCATAATGATGTACGGATTGGTAGTATCGCCCAGCAGGCGGATCATCCAGTCTGCCACCACATCGCCTGCACCGGTGGTCTGGATGGCGTCCGACAGAGCCAGCACACCGGCAAACAGGAAAATGGTCGGCTGGTGGATGGAGTTGAGGGCTTCCTTCTCGGTCAGCACACCCGTCAGCACCAGAGCGGCAGCGCCGATGCAGGAAGTGAGATACATCTTGACACCAATGACATTTTCCAGCAGCATCATTGCAATGGAGACCAGAACGATCAGGACAGCCAGTTTGCGCTTGAAGGGGCTGAGTTTTTCGCTCTCAGAAGCCGTATGTGCTGCATCTGAAAACTGCTCGTTGGGAATATCCGGCATCAGCTTATAGCCAACAAAGGTCATGTACAGGATGGCAATGGTCAGCATCGGGATGCGCGCAATGGTGAAATCCCAGATGTGCAGCGGTGTCGGTGCGCCGGCCTGCATCATGACATCGTTCCATGCCATGTTGGAAGCACCCTGACCGAGAAAGGTCATCTGGGTGGCAATGTTGGCACAGGCCATAGAAGGATACAGCAGCTTGCTGCGGCTCACGCCGATGTCGTTCGCAATGCCTACCAGCAGCGGGATCATGATAGCGGCAGTTGCGGTGGCACTGGTGATGGCGCCCAGAAACGCACCTGCCACGCAGGAAAGAAAGATCAGCATCCGCATATTGTCCTTGTAGCGGATGACCAGACTCTGGGCTTTGTCAATCAGGGGCGTTTTGGTCAGCCCTGCACCGATGACGAACATGGCTACGAACATGACCACGTTCGTGTTGATGAAGCCGCCAAAGGCCTCGGCAGGGGTCTTGATGCCGGTGAGGATCAGCGCCAGAATGATGCCGGTAGAAATGACCGAGAACGGGACTTTACCGGATACAAAGGCGATGATCGTTACAAGCAGGATGACCAGTGTGATTTCCAATGGGTTCATGGAAGTTTCCTCCTGTGGATGGTTTCGTTTGGATGAACCAATAATGCCCCGGACACCTTTACGCGGAAAAGGGTTCCGGGGCAAATTGCGGAGAACAAATACGTGGCAAATTAAGCTGAGCAAGAAACTTAGGGTAAGAAAAACGATTTAGGAGAATCGTATGAAAGGAAATAATGAGTGAAGTCTGTCCCCCGCTGAGAGGATATCCGGATTACTTAATAAAGCCGACGTGCTTGCAGATCTCTTCGATGGCCTTTTCCTTGCGCTCATTGAAGATGACCTTGTTCTCTTCGAACAGGTTGCGGCCCTCAGCGTCGATGGAAACGATCAGGGGGCCAAACTCGTTAACGTGGCAGTGCCACAGAGTTTCCGGCATACCGAGGTCACGCCACTGGGCCTCGACGATCTCCTCCACCTCGGTGGCAGCCACAACGGCGTTACCGGCAGGGAAAACACAGTGGATGGCGCCGAACTCCTTGCAGGCGCGCTCGGTGTTGGGGCCCATGCCGCCCTTGCCCACGATGACGCGGACACCGGACTTCTGCACGAACTCATACTCGAACTTTTCCATACGCATGGAGGTGGTGGGGCCCACAGACACCATCTCGAACTTGTCGTTCTCCAGCGGGCGGATGATGGGGCCGGCGTGGAAGATGGCTGCGTCCTTCACGTCCACAGGCAGCGGGCGGCCCTCTTCCACGAGGCGGCGGTGCGCCACATCGCGGCAGGTGGTCAGGTCGCCGTTCAGGTAAACGACATCACCGATATGGATGTCCTTCAGGTCTTCTGCGGAGACCGGAGTAGTAAGGATCTTCTTTCCGTCTTTGATGGTCAGCATTACAAAGTCACCCCCGAATGAGTATCAATGGTGTAGTTCAGATCTTTATCAAAAATGATGTGGCCGCGGCGATGGCTCCAGCAGCCCACGTTGACGGCAACGCCGATGGCAGAAGGATGGCGGGCAGTGTTCTCGATGTGCACGCCCATGACGGAGTACTTGCCGCCCATGCCCTGAGGACCAAGGCCGATGGAGTTGATGCCGTCCTCCAGCAGCTTCTCCATATAGGCTGCGCGCTCGTTCTCGTTGTGGCTGCCCAGAGGACGCATCAGAGCCTTCTTGGACAGCAGAGCGGCGGTCTCAACAGAGGTGGCAACGCCCACGCCCACCAGCAGCGGGGGGCAGGCATTGATGCCGTAGCTGGTCATGACATCCATGACGAACTTGGTCACACCTTCGTAACCTGCACCGGGCATCAGAACCATGGCCTTGCCCGGCAGGGTGCAGCCGCCGCCTGCCATATAAGCGTAGATCTCACACTTGTCGCTGTTCGGGATGATATCCCACCAGACGGTAGGGGTGCCTTTGCCGACGTTGCGGCCGGTGTTGAACTCATCGAAGGTCTCAACACTGTTGTGGCGCAGAGGTGCTTCAAAGGTAGCCTTGACCACAGCCTCCTTCAGCAGACCCTCCACCTCGCCGATGAGGGGGAAGTCCACGCCGCACTTTACCCAGAACTGGAGCACACCAGTGTCCTGACAGCTGGGGCGGTTCAGCTCCTTGGCCAGCTTCTGGTTCCGCTTCATGGTCTCGTAGATGACCTTGGACAGCGGTGCGTCCTCCTGTGCGCCCAGCTCATCGAGCTTGGCAATGATGTCGTCCGGCAGCACCTTGGCGATATGGCTCACAAAGTTTGCCATATAGGTCGTCATCTGCTGCACCTGTTCTTGCTTGTTCATTCCAATGCCTCCTTAGCTTTGGTACATTTTGCGCGTTGGTTCACTCATATTCAACGTTCCTGTCCGCTTTACTGCGGGAAGAACGGAAATGCGATGGGAAGGATCACCATGCTGACAACCGTT
>OIXG01003177.1_pt1 | contig 11265 bp, 9 predicted proteins | sample 1587731 | NCBI WGS metagenome assembly OIXG01 (sample SAMEA3888908, study PRJEB22519) | human gut metagenome | biome: human gut; feature: human-associated habitat; material: faeces | place: Denmark | collected 2010
ACCGTGAAACTGGGTTCCGTCTTCCAGAACCAATAGCGCTGACTTAATCAAAACATCCTCCAGAGAATATCCACTCACTTTATTTGCATATTAATTCATAAACACGATCTGAATCAATGCAAATCTGTTGCCCGCAGATTTTTGGCAAACGGCGGCATTCTGGAGAGATGTCGGATAAAAGTCAACTTAAAGCGGATATTTTTAATGTTATTTTACGCCACTGGTGCGTAACACGTGATTTTTACGCCAAAAAGATCAACAAACCTGGCTGAGAAAACGCTTGCGGATGTGGAAGAGTGTAAAACAGAGAGATGATCGACAAAAAAGTGGACCATATGGTCAAAATTTACATTTCATTCACTAAAAAACACGCTAATACTGTATTTTTTACGCATCACACTTAAAACATACTCCATAATTCGCAAAAATAAAAAAGGGCAACAAAATATTGCCCTCTGCATCAATAACTTATTGATAGCAATAACCACATCACGATGGGTAATAATTGTTATAAACTATTCAGATCCAGCACATCACGCATATCAAACAGGCCATTTTTCTTGTCTTTCAGCCATAATGCTGAACGAACGGCGCCATTTGCAAAGGTCATGCGGCTGGACGCTTTATGGGTGATTTCAATACGCTCACCGATGTCGGCAAACATTGCCGTATGCTCCCCGACAATATCCCCCGCGCGAACGGTCGCGAAGCCGATGGTGCCCGGGACGCGTTCGCCAGTGTAGCCTTCACGACTGTAGACCGCGCAGTCCTTGAGATCTTTGTTCAATGCCCCGGCGATCGCTTCGCCCATCGCCAGCGCGGTGCCTGACGGCGCATCCACTTTATGCCGGTGGTGCGCTTCGATAATTTCGATGTCGGTATAGTCGCCCATCACCTTCGCCGCCTTCTCCAGCAGCTTCAACAGGACATTGACGCCAACGCTAAAGTTAGCGGCGAAGACAATGGCAATGTCCTGCGCGGCATCGCGAATCGCCTGTTTGCCAGCGTCGTCAAAACCGGTGGTGCCGATGACCATCCCTTTGCCGTGCTCGCGGCAAAACGCCAGATGGTTCAGCGTGCCTTCCGGGCGGGTAAAATCGATCAACACGTCGAAATCATCTTTTACCGCCGCCAGGCTGCTCTGCACCGCGACGCCCGCTTTGCCGGCGCCCGCCAGCTCGCCGGCGTCGCTGCCCACCAGGCTTGACCCTTCGCGCTCCAGCGCCGCGCCCAGCGCCACGCCTTCCATCTGCAATGCAGCCTGAATTAACTGGCGTCCCATCCGGCCGCCCGCGCCGGCGATGGCCACGCGGATTTGTGCATCATGCATAGCTATTCTCTTTTGTTAACATTACGTAAATTGTTTTCAGAGTAACCAGCCCGTCAGCGGGCCGCTACTCAAAAACGCCGATAATTAGAAATTTATGACAAACGGCGGACGATATCAGTAAAAACTATACGATTGTGCCGCAATTCCGTGTTTACCTGGTGACAACCGGGAAGGCTAATGATGGCGCTTTCGCCCGTACAGTGCGGGCGAAGGCGGTATTGCAGTGGGTTACAGCGGGAAAAGCGCACCGGCGGGAAACGCGGATAAAAACCAGGTCACCGCCAACAGATCGGCGCTGCCGCCGGGGCTGAGATGGCGGGCAATCAGCTCATCGTCAAACTGTCGCAGCGCCTCCAGCCCGCCGTCCACCAGCACGCCGCCCTGCCACAGCAGTCGCTGCGCCTCCTGCTGGACAAAGTTCAGCCCGGCAAGCCCGCCGCGCGAGACCAGGTTGGTGTCATCATTCCACGCCATCAGATGCAGCAGGGTTTGCAGTAGCGCCAGATTACTGTCGCCGGTCTCTTCCATCATGCGGGTAAATACTGGCATGGCCTGGGTACGCACCGTCAGGAAACCGCTCTCCGCCTCGCCGCGGGCCCCGGAGAGACCATAGCGCAGAAAATGAGCCTCGCCTTTACTGAGCCGTTCCCCGCCAGCAGAAGACAACTCCTGCATAACCATGCCGCGACAGAAGCGCGCCACCTGGTCGCAAAGCCGGTGCTGCTCTATCGGCTCACCTTTCGACACCAGCCTGCCCGCCGCCGCGCTGAGCAGGCCAAAAGCGAAGATCGCCCCGCGATGGGTATTCACCCCGCCGGTGGCCTCCAGCATATCGTTCTCACAGGCCATCCCTACCGGGCGCAGCATCATCAATACCTGTTCCGGCGCGACCGCCGCAGTATCGTGGCCCATGATGAAAAATTTCTCCATCCACGGAGCCACCACCGCGGTGCTGGCCTCAAACGAGGCCAGATCCATATCCCAGTGCGCGCCAGCGTTACGAATATCCACCAACCCGGGCTTTGGGGTCAGGCGAACTTCGGTCAACAGCGCGCGCTCTACCGCGCTGACCACCTCTTCGGCACTCAGTGGCTTCACGCGCCGCACACGCGCTGGATTAATTAACACGTCGCTCATGGCCTTTCCCCTCTGTGTTTAGTCGCTGTTTTTCACCTGACGAATCACATCGATGACCGAACCGTCGCGATAGCGCACCACCGCCACCACCCGATCGGTGAATTCGATCGGCTGCGGCTTGCCAGTCAACAGCTCAGCACGCTGCTGCAGTTCCTCAATGGTCATCAGCGGAATGCCTGCGCTGCGCAAATTGTCGATCAGGTCCTGACGTGCCGGGTTGACCGCAATGCCGTGGTCAGTGACCAGCACATCCACGCTGGCCCCCGGCGTGACGCGGGTCAGCACCTTTTCCACGACGCAGGGAATACGGCCGCGAACTAACGGCGCGGTAATAATGGTCAAATCCGCACCGGCGGCGGTATCGCTATGGCCACCGGACGCCCCGCGCAGCACACCGTTAGAACCGGTCATCACGTTAACGTTAAAGTCGATATCAATTTCCAGCGCGCTGAGCATCACCACGTTTAAGCGCTCGCAGGAGGCGCCTTTGGAGCCCGGGCTGGCATACTGATTGGTGGAGATCTCGACATGGTTCGGGTTCTGCGCCAGCGAACGCGCCGCGTCACCATCGAAGGACTGGGTATCGAGCAGCGTTTTGATCAACCCTTTTTCGTGCAAATCGACCATCGTCCCGGTGATACCGCCGAGGCCGAAGCTGGCGGTAATGCCGTTACGGCGCATTTTATCTTCAAGGAAGCGAGTTACTGCCAGCGAGGCGCCGCCGGTACCGGTCTGCAGCGAGAAACCCTCTTTAAAGTAACCGGAGTGCTCAACGACTTTCGCCGCCTGGCGGGCGATCAGCAGCTCGCGCGGGTTGCTGGTCAGACGGATGGCACCCGCGGTAATTTTTTGCGGATCGCCGACTTCATCTACCTGGACTATCAGATCCACCTGATCCTGGGCAATACTGGCCGGATAGTTAGGATAATCCACCCACTCTTCGGTCAGCAGCACCACGCATTTGGCATGTTCCGCATCAACGCGCGCGTAGCCCAGCGAACCGCAGCGTGATTTACCGCTAAAGCCGTTGGCGTTGCCAAACTCATCGCAGCAAGGAACGCCGAGAAACGCGACATCAATCGACAGCTCGCCGCTTTGAATCAGCTGTACGCGACCGCCGTGGGAGTGGATCTGCACCGGGTTTTCCATTAAACCGGCGGAGATCTCCTCGCCCAACTTGCCGCGCAGGCCGGAGGTGTAGATCTGGCGGATCACACCATTTTTAATATGCTCGATCAGCGGCCAGTGGGCGTCGATCAGCGAACTGGATGCCAGGGTGAGATCGCGAAAACCCATTTCCGCCAGCTTCGCCACTACCATATTGACGACTTTGTCACCGCCGCGAAACGCGTGGTGGAACGAAATGGTCATGCCGTTTTGCAGGCCGGAACGACGAATCGCCGTTTCCAGCGAATCGCAGATTTTGCGCTGGCGCTTTTCGCTCTCACTCGCCAGCCAGGGACTTTTCGCCGTTACGCCGGCATAAGGTGTCAGTCCATTCGGCATCACGTACTGCTGATTAAGCATTGCTACTGTCTCTTTCATCTTATTCCCCTTAATCACGAATACCGGAAGCCGAGAGCGCCACCACTTTGCGAGCATGGTCGATAATCGGTCCATCGATCATCTTGCCGTTCAGCGATACCACACCCAGACCTCGCGTTTCGGCTTCTTCCGCCGCGGCAATCACTTCCAGCGCGTGATCGACCTCTTTGCGCGTTGGGGCATAGACCTGATGCAGGAGTTCAATTTGTCGTGGGTTAACCAACGATTTGCCGTTAAAGCCGAGGTTTTTGGCCAGATTCGCTTCCGCCAGGAAGCCCTCTTCATTATTGATATCCGACCACACCACGTCATAGGCGGCGATGCCGGCAACGCGGGCGGCATGCAGTACAGCGCAGCGGGCGTAGAACAGTTCAGTACCGTCGCCGCGGGAGGTGCCCATATCCATCACGTAATCGAAGGCCGCCAGCGCGATCGCCGCCAGACGCGGGCTGGCACGGGCGATTTCCACCGCGTTCACCACGCCCAGCGCCGACTCGATCGCCGCCATTAACTTGGTGCTGCCCACTTCCCGGCCGCACTCGCGTTCAATCCGCTCAACATGCGCTTCCAGCTCATGGATATCTTCTTTGCTGTCGGTTTTCGGCAGACGCACCATATCCACGCCCGCGCGGACTACCGCTTCAAGGTCGGCAAGACCGAACGGCGTATTCAGCGGGTTAATGCGCACCACGGTTTCGATATCCTGATACAGTGGATGCTGCAGCGCCTGATACACCAGCAGACGAGCGGTATCTTTCTCGCGCAGCGAAACGGCATCTTCCAGGTCGAACATCACCGCATCGGCGCCGTAGACGAATGACGTGCTTAACATGGCGGCATTGGCGCCAGGGATGAACAACATACTGCGACGTGGTTTCATAGCTGGCTCCATTGTAATTGGGTCTGTTGCGCCGCGCGCAGCGCCGCGGCCTGTACGCGAGCTCGCAAAACACATTCCAGCGCGCCTTTATCATCGACCACCACGTTGGCCTGTTTCACGCCAAGCTGAGCCAGCGTTTCTCTCACTACCTGCTCAATCGCAGCGCCAAACTGTTGTTTCACAATGCTGTCGATTTCCAGCTGAATGCCCGGCTGCGCCGCCGGTCCAATCCTGACCATCACATCGCTGGACTCCAGCGTGCCGGCCAGGGCGTCAATCTTCATTTCCATAGGGGAAAATCCTTAGTTAGGGCATAAAAATCAGGCGGTTTGATGTTCGCTCTCCGCCAGTTGCATCAGAAAAGAGAGGGTCCCCGGCGGCACCAGCGCCGCGACCGCCTGCCAGTTGCGCTGTCGATAGAGTTCGCGCACTCGGGAGGCCGACACGGGTCCACCATTTTTTTCGATTCGCGCAAGCTCAACTACTTCAATGGGCGGCGCGTCGCCTGGCGCTTCCAGTAGTGACTTCATGCGCTGGTTGTAATTACGGGTCAGGGGACACAGCGGCTCGGTGCCGACAAAGCGATGGGTAATCTGCAGCGCCGGGGCCAGGCGCTCGCGGAAGAGCTGCAGGTCAATCTGGCTGTGGCAGTCATCAACCACCCCCTGTTCTTTCAGGAAATAGCCGGGGAACGTCGCCCGCGAGATCAGATACGCCGAACCGGGATGCAGCGTCACCTTATCGATGCCGGTAATCCCCTGTTCAATGAGCTTGAAGCGATCGTGATAGGAAAAGCAGGACGCATCTTCTTTGACCACAAACAGATGCAGCCAGTCGCACTGGCTGGCCGCCTGTTCTACCAACCAGCGGTGGCCGAGGGTGAATGGATTGGCATTCATCACGATAGCGCCGATTTTTCTTCCCGGCTGACGGTACATCGCCAGCTGTCGGCAGTAACGAGTCAGTCGTTCGCGGCTATTTTCCATTAGCACGGCGCGGTCGCCCGCCTGGGCTATCGGCCAGAAGCCGGCGCCGGAAAATAACGCAGCATTGCAAGGTTTAGTGAACAAAAACAGTTCGCTGCGCCCCAGCTCATAGGCCAGCGTCAGGAGCTCGGTCAGTAATTTAAGGCTCAGCCCCTCCCCCTGCAGCGAGGGATCGATGGCGATGCATTTCAGCACATTGCCGGCGATAGCACCGCAGCCGACCAGCCGCTGCTGATACTCGGCGATAATCGCCATTTCGCAGTCGGCCTCTAACGACAGTTGATGCTGGCGGAGAAACCGATCGATCGCCTCTCGCCGCGGTTTATCTTTTAATAGTTGAACGCGTTTTAATATCAGTGTCATTTTTTAGCGCTTCGTCATTTCAAAACGAACTGTATTTCGCCAGCGTTCGGCTATGGATTCTTGTATTTAAGTCACAGTTTTTCTCGTGGCTTAATTGGCTTTATGGTTTTTATGTTGTTAATTAATTCAGAATCATAAAAACAATTAAATTAATAAAAAACACGAGTATTCAGTGAAGATAATCACACCTTACCCCTGGATCTATTTATTACTATGCGCCGGTCTTACTACTCCATCAATAAACAGGATAACGTTTATGACTAACATGAGTCAGGCTCCGGCGACGGAGAAAAAGGGCGTTAGCGATCTGCTGGGATTTAAAATCTTCGGCATGCCGCTCCCCCTTTACGCATTTGCGTTAATTACACTATTACTTTCACATTTTTATAACGCTTTACCCACCGATATCGTCGGCGGCTTTGCCATCATGTTTATTATCGGCGCTATATTCGGGGAAATTGGCAAGCGCCTGCCAATATTCAACAAATATATCGGTGGCGCTCCGGTGATGATTTTCCTGGTGGCGGCTTATTTTGTCTATGCCGGTATTTTTACGCAGAAAGAAATCGATGCTATCAGCAACGTTATGGATAAGAGTAACTTCCTTAACTTATTCATCGCGGTATTAATTACCGGAGCAATTCTGTCGGTAAACCGCCGCCTGCTGCTGAAATCACTGCTCGGCTATATTCCAACTATCCTGATGGGCATTGTCGGCGCGTCTATTTTTGGCATCGCTATCGGCCTGGTGTTCGGTATTCCAGTGGATCGCATCATGATGCTGTACGTCCTGCCGATCATGGGTGGCGGCAACGGCGCGGGCGCGGTCCCCTTGTCGGAGATTTACCACTCCGTCACCGGTCGTTCTCGCGAAGAGTATTACTCAACCGCTATCGCTATTCTGACCATCGCTAACATCTTCGCCATCGTCTTTGCCGCCGTCCTCGATATCATCGGCAAAAAACACACCTGGCTGAGCGGCGAAGGGGAACTGGTGCGTAAAGCCTCGTTCAAAGTGGAAGAAGATGAGAAAGCGGGACAAATCACCCATCGCGAAACCGCCGTCGGTCTGGTGCTGTCCACTACCTGCTTCCTGCTGGCCTACGTCGTGGCGAAGAAAATTCTGCCCAGCATTGGCGGTGTGGCTATTCACTATTTCGCGTGGATGGTGCTGATCGTCGCCGCGCTGAACGCCTCCGGGCTGTGCTCACCGGAAATCAAAGCCGGTGCTAAACGCTTGTCTGATTTCTTCTCCAAACAGCTGCTGTGGGTGCTGATGGTCGGGGTCGGCGTCTGCTACACCGACCTACAGGAAATTATCAACGCCATCACCTTCGCTAACGTTGTTATCGCCGCCATTATCGTTATCGGTGCGGTGCTCGGCGCGGCGATCGGTGGCTGGCTGATGGGCTTCTTCCCAATAGAATCGGCCATCACTGCAGGCCTGTGTATGGCCAACCGCGGCGGCTCCGGCGACCTGGAAGTTCTCTCTGCCTGTAACCGTATGAACCTTATCTCTTATGCGCAAATCTCCTCCCGTTTGGGCGGCGGTATTGTGCTGGTCATCGCCAGCATCGTGTTCGGCATGATGATTTAACCCATACGCACGATGGCACGTTGAACTGACAGGTGAAGAACGAATCAGGGTCCCATGCCGGGAGCGGCAGAGAAAAATCCACCCTGCTCCTTAGCCGGAAACGCCAGAAACCTTGTCAGACAGCGCGTCATCGTGCCCCTATTTGAGATGTATAAATGACTGACAATGCCATCCTGTTAGGCGAAGGCTTCACCCTGATGTTTCTCGGCATGGGCTTTGTGCTGGTGTTCCTGCTGCTGCTCATCTTTGCCATCCGGGGAATGTCCCTCGCCGTCAACCGCCTGTTTCCCGAGCCGCCCGCCGCCCCCGCAGCGGCGCCGGCCGCCGTCGCGCCCGCCGACGATTTCGCCCGCCTGAAGCCGGCGATTGTCGCCGCCATTCACCACCATCGCCGTCTTCACCCTTAATTCACGGAGGAATTCATGACCGTTGCCATTACCGATGTCGTCCTGCGCGACGCCCACCAGTCCCTGTTCGCCACCCGTCTGCGTCTCGACGATATGCTGCCCGTTGCCGCTCAGCTGGACGACGTCGGCTACCGCTCGCTGGAGTGCTGGGGCGGCGCCACCTTTGACGCCTGCATCCGCTTTCTCGGCGAGGACCCGTGGGGCCGCCTGCGCGAGCTGAAAAAGGCGATGCCGAAGACCCCGCTGCAGATGCTGCTCCGCGGCCAGAACCTGCTCGGCTACCGCCACTACGCCGATGACGTGGTGGAGCACTTCGTGGAGCGCGCCGTCAAAAACGGCATGGACGTCTTCCGCGTCTTCGATGCCATGAACGACCCGCGCAACATGCAGGCCGCCCTGCAGGCGGTCCGCCGCCACGGCGCCCACGCCCAGGGTACGCTTTCGTACACCACCAGCCCGGCGCACACCCTGCAGACCTGGCTCGACCTCACCGAACAGCTGCTGGAGACCGGCGTTGACTCCGTCGCCATCAAGGACATGTCCGGCATTCTGACGCCGCATGCCGCCTTTGAGCTGGTCAGCGAAATCAAGAAGCGCTATGACGTCACCCTGCACCTGCACTGCCATGCCACCACCGGGATGGCGGAGATGGCCCTGCTGAAGGCCATTGAAGCCGGCGTCGACGGCGTCGATACCGCCATCTCCTCGATGAGCGGCACCTATGGCCACCCGGCCACCGAGGCGCTGGTCGCCACCCTCGCTGGCACGCCGTACGACACCGGCCTCAACATCCACAGGCTGGAGAGCATCGCCGCGTACTTTCGCGAGGTGCGCAAAAAATACCACGCCTTCGAAGGCCAGCTGAAGGGCACCGACAGCCGTATCCTCGTCGCCCAGGTGCCGGGCGGGATGCTCACCAACCTTGAAGGCCAGCTGAAGCAGCAGAGCGCCGCCCACCGTCTGGATGAAGTGCTGGCGGAAATCCCCCGCGTGCGCGAGGACCTCGGCTTCATCCCGCTGGTGACCCCGACCTCGCAGATTGTCGGCACCCAGGCGGTGCTCAACGTGCTGGGCGGCGAGCGCTACAAAACCATCGCGAAGGAGACCGCCGGTATCCTGAAAGGCGAGTACGGCCGCACCCCGGCCCCGGTGAACGCCGCCCTGCAGGCGCGGGTGCTCGACGGCGCCGACCCGGTGACCTGCCGCCCGGCGGATTTACTCAAGCCGGAGCTGGCCGCGCTGGAAGCCGACGTCAGACGCCAGGCGCAGGAGAAGGGCATCACGCTTGCCGAAAACGCCATCGACGACGTGCTCACCGTGGCGCTGTTCCCGCAAATCGGCCTGAAGTTCCTCGAAAACCGCCACAACCCGGCGGCCTTTGAGCCGGTACCGCAGGCGGAAGCCGCGCAGCCAGTGGCAAAAGCAGAAAAACCTGCCGCCTCCGGCGTCTACACCGTGGAGGTGGAAGGCAAAGCCTTCGTGGTCAAAGTCAGCGACGGCGGCGACGTCAGCCAGCTGACGGCGGCTGCTCCTGCCTCTGCACCCGCCGCTGCCGCCCCGGCCGGCGCCGGTACCCCGGTGACCGCCCCGCTGGCGGGCACTATCTGGAAGGTGCTGGCCAGCGAAGGCCAGACGGTGGCCGCAGGCGAAGTGCTGCTGATTCTGGAAGCCATGAAGATGGAAACCGAAATCCGCGCCGCGCAGGCCGGGACCGTGCGCGGTATCGCGGTGAAAGCCGGCGACGCGGTGGCGGTCGGCGACACCCTGATGACTCTGGCGTAAGGAAAAGGAACGGAAATGGAAAGTCTGAACGCCCTGATCCAGGGCATGGGGCTGATGCACCTGGGGGCCGGCCAGGCCATCATGCTGCTGGTCAGCCTGCTGCTGCTCTGGCTGGCCATCGCGAAGAAGTTCGAGCCGTTACTGCTGCTGCCGATTGGCTTCGGCGGCCTGCTCTCCAATATCCCGGAGGCCGGGCTGGCGCTCACCGCCCTGGAGAGCCTGCTGGCTCACCACGACCCGGCGCAGCTGGCGGTGATTGCCGCGAAGCTCCACTGCGCGCCGGACGTCCACGCCATTAAGGCGGCGCTGGCCCTGGCCCTGCCGTCGGTGCAGGGGCAGATGGAGAGCCTCGCGGTGGACATGGGCTACTCCGCCGGGGTGCTGGCCATCTTCTATAAGGTGGCGATTGGCTCGGGCATCGCGCCGCTGGTCATCTTTATGGGCGTCGGAGCGATGACCGATTTCGGCCCGCTGCTGGCCAACCCGCGCACCCTGCTGCTGGGGGCGGCGGCGCAGTTCGGGATCTTCGCCACCGTGCTCGGGGCGCTGACGCTGAACTACTTCGGCATCATCAGCTTCACCCTGCCGCAGGCGGCGGCCATCGGCATCATCGGCGGCGCCGACGGCCCGACGGCGATTTACCTGTCGGGCAAGCTGGCGCCGGAGCTGCTGGGGGCCATCGCGGTGGCGGCGTACTCCTATATGGCGCTGGTGCCGCTGATCCAGCCGCCGATCATGAAGGCGCTGACCACGGATAAGGAGCGGAAAATTCGCATGGTGCAGCTGCGCACGGTAAGTAAGCGGGAGAAGATCCTGTTCCCGGCGGTGCTGTTGCTGCTGGTGGCGCTCCTGCTGCCGGACGCCGCGCCGCTGCTGGGGATGTTCTGCTTCGGCAACCTGATGCGCGAGAGCGGTGTGGTGGAGCGGCTGAGCGATACGGTGCAGAACGCGCTGATCAACATCGTGACCATCTTCCTCGGACTGTCGGTGGGGGCCAAGCTGGTGGCGGACAAGTTCCTGCAGCCGCAGACGCTGGGGATCCTGGTGCTGGGGGTGATCGCCTTCTGCGTGGGGACCGCGGCCGGGGTGCTGATGGCGAAGCTGATGAACGTGTTCAGCCGGCACAAAATCAACCCACTGATCGGCTCGGCGGGGGTGTCGGCGGTGCTCTCCCCTGTCGGGGCCTCGGCGGCAGGCAAGGCGGTCTCGCCGGTGGTCTCGTCGGGGACAATCTCCTC
>OIXG01003181.1_pt1 | contig 11258 bp, 8 predicted proteins | sample 1587731 | NCBI WGS metagenome assembly OIXG01 (sample SAMEA3888908, study PRJEB22519) | human gut metagenome | biome: human gut; feature: human-associated habitat; material: faeces | place: Denmark | collected 2010
GCCACTCCAAGCCCATCTACTTCGGCTTCAAGGGCGGCAAGGGCGTGCTGGTGGCCGCTGGTGCCATCCTCGCCGTCCAGCCGGTGCTGCTGCCGGTGCTGGCGCTCATCTTCCTCGCCTGCCTGCTGCCCACCGGTATGGTGTCGCTGGGCAGCATCACGATGGCTGCAGCCTATCCGGTGCTGACGCTGGTGTACAGCCTCCTACGCGGCCTGCCGACGCAGGACGTTGTGGTCTGCACCGTGGGCGCTGCCATCGTGGGCGGCATGGTCATCTGGATGCACCGCACCAATATCCAGCGCATCCGGGACGGCAAGGAGTACCGTTTCGGTCAGAAGCACAAGAGCAAGTAACCGCAAAAAGCAACGCCCCGCAGGGCGCTCGTTCCATCGAGCTGCCTGCGGGGCGTTTTGCTGTTTGGCAGAGTTATTCCGCGTCGGCTTCCTGAAGGGTCTCGGTGTTGTCCTCGTACTCGGGGTCTTCGATGGCGATGGTCTTTTCCCGTTCAGCAGACTTGCTGCTGAGGTGCTTGCGCAGCCGGGCGGCAAATTCGTCTTCCGGGATGCCGCTCTGGGAGGGGGTGAGGTCGGGTGCGGGGTGGCCGTCGGGCAGGTGAGCGCCGAAGGCCGGGACGAAGAAGAATTTCCGCACGACGAAGATGAGGGCGATGGCCCCCACGCTCAGCAGATTCTCCAGTGCAGATTCGTGGCCCACTACCATGTGGCGTGCGATGGCGTAGAGCAGCACTTCGAGGCTGGAGCCGGGGCTGTGCTTGGCCAGCATCTTGATGAACTCGATGCCGATGACGATGTCGAGTGCCCGCTCCAGAAAGGTGCGGATCTCTACATCGTTGCCATCGATGAACAGGCCGGGCATCCATTGGATGAGGGGCACGATGCTGATGAGCAGGCCGATGAGCACCAGGCCGGAGAGGGAGATCTCGAGCAGGGTGGAGGACTGGATGATGAAATTGCGCAGCTCCGCGCGGCTTCGGCTTTCGACATGGGTGGTGTTGTGGAAATCGTTGGACATGGCAGGGACCTCTCTTTCGGATTTGGATTCAAGTGCAGTGGACAAAATCGGGGAAAAATGTCAACTTTATTTTTTATATTTTAGCAAAGAATGTTAACTGCGTCAATTCGTTGAGGAAAATTCCAGCGATGAAAATGTGCTATGGAACACAAAAAGCTCCCCCGGCGGGGGAGCATGAAAGGGAGTGGAGGGAAAATTTCAATCCTGCACGGCCACATAGCCCGATTTCTCGATGCAGGCACGGCCCGCGTCGGTGGAGAGCCAGTCGTAGACTTTGCGTTCCGGCGTGTCCGCACCGGAATCCTGCCGGACCGCGGCATAGAACTCATTGCAGAGCGGGTAGCTCTGGTCGGCGATGGTCTCGTTGGAGGGGGTCACGCCGTCCACAGCCAGCAGCCGCAGGCCGGGCTGGGAGTACATCTGGTCGATGTAATAATACACCGAGAAGCCAATGGCGTTGGCGGTGTTGTTGTATTCGGCAATGCTGTCCACCAGCCCGCCCATCTCCGTGGGGGCCAGCTCGGTGGGGGCGTCCATCAGCTCCCCGCCCTGGATGAGCAGCTTCTGGAACAGGGTCTGGCTGCCGGAATCTTCCCGCCGCTGGAATGCCACGATGGGCAGGTCCGCGCCGCCGACGTCTTTCCAGTTGGTGATCTTCCCGGCATAGATGTCCCGGAGCTGCTGCTGGGAGAGGCTCTGGACGGGATTTTCTTCGTTGACGATGAACACCAGTGCATCCCGGCCAATGGCTTTCTGGTCCAGCGGGCCGCCCTCCGCGGCCATTTCCTCCTTGACGGATTCTGGGGCCTCGTAGGCGATGATGAGCTTGGTGGAATCGCCCTCATTGCCGCCATAAAGGCTCAGGTTCCGCCAGGCCCAGGCCGTGGTGTTGGTGCTCACGCAGCTCTGGGCCGTTTCCAGATCCATGCCCGTGGTGTCCGCCATGATCTGCGCAATGAGGGGGATGCAGGCCGTGCTGCCGTCGGTCAGGGGAAACTCGTCGGCTGTCAGGATGGGCTCACGGGTCACTTCACTGGAAGCATCCGGGCTGGCAGCGGGCTCCCTCTCGGGCTGAGAGGGAGTGGGCCCGGAGTTGACAGGGGCATTCGTGTTGCAGGCCGAGAGCAGGGCGGCTGAGGAAACCGCGCCCAGCCCCAGCAGAAAAGCGCGGCGGGAAAGAGCAGTTTGTTTCATGGTCAAAACCTCCTGTGTTCAGATCAGATCGCCATAGCCGTGTTCGTCCGTGCTGGAAGCAAAGATGCTGCGGCAGTAGAGCCACTGGCCGTCTGGGGTCATCCAGCCGTAATAGAAGCCCTTTCGGGCCATGAAAGCGCCTGCGGGCAGGTCATTGAGGCCGTTGCCGCCATAATAGCTGTAGCAGAGGGCCAGCCCTTTGAGGACGGCGTTCCCGTTCTCGTCCAGTACGTCATAGAGGGTCTTTCCGTTGGGGCCTGCATAGCCGTAGCGGAAATAGGCGTGGCCGTCTGTGGTGGTGAGGGGCGCAAAATAGTAATAGCCATCCGGCGTGGAGGCGGAAATAGTAAGCTGCCGTACAAGGCCCTGTGCGTCATAGAGCCGGATGGTGGGCTTGCTATGGTCTCCTGCCGGATAGAGCATCACCAGCGCGTAGTCCTCCCCCACAGCCCACACCCGGGCCGAATCCTGATTCTCGACCGAGTCCACGTTCACATCGGTGAGGATGGCGCCGGTGGTGCGGTCGTAGACCCGGAGCGTCCCGTCGGTGGCGTAGACGGCCAGGGTCTTGTCGTCGGCGTCCACGTTATAAACGGGTTTCATCTCCCCGGTGGTCAGGTCGTGGAACTGGTAGCGGTAGTCGTTGCCAGCATTCCAGCAGACCACCGCCCCGGGAGCATGGTAGAGGACGGAGCGGTCAAAGGTGGCAAGGACTTCGCTCTGTTCGGTGCTGGCCAGGTCGATGAGCTGGTACTGGCCGTCTTCCGTCCGGAAGCTGGCGGTGCCGTTGCCGCACACCCGGTCAAAGCCGTCCAGCTCTTCCCCCGTTACCGTGTTGGAAAGGGTGGAGGACTGGGAGAGGTAACCATCCGTGTAGAAATCCAGTAAGATCCAGTCGCTGGGGATGCCGCTGGTATTGTTCTGGTTGGAAAGGCTGGTGGCCGTGCAGCGGTCTTCCTCCCGCAGGGGATTGCCCTCCCGGTCCTGCAGCACCATCCGCACATGCTGGTACATGTCCTCGTCATATTCGCCGTCGGCCAGCGTCTCGGGCCGTTCATAGCAGGTAAAGGCGAACAGATCGTTGGAGACGACGCACTGGTAGGCGGTGTCCGGAGACGGGATCTCCTGCCGGGTGGTCAGGTCGATGACCTGGCAGTCCCCGGGCTGGACAGCATGATCGCAGGAAAATTCCAGTGCGTCGGTCTGGTTGAGCACCAGATAATTCCCGGAGAGGGTGACGCTGTGATCCTGTTCAAAGGGGAGCACTTCGGCTCCGGTCTTATCGTAGAGGGCGCTGCGGCGGCCGGAGGGGGAGCGGTTGTCGGACCAGGCCACCCAGTAATAGGGGATATCGCTCTCCGCAGGGTCGTACACCAGTGCGACGGTCTCATCGCCCCGGCCCTCATGGAGGACTTTGCTGCCGCAGAGGACGGTGGAGCCGTTGGAATCATACAGGATCCGCAGCTTGCCGTCGTCGAGAGCGGCGGAAGCGTCGCTGGGCTGTTCTACGGGAATCGGGTCTTTCCGGGGGGATGCCGCCGGCAGCAGGGAACAGCCGGTGAGCAGGGCAACCGCCAGCGTCAGGCAGGCGGCGGTGCGGCCAAAGCAAAACAGCGTGGTCTTCATGGGCGATTCCTCCTAAAATTTGACTTTCCCATTTAATTATAATACGAAAGACCCGGCAGTTCAATTGCATTGGAACGGCCGGGTCTGGTTACAGTTTGGTGACAACGGGGAGCTCAGGCTTCTTCCATCCGGTTCAGCTTGTGGAGGAACGGTAGCAGGAACGGCACCGAGATGAAAAAGGTGAGCATGTCGGCAATGGGCTGGCACATCTCAATGCCCGGCAGGCCCAGCAGGTGGGGCAGGGTGAGGATGAGCGGGATGAAACAGACACCCTGCGGCAGCAGGCCAGGAACGTGGCCCGGCCGGATTTGCCGATGCTCTGGAACAGCATGTTGGCCACCACGATGACGGGCTGTAAAAACATGGCCAGACACTGGTAACGGAACGCGGGCAGGGCCACGGCCAGCACCTCCGGGTCATCGCGGAAGAGGTGGATCAGGGTCTCGCTGTTACACCAGCAGACCACATTGAGCACGCAGACAAAGCAGAACGCCGCAAAGATCGTGAAAATAGCGGCCTGCCGTACCCGGCGGTACTTTTTGGCACCATAGTTGAACGCGGCCACGGGCTGCAGCCCCTGGCCCACGCCGATGGCGACGGACAGGATGAACAGGAAGATGCGGGAGATGATGCTCATGCCCGCCACGGCGGCGTCGCCGTACTCGCGGGCGGCAATGTTCAGCAGCATACCGCCAATGCTGTTCAGGCCCTGACGGCCAAAGCTGGGGGCACCGTTGGTAAAGATGAGCAGGTAGTCGCGAGGCGCGCGGGTGATCTCCGTGATGCAGAACTGGCTGACCGTTTTGCCCCGCAGGAACATGGAGAGCAGGATGAAGAAGCTGATGCACTGGCTCAGTGCCGTGGCGAGGCCCGCGCCGCCGGTGCCCATCTTGAACACAAAGATGAGGAGCGGGTCCAGCACGATGTTGAGCACGCCGCCCGTCACAAGGCCGATCATGGCAAAGCTGGCCTTGCCCTCATACCGCAGGATGTTGTTCATCACAAGGCTGGACATCATCAGCGGGGCCGCAAACAGGATGGGCCGGGCGTAGGCACTGGCGTGGGGCAGGATGGTGTCCGTGCTGCCCAGCAGCATCATAAAGCGGGGCAGGGTGGCAAGGCCGCCCACGGCCAGCACGGCACCCACCGCCATGGCCGTGAAAAAGCTGGTGGAGGCAAATTTGGTGGCCGCGTGGGTATCCTGGTTGCCCAGGCTGCGGCTGATGATGCCGCCGGCCCCGTGGCCGAACATGAAGCCCAGCGCCTGGATAATGGCCATCAGGCTGGAAACGATGCCCACCGCGCCCGAAGCGCTGGTGGAAAGCTGGCCGACAAAAAACGTATCGGCCAGGTTGTAGATGCTGGTGATGAGCATACTCAGGATGGTGGGGGCGGCAAGGCTCAGGATCAGTCTGGGGATGGGCGTCTCGGTCATTTTATGGTACTGCTCCTGGCTGAGGTCGTTGGCGGGCATGGGCAAAACTCCTTTCGGTGCAAACTGCCATTCCGGCATGGAAAAGCCGCTCTTGCAATGCCAAAGAGCGGCAGAAATCGAATCTACTCCTAGTATAGCGCGGAAAAGAAAAATTGTCGAGGGCGAAAACCATAGCGGACTGGAATGGTGGGGGGAGAGAAAATTTTGATGAAAAACGGACGGAAAGTTCTCTATTGGGATGTCAAAATTCGCAAAAAACGGACACATTTTGTTAAAACTGCTAAACAAATGGCGAATTGCTTGTGAAAAATCACGGCTGGTGGTATAATTTAACAAAGAAGAGCCAAGGAATTTGGACAAAAGGAATACCTTACGGAGGGAATTACAATGAAATCTGTTGCACAGACCGTCATTGAGGCGGATCGTTTTTATACCATTGCTGCCAAGACTGGCAGCGTGATCCAGGCTGTGGAGAACGCAAAGGACGGCGGTGACATCCGCCTGGGCAAGTATGACCACAAGCCCGAGCAGGAGTGGAGCTTTGTCCGCGAGGGCGATGGTGTGTACCGCATCCGCAACCGTGCCTCCGGCAAGCTGCTGGATCTGACCATGACCGGCACCGCCAATGGCACATGGCTGCACCTGTGGGAGGACGTGGGCGGCACGTCCCAGATGTGGAAGGTGGAGCCGACCCCGGCGGGCACCGTCCGTCTGCGCTCCATGTGGGCCGCAGGCAAGTGCATCGACACCGTGGGCATGGGCACCGCCGATGGCGCTGTCCTCCAGATCTGGCAGGAGACGGCTGGTGAGGACCAGCTGTGGACCATCTCGGAGGTAAAGGACCGTGCAAAGCACGCTCCCAAGGCCGAGGACAAGCCCGCTGAGGCCAAGGCTGAGGCCGCTGTCCCCGCCGCAAAGGCCGAGGAAAAGGCTGCACCCGCGGCGAAGAAGCCCGCCGCCAAGAAGGCAGCCCCCAAGGCTGAGCCGAAGACTGCAAAGAAGCCTGCGGCCAAGAAGTCCGCTGCCAAGGCCGCTGAAAAGGCTGTCGAGAAGGTTGCCGAGGTCAAGGCAGAGACTGCCCCCGCCAAGGCTGAGGAGAAGCCCGCCGAGGCCGCTCCGGCTGCAAATGTCGCTGCCCCTGCCCCCAAGGCTCCCGCCGCAAAGCCTGCCCGCAAGACCGCCGCACGGAAGAAGTGCACCAAGGCCAGCAAGTAAGTAAGAGTTACATATTAGAAACAAAAGCCTCCGATTTTCACAGAAAATCGGAGGCTTTTGTTATCTGTTTCAGTGCCCCATCTTCTCCTTCTTGGCCTTCAGCGCGGCGGCGATGAAGCCCTTGAACAGGGGGTGTGCGCGGTTGGGGCGGCTCTTGAACTCGGGGTGGAACTGTGCGCCGAGGTGGAAGTCACGGCCCGGCAGCTCCACGGTCTCCACAAGGCGGCCATCGGGGCTGGTGCCGGAGATGACCAGACCGGCGTCCTGCATCTCCTGACGGTAGTCGTTGTTGAACTCGTAGCGGTGGCGGTGGCGCTCCCAGATCTCGCTCTGGCCGTAGCACTCGGCCATCTTGGTGCCGGGCAGGACGGTGCAGGGGTACTTGCCCAGACGCATGGTGCCGCCCTTGGGGATGTTGCCCTGCTGGTCGGCCATCAGGTCGATGACGTTGTGATGACCCTCGGGGGTGAACTCGCTGGAGTTGGCGTCGGCGTAGCCCAGAACGTGGCGGGCGAACTCCATGACCATGATCTGCATACCGAGGCAGATGCCGAAGTAGGGAACATCGTTCTCGCGGGCGTACTGTGCGGCCTGTATCATGCCTTCGATGCCGCGGTCGCCGAAGCCGCCGGGGACGATGATGCCGTCCACGTCCGCAAAGGCTTCCCTGCAGGCTGCCTGGTCGGGCAGGTCCTCGCTCTCGACCCACTTGATCTCCACCTGACTGTCGTTCTCGAAGCCGGCGTGGTAGAGGCTTTCCATGACGGACAGATAGGCGTCATGCAGCTTGACGTACTTGCCCACGAGGGCGATGGTGCAGGTCTTGGTGCGGGTGGCGATCCGGGCCAGCATCTCTTTCCACTCGGTGAGGTCGGCGGGGGGAACGTCCAGATGCAGCTGCTTGACCACCACATCGTCGAGGCCGCCGGTGTGGAGCATCAGCGGACACTGGTAGAGGCTGGGCATGGTCAGGTTCTCGATGACGCACTCCGGCTTGACGTTGCAGAAGGTGCTGATCTTCCGGCGGATGTCGCTGCCCACGCTGCCGTCGGCGCGGAGGATGATGATGTCGGGGCTGACGCCCATGCCCTGCAGCTCCTTGACGGAGTGCTGTGCGGGCTTGGACTTGTACTCATCGGAGCCGGAGATGTAAGGCACCAGCACCACATGGATGAAGCAGCAGTTCTCCTTGCCCTGCTCGAGGCCCACCTGACGGATGGCCTCAAGGAAGGGCTGGCTCTCGATGTCGCCGGTGGTGCCGCCGATCTCGGTAATGACCACATCGGCCTCGGTGGAAGAGGCCAGATTGTAGATATAGCTCTTGATCTCGTTGGTGATGTGGGGGATGATCTGGACGGTCTGGCCGAGGTAAGCGCCCTGACGCTCCTTGTTCAGCACGTTCCAGTACACCTTGCCGGTGGTCAGGTTGGAGTACTTGTTCAGGTTCTCGTCGATGAAGCGCTCGTAATGGCCCAGGTCCAGGTCGGTCTCGGTGCCGTCGTCGGTGACGAAGACCTCGCCGTGCTGCAGGGGGCTCATGGTACCCGGGTCCACATTCACGTAGGGGTCCAGCTTCTGGCTGGCCACCTTGAGGCCGCGGCACTTCAGCAGTCGGCCCAGAGAGGCGGCGGTGATGCCTTTGCCCAGACCGGAGACGACGCCGCCGGTCACGAAAATAAACTTTGCCATAATGGTTCTCCTCTAATTTACAGATATTCTTTTCCGTGAATATCACGATAAGCAAATACTTCCCCTCAGTGGGGGCGCAATACGGATTATTGCGCGGGGTCGTAGGAGTCCAGTATCTCCTGCGCGACCTCGGCGCGGTCGCGCCGGGTGTCCATCGCTTTTTTCTCGATGTAGCGGTGCGCCTCGGCCTCGGTCATATGGCCCAGCTCGATGAGGCAGCACTTGGCGCGGCTCACCAGCCGCACCTGCGCCAGCTTTTCCTGCATCCGCTGATTCTCCTGCCGCAAAAGCAGGAGGCGGTGGTTGCTGGCGGCGGCCATGTGGATGGCCTGCAAAAAGAAGGTGTTGGAGAAGGGCTTTGTGACCAGCAGAACACCTTCTTCGCTCAGCGGGGTCAGAAGCTGCTCGGCGGCTGCGGCCTTGGCCAGAAATATCACACCGGCATCCGTTTTCTCCACGGCGTCGGCGCACAGCTCGTGGCCGAACTCATCCGGCAGCGGCGAGTTGACCACGATGAGCTCAAAGTCGGATTCCAGCATCCTCCGCCGCGCCTCCGCCGCACTTGGTACGATGATAGGCCGCGCATAGCCCAGCTCCGTCAGGCGTGCGGAGATATATTCGTTGGAGCTTGCGCCCGCGCTTACGATCAGGGCACGTCCCATTCGGCTCACTCCTTTCCTATGTCATTCTGCATTAGATGGCATTGAAGTAGTGGACGCGCTCATATTCGGCGGGGTCGGAGGCGTTCTTGAGCGCCTCGCAGCGGCGCAGAGCCTCGGCATAGTAGCGGCGGCTCAGCTCGTCGGGCAGGAATTTGTGAAGGAACTCGCTGTTCCTGGCCACCTCGACGGCCTCTTCCAGCGAGGCGGGCAGGGTCTCGAGACCGAGACCGGCGGCTTCGCCCGGGATGAAGAGGTTGCGGTTGACAGGGGCAGACAGCTCCATCCGGTGCTCGATGCCGTCGAGGCCTGCTGCCAGCACGAGGCCGATGGCAAGGTAGGGGTTGCAGGCGGGGTCGGGGCTGCGTAGCTCCATGCGGCAGTTGTCGCCCTTCACCTGCGGGATGCGAACCAGCTGGCTGCGGTTCTGGCGGCTCCAGCTCACGTAGCGGGGAGCCTCGTCGCAGCCGAAGCGGAGGTAGCTGTTGGGCAGGGGGTTGGTGAAGGCCGTCAGCTCCCGGCTGTGGCGGAGGATGCCCGCCATGAAGCTGCCGGGGATGCTGTCGGGGGCGATGTCGCCCTCAAAGAGGTTCTTGCCGTCCATGGTCAGCGAGAGGTTGATGTGGAGGCCGCTGCCGGCCTGGTCGGGCAGCGGCTTCGGCAGGAAGCTGGAGTGGAAGCCGTTGCTGGCCGCCACGGCCCGGACGATCTGCTTGAACAGAAAGATGTTGTCGGCAGTCCGCAGGGGGCCTGCGTAGTGGAAATCGATCTCGTTCTGGCCGTGGCCGTTCTCGTGGTGGCTGTGCTGGGGGGCGAGGCCCATCTGCTCCATGGTCAGGCAGATGTCCCGGCGGATGTTCTCGCCGGCGTCCAGCGGCGCTACGTCGAAATAGCCGCCTGCGTCGATGGGGATGCGGGTAGGACGGCCCCGGTCGTCGTTCTCGAAGAGATAGAACTCGCACTCGGTGCCGACGTTGCAGCGCAGGCCCAGCTGCTTGAACCGGCGGTTGATGTCCCGCAGGAAGCCGCGGCAGTTGCCGCCGAAGGGGGTGTTGTCCGGCTTTTCCACGTCGCAGAAGAACTGCATCACCCGGCCCTCAGCCGTGCGCCAGGGCAGGATGGTCATGGTGGACAGGTCGGGCCGGAGCACCAGGTCGCTCTCCTCCACGTGCATGAAGCCCGCGATGGCGCTGCCGTCGAAGCAGACGCCATCTTCCAGCGCCTTGGGAAGGTCGCTTGCCAGCACGGCGATGTTCTTCTGAAAGCCGAAGATGTCACAGAACGCGAAGCGGACAAATTTTACGTTGTTGTCCTCGACGAAATCGAGGATGTCCTGCTGTGTCGTATAACTCATAGGTGTGTGTCCTCTGAAAAGTATGTCTTCTTAAAAAACGCCCAAAGGCCTGCCTCTGTACAGAGGCAGGTCTTCAGGCTGGTGTAAGAAATAGGAAAAGGAGAATGGCTCAGATAAGCGCCTCAGCCTGTGGTGCTTTATTCTACGCTGGTATGTGAAGATCAGACGTAGTAGAGCATCTTGCTGTAGCTGGGCAGAGGCCAGTAGTCCTCGCCGCAGATGGTCTCGGCGTCGTCGGCGGCGGCGCGGAGGGCGTCCATCTTGGGCAGAACGTCGTCGTGGAAGGCGACGGCCTTTGCGCTCTCGTCGGAGAGGGCCTTTGCGGCATCGACGGCGGCCTGCAGCTCGTCCACAGCGTCGCTCATGGCGTCGGCGTCGGCGGACAGGCGGGTCAGTGCCTTCGTCTCGCTGCGGACGCTCAGGTTCTCGCTGACGGCCAGCTTGGAGGCGGCGGTGGTGGCGACCTCACTCATGTAGGCGTTGACGGCGGGCAGCAGCTGCTTGCGGGCCATCTCCAGCATGGTCAGGGCCTCGATGTTGATGATCTTGGAGTAGTGCTCCATCTCAACTTCGTAGCGGCTCTCCATCTCGACCTTGGTCAGGACGCCGAAATCCTCCATCAGGGCGATGTTCTTCGGCTCGATGAGGGCGGGCAGAGCGGCAGGGGTGTTCTTCTTGTTGGGCAGGCCGCGCTTTGCTGCTTCCTCTTCCCACTCGGCAGTGTAGCCGTTGCCGTTGAAGATGACGCGGCGGTGGTCGCGGATGGTGCGCTTGACGAGGGCGATGGCGGCGCTGGTGAAGTCGTCGGCCTTCTCCAGCTCGTCAGCGTAGCCCTTCAGCTCCTTGGCGACGGCGGTGTTCAGGATGGTGTTGCAGTCGCTCAGGTTCTCGGCGGAGCCGGGCATACGGAACTCAAACTTGTTGCCGGTGAAGGCAAAGGGAGAAGTACGGTTGCGGTCGGTGGTGTCCTTGCTGAACTTGGGCAGGACATCGACGCCGAGGTCCATCTTCATCTTGACAGGGCCGGCGTAGGGAGAATCGGAAGCGATGGCGT
>OIXG01003184.1_pt1 | contig 11254 bp, 14 predicted proteins | sample 1587731 | NCBI WGS metagenome assembly OIXG01 (sample SAMEA3888908, study PRJEB22519) | human gut metagenome | biome: human gut; feature: human-associated habitat; material: faeces | place: Denmark | collected 2010
AAGTTCGGAGAAAGCTGGAGCGTGCGAGAAAGAACGTAGCCGATGCAGAAGCGAGATTAAGAACAAAGGTGGAACAAAAAATAGCAGGGAAATGAAAGTAAACGGTAACGGTTTGGTAGAGATATACGGCGAAAAGACCAAAGAACGCGGCTTTTTCTGCATGAAGTTGTTAGCCTTCCTAAACACAGAAGCAGAACCGGGAACGGAAGCCTATGCGGAACTTTGGGAGCAACGATTTGACGAAGCCAAGTTAGGGGCTTGCGCCTATCGGAACAAATGTCCGATTTACGCAAGAACCGCGAAGAAGGGAATACAACAAAATTTATTTGCACAGTTATGACCCCAAAGGAGTTTTACGACAAAGTTGTAGAGATGCGGAAGGCACAAAAAGAATACTTCCGTTTCCGCGCACCTTCCGCGCTAAGCAAATCGAAGCAATTAGAAGCCGAAATAGACACGGAAATAAAGCGGGTAGAACAACTTCTAAGCGAGAAGGAAAAAGCCCGGCAAACTTCGCTTTTCGGGGCTTTTGACGAAGATTTATTAAACCGTAGTAGTAACGATTAAAGGCTATTCGATGAAAAGTTACCAATTTGAGGAAATAACATTCTGGCTTTCGCTTATTGCGTGCTTGTTGGCTCACGAAGCAAAAATAGATTGGCTTACAAGAATACTTATAGTAGTCAGCATAGCAAATTTTGCCAGCGCAATAGTGACGGCTTGGATTGATGTAAAACGTAAAAATAAAAATTAGCATTATGGTTAATGTAGAGATTGACGCGCGTATATTGGAAGATAAGAAGTTCAATACGCAGGTAGAAAACATTATAACAGAAACAAGAGAAGCCCGCAGAAATGTACAGATAGGCGGGGCACAGTTAAAATCTTCCCCGGTTATTCGGTTGATGGACGAAGGCAACCTTTCGCTTTCCTTCATCCTTTCGGAGTTCCCGAAGATAGCCAACAAGGAAAGCCAACTATCACGCGGGCAACGCGATGTAGTGGCGAACATTGTTTTTGAAGCCGCCCGACGGGTTGTTTTCCTTAACCAGCAGGAACGCGCCCGAAAAGCAGCGGAAAAGGCTAACGAAAAAGCGGCGGGAAATGACATTTGAGGAAATGAAGGCGATAGCCAATAAGACTACTACCCGGAAAAAGTCCAGGCATATAGAAAGCCAAATACAACAAAGTTGCGTTAAGTGGTTCCGTTTGCAGTTCCCGGAAATTGGATTACTACTTTTTGCAGTACCCAACGGCGGAGCGCGGAACAAACGGGAAGCCGGGATATTGAAGGGCGAAGGTGTTACAGCCGGGGTAGCCGACATGATACTGTTAAAACCTTCGGGCGGCTTTGCTTCCCTTTGTATTGAGTTCAAGACCGAAGAAAAGGGCAGTACACAGCGCGAAACACAAAAGCAATGGCAGAAGGCAGCGGAAGCCGCCGGAAACAAGTATGTTATTTGCCGTTCTTTCGATGATTTCAGAAAAGAAGTAATAAGTTACTTATTCCCGAAAAAGTAGGGAGCGTGAAGTTTTGGCGAAGTATTTTAGGGTTTAGCGTATCACTTTAATACGCTAAACCTTTTATTTTTGCAGCAAAACCAAAACGAGGGCAATAACGGGGATTGTTCGCCGGGTCGCGTTACCGCCGTTGTTGGTTTGTTTATTCAGGCTTTACAAAAGCATCATATAGCTGATAGCAACGGCTAAGAGCCGAAGCGGGGCGCGGCGTAAAAGACCACGCCCTTTTTTATTAAAAACGATTTAATATGGCAAAGATTAAAAAGACAAAAATAGAAGACCTTATACCGGACGACTTGAATTTCAACAAGGGTACGCAGTTCGGGCAAAGCATGATAGAAAAAAGCCTGCGCACATTCGGCGCGGGGCGTTCAATCCTGCTCGACAAAAACAACAAGATTATAGCCGGAAACAAGACTACCGAAGGCTTTGCAAGTGCAGGCATGGAAGATGTTATTATAGTCGAAACAACCGGAAACGAACTTGTAGCCGTAAAGCGCAACGATATAGACTTAGATACAAAGGAAGGGCGCGAACTTGCGTTAGCAGACAACGCGACAGCCGCCGCTAATCTTGATTGGGACGAAGAAGCCATAGCTAAGGCAAAAGAAGAGTTCGGTATAGATAACGAAGCATGGGGCGTTCCGGTAGATTTTGGGGAAGACAGCGAAGGGGATGAAAATCCGGAAAAACAACTTAAACGCCTTAAAGACGACTTTATTTTGCCGCCGTTTTCTGTATTGAATACCCGTACCGCCGAATGGCAGGAACGCCGCCGGGCATGGCTGGAAATAGGCATAAAAAGCGACGAAGGTAGAAGCGAAGATTTGACTTTTGCAAAGACAGCGCAACCGCCAATATTTTACGATACCAAGAACGCATTACGCGAAACTTTAGGCAGAGAACCACAGACGGAAGAAGTGATAGCGGAAATGGAGCGTTTAGGGCTTAAAACAATGACTACTACAAGCATATTCGACCCGGTATTAACCGAACTTTCTTACCGTTGGTTCAACATTGAAGGCGGACGGATATTAGACCCGTTCGCAGGCGGAAGCGTTCGCGGCATAGTAGCGGCAAAGTTGAACATGCCTTACGTCGGCAATGATTTGAGCGAAGCCCAAATTAGAGCCAACAGAACAAACGCGGAAGAAGTATTAGGTGTAAGTTGCCCATTCTTTCCCCAATGGACGGTAGGCGATAGTTCCCAGCTTGAAGACGTTCTTAGCACGAACGGGATAAGTGGAGATTTCGATATGATTTTTTCCTGCCCGCCCTACGCGGATTTGGAAGTATATAGCAATGACCCGCGCGATATTTCAAACATGGACTATGCGCAATTCATTGAAGCGTACAAACGTATTATAAAGCAATCCTGCACCCGGTTAAAAAATAACCGTTTCGCGGTTTTTGTCGTTGGGGATATACGGGATAAGAAGGGCATTTACAGAAACTTTGTAAGCCACACAATAGAAGCATTTACGGGGTGCGGTCTTCATTATTACAATTCCCTTATCCTTGTAAACCAAATAACCAGCCTTGCAATAAGAGTACGGCGGCAGTTCAACGGTACGCGCAAGGTAGGAAAGGTTCATCAAAACGTGCTGGTTTTCTGTAAAGGCAGCGTAGAGGAAACGATAGATAGTTTTGAAGAGTTGCAGGTTAAAAAGGCGTTGGAGATATTCAACAAGAGCCGGGAAAACAGTAACCTGCACGATGATGTATTAGTATTCTACAAAGGCGACCCGAAGAACATTAAAGAAGATTTCGGGGAACTTCATATAAGCGACGAATTACCACAATAATAACGTAAGTCATGAACTCTAAGGAAGGTAACAATAATACGGCAAAGAAAGGCAGAAAGACCAAATACACGCCCAAAATAGTAGAGCGTATTTGTGAGCTTGTAGCAAAGGACACTTACAGCGTCCCGGAACTTTGCCGCGCCGTTGGCATTGACGAAGCGACCTTCTACCGTTGGAAGAATGATAAAAGCGAGTTTTGCGAAGCATTAGAAAAGGCAGAAGATAAACGTTTAGCCTTCTTTGCCACAGAAGCAAAACGAAGCCTTTTAAAAAAGATACAAGGCTATACGGTGCAGGAAAAGCATATAGTAACCGTAGGAAGCGGCAAGTTTGATGTAAACGGGAAGGAAATACCGCGTATAAAGGAGCAAAAGACAGTAGATAAGCATTTCCAGCCGGACACAGCGGCAATAATATTCACGCTTACCAACGCAGAACCAGAACGCTGGCGCAACCGACAAAACGCGGAAGTTACCGGGAAGGATGGAAAAGACCTTATACCACCCGCCCGTACATTGACGAAGGAAGAAGCTAAGGAACTATTTAAAAAGCTGGATAGTGAGTGCTAAAACGATAAGGGATATAGACGTAATACGTACCTTTGTTTTGCAGGGTACGTTAAACTTTACGCGATACTTCTTCAAGATAAGGCAGAAGCGCAAGTTTGTTGTAGGCAAACACCATAGGGAAATAGCTGCTGCGCTTGACAAAGTGCTTTGCGGGGAAATTACGCGCCTTATCATAAACATTGCACCACGATACGGAAAGACAGAATTAGCGGTTAAGAACTTTATAGCGGAAGGACTGGCTATCAATCCGAAGGCTAAGTTTATTCATCTTTCCTATTCCGACGACTTAGCCCGCGACAACTCGCGCGGCGTGCAGGATATTATAAACGAACCGGAATACAGACGCATTTTCCCGGCTACTATACCGACTTCAACCAATACAAAGAAGTGGTACACGACCGAAGGCGGCGGCTTGTATGCCGTTTCTTCCGCCGGGCAGGTTACGGGCTTCGGCGCGGGTTTGGTTGATGAAGAAGAAAACGACGAATTGGCAAAGGAAGTAGAAGAACTCGACGGACTGAACGCTGACGGCTTCGGCGGTGCAATTATAATAGACGACCCAATAAAGCCGGACGACGCACGTAGCGCACAAGTTCGCGATAAAGTAAACAACAAGTTTGAAACAACCATACGAAACCGCGTAAACAGCCGCAAGACCCCGATAATAATTATCATGCAACGGTTGGACGAAGACGACCTTTGCGGCTACCTGCAACGCCTTGAACCGGGCGAATGGACGGTATTAAGCCTTCCGGTCATAGAAACAGGCGAAGATGGGGAAGAACACGCGCTATGGGAGTTTAAGCACACGCTACAAGAATTATATAACCTTCGCGAGAAAAACGTTTATGTCTTTGATACGCAGTACATGCAGAACCCGACACCATTAACCGGGCTTATGTACGAACGCGAATTTAAGACATACGAAGTACAACCCGTTACCCGGAAGCGCAAAATTAAAGCCTACATAGATACGGCAGATACGGGCGCGGACTTCCTTTGCTGTATTATCTATCTTGAAACGGAAATAGGAAACTTCATCATTGACGTGTACTATACGCAGGCGGCAATGGAAACAACCGAACCGGAAACCGCGCGCAGGCTTACCAAGTACAAGGTAGAGGAAGCCATAATAGAAAGCAACAACGGCGGACGCGGCTTCTCCCGGAACGTTGAAGCGCAATGCCGCATATTAGGCAACCGGGAAACTTCCTTTACGTGGTTCCACCAATCAGAAAACAAGGAAGTGCGCATATTCAACCACTCGGCGGAAGTGCAGAACCTTACTTACTTCCCGAAAGGTTGGGAACATATTTTCCCGCAGTTCTATAAAGCGATAACCCAATACAAGAAGACCGGAAAGAACGCACACGACGACGCGCCGGACGCATTGACGGGAACGATAGAGAAACGTGGAAGCCAACCCCAAAAACTTAATAGAATATTTCGATAACTTAAATATTTACAGCTATGACAATAGAAGAACTATTACAAAGCGAAGACATTAGCAAAGTCGTTAGTGAATTGAGAAACGGACGTTTGAGTGTAGAGCCTAACACAAAGGAACACGTCGCGCAGTACGACCCGAAGCTGCACGATATAAATGACACGCAAAAGCGACCGGACAAACTTGTAGTAATTGATAAGGACAGCGACGAATACGGCGAAGTCAAAAACGTGAACCCGAACGTAGAACAGACCACGGAACAAGGGTTTAGAATAGAACCCGTAGCGCGTATAGCATTGGCTATTCAAAAGTTGATAGTAAAACGCGCCGTAGCTTTCACGTTCGGAAACCCGGTTACTTATGGAAGTAACCCGGAAGGGGAAGACGAAAAAGCTCTTTTGAAAGCTATAAACCGAGCCTTCCACGACGTTAAGGAAAAGACACTTAACAGACGGATAGCGCGAAGCCTTTACAGCATGACAGAAGTAGCCGAACTTTGGTATCCGGTAGAAGTGCCTGAACACGAAACCTACGGCTTCAAAACTACGAAAAAATTTAAGGTAGCTATATTCAGCCCGATGTTTGGCGATAGGCTTTACCCCTACTTTGACGACACGCGCGATATGGTTGCGTTTAGTCGCCAATTTACGCGCAAAGACCGGGATATGATTACACGTACCTACTTTGAAACCTATACGAAAGACAAACACTATTTATGGTGTTGCGACGGTTTGGACGGGGAAGTAGCGGGTAAAAATTGGACTCTGGTAGAAGGCTTCCCGAAAGAATTAACAATAGGAAAGATACCCGTTATTTATGCCTGCCAGCCACAAGTAGAATGGGAAGACGTTCAAAGCCTTATAGACCGATTGGAAAAGCTGCTTTCCAACTTCGCCGACACGAACGACTACCACGCCAGCCCTAAGATTTTCGTACAAGGAAAGGTTATAGGATTTGCCCGGAAAGGGGAAGCCGGGGCTATCATTGAAGGGGAAAACGGGGCTACCGCGCAATATTTGGCATGGCAAAACGCACCCGAAAGTGTTAAGCTGGAAATAGAAACACTCCTGCGCATGATTTACACCATTACGCAAACGCCCGACATTTCGTTTGATACCGTCAAAGGAATAGGCGCAATTTCCGGCGTAGCCTTACAGCTTCTTTTCATGGACGCACATTTGAAGGTGCAGGATAAAAGCGAAATATTTTCAGACTATTTGCAACGAAGGGTAAACGTACTAAAAGCCTTCTTCAAACAAGCGCATTTGGAATGGTCTAAGGCTTGTGACAATTTAATAATAGAACCCGAAATAGTACCTTACATTATCGAAGACGAACTTAGTAAGATAAACATTCTTACATCAGCAAACGGAAACAAGCAGATTGCAAGCCGACGCGCCACTATTCAGCGTTTGGGATGGGCGGATAACGTGGACGAAGAAGAAAAGGCTATAATTAACGAAGAAGACCGGGAAAATAGCTATTATCAGAACGAACCGACTATTTAGCTTTAAGAACGTATTAAAATAATACGTCTTCTTTGGTTTCTGCGCGTTTCTACCCTTCGGACATATAAACTAACGCCAAAGGAAAGAAACGCGCTTAAACGCGATTTTTCAAGAAAATAACTATGGCAAAAGAAAACCAACTTATAATACAGCTTCGCGGATTTGACGCGAAACACTACACAAGAACCGAACGCTACGCAAAGCAAGTAGCCAAGTTATACCAAACGGCGGCGGATGAATTTGCCAGCCTTGCTGGAAAGATTAACCTTCCGGCTGGCGGAACGTTTAACTTCGACGACTTCCCAAAAGCCAAAAAGCAGGCGCGCGGCATTGTTACCCGGCTTGCCGGAAAGATTGAAGCCGTAGTTACTTCCGGGCAACGTTCCGAATGGCTGGCAGCATGTCAGAAGAACGACGCTTTTTTAGCTTCCATCCTTCGGACTTCCAAACTGACCAAAGAGGAAGCAGAACGTTACCAAGCGCGCAACCTTGAAGCCCTTAGCGCATTTCAGAAACGTAAGGAAAACGGTTTGAACCTTAGCCAAAGGGTTTGGAAGTATGCCGAAGAATTAAAAGACGCTATGGAATTGGGCATAGACGTAGGATTAGGGGAAGGAAAAAGCGCACAGCAATTAAGCCGTGATTTACGACAATACTTGAATGAACCCGACCGACTTTATAGGCGAGTACGCGATAAAGGTGGCAACCTGCGACTAAGTAAGGCGGCAAAGATGTACCACCCCGGACAAGGTATTTACCGTTCTTCAGCAAAGAACGCCCAGCGATTGACACGCACCGAAATAAACATGGCGTACCGGGAAAGCGAATACTTACGATGGCAACAGCTTGATTTTATTGTGGGTATTCGTGTAATGCTTAGCAATAACCACACTATAAAGAACTCCAAAGGCGAACCCGTTCCGTTCGTGGATATTTGCGACACGTTGGCAGGGGATTACCCGAAAACATTCAAATTCGTAGGGTGGCATCCACAATGCCGCTGTTTCGCCGTTCCCATCATGGCGGATTACGACGAATACAACAAGAACCGGGCTAATAGGCTAAAAGCGATTGTTAAGGGCGCACAGTATAAAAGCCTTCCTTCACGACGGACAGTTAAGGACGTACCTAAAGCCTTTCGGGATTACATCAGCAACATTGAAGAACGCGCGAAGGGCTGGAAGTCCATGCCTTACTATATTCGCGATAATTTCAACGGCGGAAAGATTAGCGGCGGGTTAAAGACTGGAATAGCAAGTAAGGTAATGAATACCGTAGAACCATGTACGGAGTTTGACAGCGATATAGCTTATTACAAGCGTTGGGCGTATTCCTTCGGTTTGGATGTTTCAGCTTTAGACACTTTACGCAATTCCGGTAACAGAACCGCACTGACCGGGGAAATAGACAAAGTAGATAACGTACTACTTCAACGAAAACGGGAATGGCTTAGGGCGATAAGCGACTTACGGGACTTCATAGAAAAAGACATGAAAGGCTTTGCCGACTTGCAAAAGGAGTACACAAGTATTATGAACGCCAACGAAATACATACTTCAAACTATTACGGCGATTGCATCCCAAAGCTACAACAGGCATTATCCAAAGCTAAGACAGATTTACAGAAGGCTAAAGCGGAAGTAGCCAAAGGCGGAGATAACCCGCATCCGGCATTAAGAACCGCCTACACTTCGGATGTACAAGTAGATGAAACCTTTGCAAAAATAAACAAGGAACTTACCGAAAAATGGTTTGAGAACGGAGATTTAAAACTAACTCCAACGAGAAGAACGGGGGTAAACGGTTTTACGTACATGGACGGGCGTTTATCATTAACGCCGGATAGATTAGCCGGGGTAAAATCTGCATTAGCTAAGATAGCTACAAGACATTCGGCAGACATAACAAAAGGAGAAGCAGACGCTATGGCTACATTTTGGCATGAGATTACACATAATAGGAACAAACCGGGAAATATGTACCTTACCGATACGCAACGGCGTTATATGGAATTGGCAAACGAATTTGTATCACGTAAGACCCTACCGGAGTTTTACAAGAAATTAGGATGTCCCAAAACACCTTATCCCGAATTTATTACCAACCGTAATTCTACCGGATATAATACAATGGTTAATAATTACGATTGGGTTATAAGTAACTTCGGGCTTGACGCTAATAAAGTATTAGCTACGGTAAAAAGGAATCTATATAACGAAGTTTATTCCGACCAATTAACCGGATTGAAACAAGGTTTGTTAGATGGTGGGTTAAAACGTTTAGACGGTAAGAAGATTAGCAAATCAGACTTAAACAACATCTTAAAAAGCTGTTGCTGCGGACGGGCAACGCTTGAAAATTGGCTAAAGCAAAACGGATATATGAACTAAGGGGCTTATTACCCCTTAGTCTATAATATAGCCTTTCTTCATAGCCTTACCGTTTTCTTCATCCCGTTCTCTTTCCAATTCGGCAGCAAAAGAAGAAGCCGCCACTTCTAATTGCTTATCGCCAATTTTATAAGCAAGGTATTATCACGCGCTTTATTTATTGGATGACATGTTTTTTTATAATATTCCACGCGATTACTATCTTTAATACTTATCCCGGTTATTTCTTCAATAATAGCCGGATAGTTGGAAAAATCAAATACGGTTTTGGTTTTTAGTTCTTTTGTTTTCATAACAACGTGTTTTAATTCAGTTCTTCGGATGGTTGGGGCGTTCCGGGAACAGACGGATAAAAGGAAGAAACTAATTCATCAAGTTTGCCTATTTCCTTAAACAGTTTACGGGTATAGTACCAGCGAGTAAGAAAGCAAGCCTTATTAACTTTATCTGTCAGTTTTTCTATATAAGCCAATTGAATGGAAACTACTTGCTTTTGCATACTATCGGCAGCTATGCTACATGCTTCCCCAAATTCGGAAGCGGCTTTAGCCATATCATTAAAAGCATTAACACAACCGTTAGCAAATTCTTCTACGTTCATATTTTAATTAATACCTTTTAAAAGAGTTATAAAATAGTTCTACAAATTGTTCCGGCGTATTGATTTCGCGTTTTTGAAACCTTACCGCCTTAATATACTCCGGCTTCGACAAAGAGGTACTAACGCCGGGGGCTTCTTCTTTCCATTCCATACCTACCCTAAAGCCGTAACCGTCAAAAATACCAAATACCCGATAAACCTTACCGCCTTCCAGCCATTCCAAAGAGAAAGCCCCGTTTTGCGGGTTCATAGAAATACTGTTAAGCGGTTGCTTCTTAATTACACGCAGAAAATCGCCTTTAAATACCTGCCAGCGACAACGGTTGTACGCTTCATCAAGACGAAGCCCGCCCCATTCGATATTTACGTGCCCGGCTTCCGCATCTGCATTATTTATCCAATTATCGGCTACCAAACGTTCAGACCAGCCGTTAGCGTTTAAATATTGCTTCTTTTCAGCGTTGGAAATTGCAGTAGATGCTATTATATGCTTCATCCTTGACTATACTTAGTTTCAACTTCAACATGGGAAATCCGTGTATCGACAATTTCGCCCGTTTCAGATACATACGGTTGTACCTCTACGCAGCCTTTGAAGATTACGGACGTACAAAACTTAACGGCAAATTCTTTCAGTTGCGCCGTTATAGCAAGTTCTAAATTAGCCTTAGCACTAAAGAAGGCTTCTTCCGGTGTGATTTGTTTTTCTTCCATACAAACAACTATTTATCAGACACAAAAGTAAACCTTAGTTTTGATATATCCAAAATTGCGCACTAAAGGCGGAGACGCAAAAAAGGGGCAATAGCAGCCATACAATAGCAGGCGTTACCGTCCCCAATGGTACAATCATAACCAAACGTTACCAAGCATTACCAACCGGAAAAAGCAATAGCGAAAAATGCTCAAAACGTATTACTTTAATTCGTCTTCCTTCTTTCCCGACAACCCACTATCTTCATCAAGCCAACGCGTCCGGCGTTCAAGCCCGGAAACTTTCAACCGTTGTATAGCAGTATTAACATAGATACGGGTTAGTTCTTCGGCTTTTTCTTTCCTTTTAGCTCTGTTCCGCCTTGCGCTTGCTATACGAGCCACAAGAACAATAAAAAGAGCCAGTACAAAGCACGCAAGCGCAATAAAGCCCAAAATAGTTTCTACTTCCATTATTCCACGTCTATTACTTCTACAATACTTTCGACTTCAACCCATTTGTTATGGTCTTTACTTGAAAGGTCAAACGATACACTTAACGTACATTGCCCGGATTTCTTAGGAGAATATGCGATAGTAAAAGGCTGGGTGGTAGAAATGCCGATTACTTCATTTCCAACGTTGGGTGTGTTTAAGTAGTAGGTAACTTTTTCAACAGAACCGTTTATAATTTTCATTAATTCAGTGTCAGACAAACAG
>OIXG01003185.1_pt1 | contig 11252 bp, 10 predicted proteins | sample 1587731 | NCBI WGS metagenome assembly OIXG01 (sample SAMEA3888908, study PRJEB22519) | human gut metagenome | biome: human gut; feature: human-associated habitat; material: faeces | place: Denmark | collected 2010
AGTAGAAGTACTGTGCGGGCCAGTCGCCGGAGGGACGGATGTTCAGCAGGTAGTGGGCACCCCGGTGCATCCGGTCAAAGGTGTCGGCGTCGATCTCAATGCCGAACTCGTGGGCGATGGCGGGCAGGTGCATGGTGGCGTTGGTGGAGCCGGAGATGGCGGCGTGCACCATGATGGCGTTCTCGAAGCTCTTCTTGGTCACGATATCCTTGGCGGTGATGCCCTTCTTGACCAGCTCCATCAGCTGCTTGCCGGCATCGTAGGCGGCCTGCTTCAGCTCCGGGGCGGTGGCGGGCATCAGGGCGGTGCCCGGCAGCATCAGACCCAGTGCTTCTGCCATGATCTGCATGGTGGAGGCGGTGCCCATAAAGGAGCAGGCACCGCAGCTGGGGCAGGCGTTGTGCTTGTAGTAGTCCAGCTGGCTGTTGGGGATGACGCCGGTCTTTTCCCATGCGTCAAACTTGCCGATCTGCTCCAGCGTCAGCAGCTCGTTGATGGCGCAGGCGGGGTCGCTGACCACATACTCCTTGGGCAGGGTGTGGGCTTCCATGACGCCGCCCGTCACGACGATGGCGCTCATGTCTTTCAGGCGGCCAATGCTCATCAGCATGGCGGGCACGGATTTATCGCAGCTGGCGATGAACACGCCGCCGTCGTAGACGCTGGCGTTGGCCTGTGCCTCCACCAGATTTACGATAGCATCCCGGTGGGGCAGGGAGTAGTTGATCCCGTCGTGGCCCTGTGCGATGCCGTCGCACATATCGGTGGCGAAGTAGCGGGCAGCCTTGCCGCCGTTGTCGTTGACTGCCTGCACAGCCTCCTTGACGAACTGGTCCAGATGGGCGCTGCCGGGGTGGCTGTCACCAAAGGTGCTCTCCACCAGGATCTGGGGCTTGGAAAGGTCCTCGACTTTCCAGCCCATACCCATCTTCAGCGGGTCATTCTCGGGTGCTAACGTGCGGACATTCTGTGAACGAAGCTCCATAATTCTTACCTCCAAACTGCTCTCTTGTCCTGCCTCTTATCCGTCGGACATCTTATGGCTTTATTGTAATCAGGCAGATGTCTTTTTGCAAGTTATCACAGACACGTCCTACTATATGTTTAAAAAATCTGGGATACATCTAGCAATCTGCTCAATTCTTTGGGATACTTCATGGAAAATAAGCTTTCTAAGGCTGCTTGCACCTGATTTTCCTTTAAAAGTAGTCTGATGACTTTAAACAACGAAAAACCCCTGCACGAAAAATCGTGCAGGGGTTCCATCATTTTATAAACGGAGCCATCCCAACGGTTCCGTCCTCCGGGTCTTCACCATCATAGACCTTTTTGATATAGGTGCGGTTGAAGTTCAGGTGCATCACCATTGCCGATTTTGCCCCGAGGGGATCGTGGTTGGCAATGGCCTCCACGATCATCCGGTGGGTCATGATCGTCTCATCAATGAGCTTTTTGTGGGTGATGTTCACAAACATCATCACGGCCGTGTCAATAATTGGAATCAATTGTTCCACCACTGTGTTTTTGCTGCTCTCAGCAATGCAGGTGTGAAATGCAATGTCGTCTTCAATGTAACGATCTCCATCGTGGATCTTGGCTTCCACCCGTTCACAGAGCCGACGCAGACGCTCAATGTCCTCATCGGTCGCATTGTGCGCGGCCATCTCTGCAATGCCCGGCTCCAGCAAGAGGCGGACATTGACCAGATCAAGTGCCAGCTGGTTTTTATCCTTGACGGAACGCAGGCCCAGCGGGTCGGACAGGCCCTTGGTCGTTGTCACTACGTAAGTACCCGACCCGCGCCGCACTTCCACGATGCCCTTGCTGGACAGCAGTTTGACCGCTTCCCGGATGGTGCTGCGGCCCACGCCAAACTTTTCGCCCAATTCAAACTCATTCGGCAGCTTTGCCCCCGGCTCGATGGGGGTATCCAGAATATAGTGGTAGATTTGATCTTCGACCTGCTCCGCCAGAAGCTTGTTTTTTAAGTGTGAAAACTCATTCATACTGCTTCCTCGATTTCACGGTGCTTTATTCACGGTCTGGACAGGGCCCCGACCACTTCGCAATGGGCGGTCTGGGGGAATAGATCCACTGGGACAAAGCCTTCGGCGCGGTAGCCTTTTTGGGTCAGGAGAGCGAGGTCGCGGGCCATGGTCTCGGGGTTGCAGCTGACATAGACCACCCGCTTCGGGGCCATCCTGGCCACGCTCTCAAGGAACCGGGGGGTCGAGCCCTCTCGGGGCGGGTCCATGAAGATGACGTCTGCCCGCTGGCCCGCTTCGGCGGCTTCCTGGATCCACGCGGTGGCATCCGCGGCGAAGAAGCGTGCGTTTTTCACGCCATTGTGTTTGGCGTTGCCAATGGCGTCCCGCACGGCGTCCCGGTTGAGCTCGACGCCTACCACCTGCCTGGCCTTGCCGGAGGCCGTGAGGCCGATGGTGCCAATGCCGCAGTAGGCGTCCAGCACGGTCTCTTTTCCGGTCAGGCGGGCGGCATCCACGGCCAGGCCGTAGAGCACCGCCGTCTGCACCGGGTTGACCTGGTAGAAGCTGCGGGGGCTCAGGGCATAGGTCTTGCCGCAGAGAGTGTCCAGAATGAAGCCCTTGCCGTACAGCACTTTTTCGGCCTCGCCCAGCACAACGCTGGTCTGGCGGGGGTTGTAATTCTGCACCACGGTGGTCACAGGGACGCCGCGCGTTTCGGCTTCTTCCAAGAGATAACGGACGAAGTTCTTGGCACCGGGCAGAACGGGCTGGGCCGTGACCAGTACCACCATCACCTGCCCGGTGGCAACGGCCCGACGGAGCAGACAGTGACGGAGCAGGCCGGTGCCGCGGTCCTCGTTGTAGGGCTGGTAGCGGCAGCGATTGGCCGCCGCCCGGACAGCCAGCAGCACCTTGTCCAGCACTTCGTCTTCCAGCAGGCAGCTCTCCACGGGCAGCACTTTGTGGGTGCGGGCCGCATAGATGCCGGAGGTGAGCTTCCCGCCCGCTGCCGGGGCAAAGGTGGAAATGACCTTGTTGCGGTAGCGGTAGGGGACATCCATCCCCCGGATGGGGTGCACGGGGCCGTATTTGCCCAGCAGGGCGCGGACGGCGCTTTCTTTTTGTTTGAGCTGCGCGGCGTAGTCCAGCCCCAGAAGCGGGCAGCCGCCGCAGTTTTTGGCGCGCAGTTTGCAATCTGACATAGATCCTCCCAGCCCACCATGCGGGCTTGACAAAACAACAAAAAATCACGATACTACAAATAGAAAAGGCGCTGTCTGCAAACGACTAGCCCCTTACCAGATTCGTCAAGAAGAAATGACCGCTCAAGTTTGGTAGGCTGTGAGGCGGTCATTTTTGTATTTTCTACAAACAAGAATAGCATAAATGTCGATCAAACGCAACAGAACAGGCCCTCCGGAGAGGGCTTGTTCTGTTTTTGCACGGGCTTTATCCGTATGGGTCATACAAATCATATTCTTCCGCTTCAGCGTGCTTTTCGGCCAGGACGGCCATGGCCTGTTCCAGCTCGCTCTGGCCGCAGCCGCTCTCGCTGACGAGGGCCCGGACGGCCTCGGCGAGGTCGCCGCCGAAGACGGTGTCCAGCCGTTCCCGCATGGCGGCCACGCCGTAGGCCCGGCGGGTAACGGTGGGGGTGTAGGTGTTGCGGTTCTGGTCCTTGCCGCTCTTCACCCAGCCCTTTTTTTCCAGCCGATACAAGAAGTTGAGCACTGTGGCCGGGGCCCAGCCCTTGGCAGCCAGCTTTTCGCCGATGTCGCGCCGGGTGGCAGGCGGGCGGCAGGCCCAGACGGCCAGCAGCACCTGCTCCTCGGCGGGGGAAAGGGGCTGGCAGTGCTCCGGGATACCGTACATGGGACCGCCTCCTTTCAAAAAAAATACTTTTACAATTGTCTCTGATACTTCTATTTTACCAGAATCGACCCCAAAGCGCAAGAGCGGAAAATCCAGTGGTCATGCGGTGATTCTATACTTATTTTACAGATGTCTTAGAATTTGTTCTTATACGACGAACGTTTGTGCGCTTTGCGATTTCAATGCGGACAGGAACGCTGCATCTTTGTGCAAAGATGCTCTTGTTTTGCACCCCTCAAAACCGGTATACTACGGACAAATCCAGAACACGAACGCCGCCAAGGTTGGGGCGGCGTTTCCGTGAATCACTGAGGGAAAAGGAGAGGTGCATTATGGCACGAGTATATAATTTCAGCGCGGGGCCCAGCATGCTGCCCGAGAAAGTTCTGAAGCAGGCACAGGCCGAGCTGCTCGAGTACGGCGACAGCGGCCAGAGCGTGATGGAGATGAGCCACCGCAGCAAGTGGTTTGATGCCATCATCACGGAAACGGAAGCCACCCTGCGCCGGGTCATGAACATCCCGGATCATTACAAGATCGGCTTTTTCCAGGGCGGTGCTACCCAGCAGTTTGCCATGGTGCCCCTGAACTTTATGACCACGGGCAAGGCCGATTACATCGTGACCGGCAACTTCTCCAACCTGGCCGCCAAAGAAGCCGCCAAGTTCGGCGAGGCCAACATCGTGGCCTCCAGCAAGGACAAAAACTTTACCTACATCCCGGATGTGAACGCCATCCCTTATAATAAGGATGCAAGCTACATCCACATCTGCCAGAACAACACCATCTTCGGCACCCAGTATGTGGAGGTGCCGCAGGTGGAGGGCGTGCCGCTGGTGGCGGATATGAGCTCCATGATCCTCTCCAAGCCTGTGGATGTGACCAAGTACGGATGCATCTATTTTGGTGTCCAGAAGAATGTCGCACCCGCCGGTATGGCCATTGCCATCATCCGGGACGATCTGCTGGGCAAAGCAGCGGACAATGTGCCCACCATGATGAACTACACCACCCTGATCAACAAGGACAGCATGTACAACACGCCTCCATGCTGGTGCATCTACATGACCGGGCTGGTGCTCAAGTACCTGGAAAACGACATCGGCGGCCTGGCCAACATGCAGAAGATCAACGAGGCCAAGGCAAAAGTCCTCTACGATTATCTGGACGGCCAGGACTTCTACAACAACCCCGTCGAGCACCGTTACCGCAGCACGATGAACGTCACGTTCACCAGCCCCAACCCCGACATGGACAAGAAATTCTGTGCGGAGGCCGCGGAGGCAGGCTTTGTCAACCTGAAAGGCCACCGTCTGGTAGGCGGTATGCGCGCCTCCATCTACAACGCCATGCCCAGCGAGGGCATTGACAAGCTGGTCGATTTTATGGAGAAATTCCGCAAGGCGAATGCCTGATTTGTGTATAGGAGATCGGAAAGTATGTTTACCATCAAAACCCTCAACGCCATCAGCCCGGTGGGCCTGGCAAAGCTCCCCAAAAGCCTCTTTGACGTGTCGGTGGATGCCGACGCGCCGGACGGCATCCTCGTCCGCAGCGCAGACCTGCTGAACACCACGTTCAAGGACAACCTGCTGGCCATTGCCCGCGCCGGTGCAGGCGTCAACAACATCCCGCTGGACCGCTGCAGTGAGCAGGGCATCGTGGTGTTCAACACGCCGGGTGCCAACGCCAATGCCGTGGCCGAGCTGGTCATCGGAATGCTGATCGCGGGCAGCCGCAATGTGGCTGACGCCGCCCAGTGGACCCAGGGGCTGGCCGGGGATGCCGCCATGGCCAAGAGTGTGGAAAAGGGCAAAAAGCAGTTTGTGGGCAACGAGATCAAGGGCAAGACGCTGGGCGTCGTCGGTCTGGGTGCCATCGGTTCCCGGGTGGCCAACTGTGCCATCGCGCTGGGCATGGAGGTCTACGGCTACGATCCCTACATCTCCATTGACGCGGCCTGGAACCTGAGCAGCCAGGTGCGCCACTGTGTCAACCTGAACGACATGCTGCCTCTCTGCGATTACATCACCCTCCATGTGCCCTACCTGCCCACCACGAAAGATACCATCAATACCCAGACACTGGCCCTGTGCAAGGATGGCGTCAAGATCCTGAACTACGCCCGCGGCGAGCTGGTGAACACCCCCGCCCTGCTGGACGCCATGGAGACGGGCAAGGTCTCCGGTTACATGACCGATTTCCCCACCGAGGCCCTGCTGGGCAAGCCGGGCGTCGTCTGCACCCCGCACCTGGGCGCTTCCACCCCGGAAGCCGAGGACAACTGCGCCGTCATGGCAGCGCAGGAGATCAGCGATTACCTCAAAAACGGCAATATTGCCCACTCGGTCAACATGCCGGAAGTCCACCAGCCCCGTGCCGGCGGCAAGCGTATCTGCATCATTCACAAGAATGAGCCGGGCATGATCAGCCAGATCACCGCCCTGACCACCGAGGCGGGCCTGAACATCGAAAACATGGTGAACAAGAGCAAAAAGAATATGGCCTACACCATGTTGGACGCGACCGGTGCCGTGGACGGCAAGCTGGCCGAAAAGCTGGCTGCCATCCCCGCCGTCATCCGGGTGCGCATCCTGTAACACGGAGATCTTCCCCGAACCTTTTTATACGCAAAGAGCCGCCGCCCGCCCGGGCAGCGGCTCTTTGCGGCAGCGGCGGGAAAAAAGTACCTCAAAAAGTGAAACTGGTTGAATCCCGTTGTTGATTTGCCCTCCGGTTTGCGGTAAAATGAGACTATCCGGAGTGCCGCGTTTGGGGCGGTGCTCCGGGCCCGTGCAGAATGCGGAAACTCTGCCGGAAGTTTTGCAAACAGGAGGTTTTGCATATGAACGCCAAACGCATTCTTTCACTGTTTTTAGCAGCGGTTTTGACGCTGGGTGTCGCCGTGACCCCGGCTGTGGCCGCCTCGGCAGCGCCGGCTCTGCCCGGCAGCGCGGCGCTGGAGGAGAGCAACGGCCCGGTGTCCATCAAGCTGACGGCCTCCGGCCCGCTGGTGTACGGCTCTCCGTTTGAGCTGGTGGTGGAGACCCGCCCGGCCGAGACGCAGTATCTGGGGGTGGTGCTGGGCACCAAGGGCGAGGCAAAAGGCTTTGTGACCCTGGTCTTCTCCGATAAGATCCGCACCCTGCTCAAAATGATCCCGCTGCCCAAGCGGATGTCCGCAACGCCGGACCAGACCACCGATTTCAACCTGTATTCCTACATCAAGCAGCTCATCGACGGCAACGACGTGGAGGTGCTGCTTCGGGTGGCCGATGAGGTCGCCTCGGTGATGGATGCTCTGCAGTTTTATATCCCCACCATCAAGGATGTTTCCACTGGCCTCCGGCTGGCGCTGGAGATGATCCGCAAGTATCTGCCGGCGGGCAGCATGAGCCGCATTTATGTGGATGAGCAGCCCAGCGATGCCGGCAGCTACATTGCCGGTGCCATCGCGCTGGAATCCGGTGATCTGAACACCGCGGGCGTGGCATTCTTCAAAATCAAGCCCAAGACGGAGGGCGTCCGGGTCTACTGGGCCCAGGAGGCTCCCGCCGCCATGACCGTGGAAGAGGCCCGGAGCTTCAACGCTGCCGCTGTCGTCGAGTCCGACGGGCAGGTGGTTGAGAACGGCAAGGTGACCTACAGCTATAAAAAGAAGAGCAGCTTCTTTGGCGGTACGACCATCAGCGGCTTCCCCACCGAGCCGGGCACCTACACGCAGACAGCCAAGGCCGCTGGCAACTACTCCAGCGAAAAGATCACCCGGACCATCGTGATCAATTAAAGATCAATTAAAGATGCATAACAGCAAAGGCCCCGTGCACTGCACGGGGCCTTTGCTATTTATGGAGTATCAGAGAAGAGCGAGATAGGCGTAAACTTGCGGCAGGGTCATTTTAGAGCTTTTTGCGGTACTCTGAAGTGCAAGGCAGAGCGTAGTAGCCGAAGCGAAATCTGGCGAAAGGTGAACGAATACATACTTCTTGCGGCAGAGGCTCACGACCTGCGGAGCAGAGGCAAGAATCCACTCAATGAGGTCGGCTTTTTTCATGCTGGATTTTGGTTTGGAAGAAAGATCACACAGAGCGGCAAAGTCGAGAAGCTCGGCTTTGGTGTATTTGTTCAGTAACTCTCGGTCATGATACGACGAGAGCAAAACCCCGGCTTTGAGGAAACGCTTGATGGAAGCAGTCCGCTCTACAAGCGCAGGAGTGGTTGCATCTTTATGGGCGGTAAGATAGAGAAGAAACGCCTGAAAATCTGTTTGATAAAGAGAGGTCAGCCACGAGATTTCAGGAGCGGATAAATGGAGAAGAGGACCAAGATTTGGAAAATAATGCATCTCCATTGCATAATAGAAAAGGTGTTTGCAGGGGGCTTGCCGCCGGACAAAGTCGGGGCAGGTGCAGGAGCGGGCAGTTACCGTAAAGGATTGATTGGCTGAAATATCATTCAGGCGGACAGCTTGGTTAAAATCGGAAATAGAGCTGTGATAAAAACTGAATTTCTGCGTTTTAGCCTGTACAATTCGCGGGATGGAATCTTTGGCAGTGAGAACGTCTGCCGACCATTTTTCTGTAAATGGATTTGACTGGCTGGATGTATCTGCTTTTGGAGGTTCGGTATGTGCGGCCGCAGAATCTGAGGTTCCCTTAGAAACGGCGGAAGAAGCAGGAGAAATGGGGCGTACAATGGCATAAACACTTTTTGGTTCCTGCGGTTGAGGTGCAGGCGTGGTTTCGGTTTTGGCAATGGCAGAAGATGCAGGCTGAGAAGAGGTGACGGGCGAATCAAAAGGTTTACGCCCGTTTTGTATGGCCCAGTTATTATATTCTACTTTCCATTTGGCGTAATTCTGCGCGTTGATCTGCTGGTTTTTGGCAATGGTCTCTTTTGGGTGGACGTATGCGTCAAAAATAAAAGAAATACTGCACAGGACGAAAAAGGCAAGAAGAAGCCCCCAGACCCAGTGCCGAAAAACAAAAAAGAGAACTGCCAGAAAAATGGAGAGGATAATGGAAGTCTGTGCCATTTGGCGGAGCTGGTACTCTGTGGTGGGCAGGTCAGATGGCTTTACAGGAGCGGGTGGAGGAGACTTGGGCGCGGTAGGATATTGGGGACGGGAGCCTGACTGTGAAGCGGACTCGGACGAGGAAAAAAGAACGTCCGAATTATAAGAATCAAAATCGACGTTGCTGTAATCATAAGAACAGCTGGAACGGCGTGAACTGGAAGAACGAGAACTGCGAGAAGGGCCAGTGAGCTTTGTGGTATAAGTCAGCCCGGTGCCGGGGGCAGAAATACGCCCGGTAACGCCCCGGTGAGAATTGGCGGTGATGCCAACGTGTTTTCCGCCAACGCTGATGCTGGTACTCTTTTTGTTAAAGTTGACTTTGACACCGGGAGCGATTTTTACGCTTTTGCGGAAGCGAAGCGGCATAAGAGAAAACCTCCCAAGAAGAAATATTTGCAAAATACAAGTTTATTTTAGCAGAAAGCCAAAGAAATGGAAAGAACCGGACAAGATAGAAAAACTCCCGCACACTTCGTTTGGAAATGTACGAGAGTCTGTGTTACATTCTAAATCTCCAGCCCCAGCCGCCACAGCAACAGTTGCAGAGTAAATTAAGCAGAATCATCCACCAACACCAGTTTACAAGACCGCCCGGTCTAGCATAGGTGGTTTGAGTAGTGCGATAATTCTGGCCGGGGTTCTGCAAATTGCGCAGGTGCATCTGGTACTCGGTATTATTCGGGTCCAGCTGGGCGGCGCGGCGGGCGTCCTGCAGGGCGTCGATGCTGTTGCCCAGGCCCTGGTTGGCCAGGGAGGAGAGGTAATACCAGCGGGCGTTCCGGGCGTTCATGCTGTCCAGCACCCGGCGGGCCTCGGCGTAGCGGCGGTTCATGATGAAGTTGCGGGCGGCCTGCATCTCGGCGCTGTCGGTGCTGTTGTAGCTGGCACCGCTCTGCTGCTGGTAGCCGCCAAAGTTGAACCCGAAACCGAACGGGTCGAAATCAAAGCCGCCAAAATCGGTATAGCCGTTGTTCTGGCTGCTGTAATAGCCGTTCTGCTGGTAGCTACCCTGCTGCTGATAATTGCCGTAGGGGTTGCTGTAGCCCTGCTGCCCGTAACCATAGCCGCCGGCCTGCTGCTGGGTCTCACCCTTGGTGATGGCATCGTAAGCGGCCTGCACCTCCTTGAAGTGCTCTTCAGCCGTCGGGTCGTTGGGGTTCAGGTCCGGGTGCCAGCGCTTGCACTTGGCCCGGTATGCCTTTTTGATCTCTTCATCGCTTGCACCGCGCTGGATGCCCAGCACCTCATAGGGGTCTCTCATCGGTCTACTTCCTCACGTCTCTAGCATTGGTCACAATACTTTCTCAGTCTACAGGAACACAGAGAATAAATCAAGTGTTTCCGCGCCCTCTCCGTCATTTTTCTTCGCAAAATGACACCTCTCCCAAAGGGAGAGGCGAAACCTGGCGCATGAGCGCCCGAGAGGGTTATTTCTCTTTTTTGGCGTTTTTGCAGTTGTATTTGAGCCACACGCCGGAGTACAGGATGTTGCGCAGCAAGTCTGCATCCTCCACGCAGGGCAGGCGCTCAAAGCTCTTGGCGCAGCGGGCCAGCAGCAGCTCAAAAATTTCCCGCATCTCTTCTTCGTATCCGGGCTGCTGGCTCAGGGTCTTGAGCGGATTGTAGGCGCCCTTGCGCTGATCCCGCTCTAAATCATCGTAGGCGTCCAGCAGATAGAGATACTTGCCCAGGTGGAAGCCGATGCTCCGCAGCTCCGGCGACCAGTGATCCTGCTTGTAATCAAACAGCTCCGCCATCAGCTGGCCAAAGCAGCCGGAGACGGCGTCTAAATCTTCGCTGCCGGCGGCCTCATACTCGGCCAGCTGATCCAGGCAGCTGCGGATGGCCTCACACTGGCGGGGCCAGCGGGCGGCGGCGTCCTGTGTGGGGGCCGCCAGCAGTTTTTCAAACCCAAGGCCCAGCAGGCTGTGGTCATCGTTCCATTTATCCTGCGCGTTGTAGTAGTGGAGCGCCACGCTCAGATCGGCGCAGTAATCGGTGGGGCCGCTGGAACGCCAGTGGATCTTCCGCACCGGGTGGATGGGGCAGTGCCCGCAGCCCTGCACGCACTCCGTCTCGCCCTCGTACAGGCTGGAAAGGAGCAGGTTCAGAAACGTCAGGTCATAGCTCAGGGTCAACCGCCCGCGCAGGCCGTGCAGCGCGCCAATGCGGCGGCAGAGCCCGCAGTAAGCGGTGCGGTAGCGGGCCTGCGCCTCCGGGGAGAGGGCGGCCTGATTGGGGATCACATAACCAAACATAACTCAGCTCTTTTTGATGAACTGGGTGCCGCAGCGGGGGCAGGAGATCTGGATGCG
>OIXG01003187.1_pt1 | contig 11235 bp, 10 predicted proteins | sample 1587731 | NCBI WGS metagenome assembly OIXG01 (sample SAMEA3888908, study PRJEB22519) | human gut metagenome | biome: human gut; feature: human-associated habitat; material: faeces | place: Denmark | collected 2010
CAACACCAGAACTTATTGAGTGCGTAAATGAAGAAATCAGAAAGAACAATGCACGGAGAAAAAGAGGAACGAGATAAGAAACAGGAAAAATAAAAAGGGAAAGAAATGACCGGTAGAAAATTGGCTGAACCACGTAAAACTAAAGTTTACAGTGTCCGTTTTGATGCAGATTTGGAACGTTTTATAAATTCTGTACCTAATAAGTCGGAATTTATAAACTTTCTGATCAGGAAAGAAAAAGAAAGGGCTGAACGGGTTGAACGGATTAAAGTCCGTGAATGGAGGAGGCGCAAAAATGAAATATGAATTAAGAAAAGTGTTTTTGGAGAAATACCCGAAGTATGAAATAATACTCCGTATGTATGAAGAGGCGAACGGTTGTGAATGTACATTTGAAAGCCTTTCAAAAATCCGTTTGCAGAAATTTATAGATTATATGTCCGGAAGGGTTGCCAAAAGTTCGGCAAGGCAATATGCTGCAAAGTTTAAGGCCGTATTAAATTTGTATTCTGAAGAGTTCCATATACCGAACGACTATATTAAAATACTCAATTTAAGAAATGAGAAATGCGTATCTATTTGGTTGAACGATGGGGAGCTCGAACGGCTTTCAGGATATAAGGCCAAAAGTGGGAATGAACGACTTGTACAAGCGCAGTTCCTTATAGGGTCTTATTCCGGAATGAGGCGCAGCGATTATTCACGTATAACCGAAGAGAATATGATGGACGGCTTTTTATCGTATGTTTCCCAAAAGACAAAAATACAGGCAACCGTACCCTTAAAGCCGATAGTTGCGGAATTGATAGAACGAGTCGTGATAAGCCGGGAAATATCAGAGATGGCATTTAATGAGATAATCCGGAATATCTGTAAGGAATGCGGGATTAATGAACGGGTGAAAGTCTTCAAGGCCGGGAAGGAGGTAACAGGGGAGAAATGGATGTTCGTTACCAGCCATACCGCAAGAAGAAGCTTTGCCACGAATTTGTATCTCCGTGGTGCCGACCTTTACAGTATAAGCAGGATGATGGGGCATTCATCCGTAACTATGACTGAAGGATATGTTGTATGCGGGTTGAGAGAACAATCGAAGGAGGTTTTGGAGTATTTTAAGTAATATAACAAAAATTATAAGTTGAGTTTTGCATGTGTTTTGTACGTATATTATTTATTGCGTTGTATGTTATTGTGTTTTAGTTATTTATGTGATAAAGCTTTATGCCTCTCACGCATGCAACACGGGTTCGATTCCCGTAGACGCTACAAATTGAAAATCAAGCGATTATCTATAAGGATAGTCGCTTTTTTTATTTGTTTTTTCTGTTCAAGTAAGAATAAGAGTGCGGATTGTACGGTTTATAAAAACAAAAACAAGTCCCTATACTCACGTACGAGGACTTGCCAAATACCTTTCTAATACCTTTAAACTAAAGTTCTATAATTAGAACAATACAAAGATAGTCAAATACTTTGTGATATACCTCTTTCATAAACTCTTTTTATGTTATTTTGTTGTTGTGCAAACAATCGGTCGGTTATGAGGCATGTCCTGCATGGCGTAATTGAAAAAGGCGAAACATTTTGCTGAGGACGACGGCACATAATGGTTTAAAAGTACACCAACGTACGATGGTGTAAGGGAAAGAGTAGAAACGTGGTGTAAGGGGGTACAGCCCCGTCCGTTTCATGTTTTCCAATGTTTCGAGCAGGAAAGCCGTGTCCGGGCTGTCGCCTAACAGTGTATACACCATGGACATGCGCAACATATCAATTCGCCTGCTCAAAGCTATGGCGGCATTACCTTCCATTTGTCGGCCTTTGTCTGTGAGGCAAAGAATGATATGCTGCAAATCGGAATAACGTTTTTTTATAATTTTCCTGTCAGGATGGTGTATAATCGAGTATTGTCGCTGAAAGTAGGCATAAGCCGGCAGGTTAGTTATGATGACATGCCGTGCCTTTAGGAATAGAAGTGGGGTGAACTCTTCGTCTTCGTGGTAAATTCCGGATGTGAACCTCAGGCCGTCGAGTATAGACTTTTTGAATACATATCCCCAGGCACAACCGTGTAAATTGTGTTTGAGCATGAAATCAGTTCCACTTCCTTGAAAGACTGTTTGCCAAGCCGGGACATTCGTATCCCATAATCCCGTATGATAGACTTTTTTAAACTCGAATGATAAAAGATCCGGATGTTTTTCTCCTAAAACATCCAAAATCTGGGAAAAAGCTTTTTGGAATAGAAAATCATCCGCATCTAAAAATTGAATATATTCCTTTTGAGCCATTTCCATGCCCGTATTCCTTGCCCCTCCTAATCCTAAGTTAGGCTGGACATGGTAGTGTATACGCGGGTCGTCCAGTGAACCGAGGTAGTCTTCCGCTTCGTGTCCGGGCGTACCGTCGTTTATGACCCAAACTTCCCAATCGGCCTTTTGTCCCAAGCGCAAGATACTTGTTATGGCACGGGCAAGTAGCGGAAGCTCTACCTTGTAATAAGGGATAATGAAGCTGATTGACGGTTTGTTCATCGTTTGAGTACTTTACGGGTTCGTGCTACAATGCCGCAATAGCGGTTGCCGCTCAGTGCCTTCAGTATAGCTTTGATGCGGTAGTTCAGCGGGCGACGGGCGAACAAGGCGCGGCGCAATGGTATTTTGCGTTCGGGGATGCACAGGGAACCACCGAATTGTATTCGTATGATCTGATGGTCGCACAAGTGTAAGTAAGCATCGTCCAAATCCTTGTCGTTAAGGTTTGTATTGTCGGACAATGTGCGATATAGCGTGAGGTTGGCCTGGAGAAGGTCATTGATGCCCTTGTCACAGAAGGTGTTGGAGATAGAGCCTTGGCGACTGCAATAATAATATAGCCCTTTGTCCGAACGCAGGATGTATCGTGCTTGGCGCAATACGGCCGGGATGGTGAAGACATCCTCATACCATCTGCCTTCCGGGAAGCGGAGAGACTTCCACAACGAGCGTTTATAGATTTTGTTCCAAGCATAACTATGTATGTAGCCTTTGCGGTGTGCCCATCCGGTGTAATCCGTGATTTCGCATGTTCCGGGCGTATAACGGTAGGCTTTTGCCGTGCCGTGGTAGACGCATACGGGATATTCCAGGACATCCGCTTCGGGGTGCAAGGCCAGCAATTCCATATTGGCTTGCAATGTATGCGGGGAGATATAATCGTCGGAATCGACGAATGTGACATATTCTCCGTGCGCCTCGTCCAGTCCTCTGTTGCGCGCCGCGCTCAGTCCACGGTTTTCAGGGCAATGGATGACACGGAATCGTCCGTCTTTCCGTACCCATGCGTCACAAAGGGCTCCGCTTCTGTCCGGCGAACCATCGTCCACGAGGATGACTTCGTAGTCCTCCACGTTTTGCCGTGCTATGCTTTTCAGGCAGAAGTTAAGGTAGGCTTCCACCTTATATACAGGGATGATGATGGTGAGTTTCATGCTTCGTTTTTAAGGCTTCAATGTTTTAAGTTCTACTCTTCCAAAATGCGACATATCGTTCCGCTACTTTCCGGTGGTCGTGATGACGACGGACGTATTGTATGCTTTCCGCAGACAGTCGGGCGATGTCCTCAGGATGCTGTATAAGCTCTTCCAGTTTGGCGTACACGTCATCAAAAGAAGGGAGTACGTTGACGATAGGCCGCAGCTCTTTTTCCCCCAGGATATCGTAGTTTTCCTCTTCACCGCCCCCTACGACAACCAATCCCTTGGCCATGGCACACAAGGCATTCATGGCCGGCGTGTAGGAATAAAGCTGGTCCAGCAGCACATCGCTGTGGTCCATCATCCGGTTGTATTGTGCGAAGGGAACGGACTCCGCTTTCACGATTTCTATCCGGTCGGGGTAACGTGTGGCTAATTTTACCAATGCCTTGTACATGATGTCTGTCCCCTTGTAAGCATCCCGTTTGCGTTGTATGCCGATGAAAAAACGCGTCCGTTCCGTTTCGGGATGGGGGATGCGCAGCGTGACTTCCGACAAGTCGATGGGGAAGGGGATAAATTGCGTTTTTTCCGGAAAATGCGGTCGGTAACAAGCGTCGTATTCGTAGAGACCGCTGACTATGCCATCGCAGTCGCCGGCTATGAAGCGGTTCAGTTCTCCTTTAGGGCCGTTGAGCCATTCGGCTATGAAACGGTCGTTGTCGGGATTCATTCGGACTTCCGTCCCGATGTTGAAGTCAGAGTAACGATACGTCTGGCAGTCCAGTCCTGCCTTTACCCAGTAATAGTCCATGCCGAATGCCCCGAGAAATACTTTCCGGTTGTGGCGGCGCAGGAAACGGTAAATAGGTAACAGGCGTTCCGGACACAGTTCTAAAAAAACAGGATTGATGAGTTGCACCACATCATATCCTCTCATGAAAGGGAGAGCCCGAGCCACGCGGAAAAGGAAATCCAGCGTGTCCGTTTTTCCTGTCGACTTTCGATGCAGGTCAATGTCGCGCGGATAGTTTTTCCAACTGTCGCCGTCCGATGCTACCGTGACGGAATGCCCCAAGGCTCGCAACCCTTGAGCCAAGGTCCAATGCACGTTACTATATTCGCCAAGTAATAGGACTTTCATGATATTTTTAGACAAAGATACAGAAAATAAATGGAAATGCCGTATCTTTGTCTCCCATATTATGAGTGAGACACAAGAAATAAAAGACGGTTTGACGGTCTTGGAAGAGACGGAAGGCAGGGAAGACGCGACCTACGACCACATCGTAAAATACACGGGCTTTCTGGGAGGCATACAGGTGCTTACGATACTGGTCAGCGTGGTGCGCAACAAGCTGGCGGCCGTTTTGCTCAGCACGGCCGGAGTGGGGCTTTCGGCTTTGTACCAGAGTGTCATCGGTTTTCTCCACAACACGTCGAATCTGGGCATTTCGTTTAGTTCCATTAAAGAGATTGCAGAATATTACGGAGAAAACCATCCGGAAAAAGTTCTCCTACAGGTAGAAGTAGTGCGTACGTGGAGCGTATGGACCGGTTTGGCCGGCATGTTGCTGTGCCTGCTGTTTTCGCCTGCCATAAGTTATTGGGCTTTTGGCGATACGTCCCATATCCTGCCTCTCTGTTTGCTTTCTCCCGTCATGGGTTTTATGGCTGTTACGGTGGGTGAAATTTCCATTTTGAAAGCCGTTCGGCGGTTGAAGCGTGTGGCTTTGATTTCCGTGTTGGGGGCAGCGGCCACTTTGTTGCTGACGGTTCCTTTTTATTACTTTTGGGGAATGTCGGGGGTTGTACCTGCGTTGGTCGTCAGTACGTTGGGGGTGATGGTGGCTCATCTGTCCCTTTCGCTTCCCGTCTTTCCTTGGCGCGTGGACTTGCTGAACCGGTCGCATTTCCGCAAGGGATGGAGCATGGTGCGCTTAGGCGTGCCTTATATCATGGCCACGGCGGTGAACATGTCGGTGGCGATGGGGATTTCGCTTTTCATTACCAATTGGGGCTCGTTGTCCGACGTGGGCTTGTACGGTATGGGGTATAACCTGGTAATTACTTACGCCGGGGTGGTATTCACGGCGGTCGATGCCGATTATTTTCCGCGCTTGTCGTCTGTGAATGCCGATGTGGGGCGGATGAACCAGACCATCAACCGTCAGATAAAAGTCTGCGTGTTGCTCATGTCGCCTTTTTTGGTGTTGTTCATGATATGTATGCCATTGGCCATCAGGGTATTGTATTCATCGTCCTTCCTGCCGATGACCGGCATGGCTGTCTGTGCTTCCATGCACATGTTTTTCAAGTCGATGACGCTCCCCGTGGCTTACATTTCGTTGGCCAAGGGCGATGCAGTCATGTATTTGTGCATGGAGGCGGCCTACGACATCTTTATGGCCGTGTGCGTGATTGTCGGCTTTGTGTACGGAGGTATTCTGGGTACGGGAATCGCCTTGGCTTTGGCCGGAGTGTTCGATTGGTGGATGATTTATGCTGTGTACGGGCGACGTTACGGCTTCAAGCCCGACAAGGCGGCACGTCCGTTCACGGCAGCACAGTTCCTTTGCGTGGCGGCAGCTTTGTTTTTGGGCATGCAGTCCGAAGTATGGCTCAAGGTTGCAGCAGGCGGATGCGTATTAGGTGCCAGCGTGTGGCTTTCGGCTTCGGCGATTCGTAAGGAGATTACTTTGTTTTCCGAATTGAAAAGAAGAATCGGCGGACGGTTCGGGAAAAGGCGGCGGCTGTCAAAATGACAAACCTGTCCGTGCGAGAATCCGTTATATACAGCCGAGAGGGACGTCGCGCCGGAATACGCGATTCTCGTGCATCGGCTTTCGGGCAAATGGACAGGAAAATCTGTTTGAGGCTTTACAAGGCGGGGCGAAACGGCATGTTTGCCGCCTGTGTTTGCGGTTGGCAGTAAGCGAAACGTGTGTTTTATTGTCTTTTTGCTTTTCTTTTTTGTCGGCAAAAAGGTTTCAACCAGACGAAAAAGATGTGTTTTCGGCATGTTTTATCTCCGTTTTCTTCTTGTTTTTGGCTCAGGCAGAAGCCACAGGCGTTTCAATCTGCGGAGAACTTTTTTTCATTTGGCTGTAAACGAAAAATCGCTTTCAGCAGAAAAAACCGCATATATGCAATTCATTACTGCATATATGCGGTTTGGATGTATTTTTATTCAATCACGCCGTTCTTTTCAGGTCTATAAGGTCGGATTTTGACTGATGGAGATTCTTGAAAAACTGACAAAATGTTCGTCTTACCGGCTTACAAACGTCACAATCGAGCGTGCAGGGATGACGGTTTGTTTTCCGTTGCCCACCTTGTCGACAGGCTGTAAGTTCTTTCCCGTTCCTTCGGTCGTCAGGTAGGGTTGCCAGCTTTTCACTTTCCGGTCATCCACGTGGAAGGTCATGTTTTTCGCCTCGGTGGCATAGTTCACTGCGACCATGACCCACGAGCCGTCGGCGTTCCGGTAGGCGGTGCACATCAGTCCTGTACGGTCTGTATCGCCTTCCATCACGGTGCGTCCCGTCTTGTCGGTGGCGGTAATGCCCATACGGGTGGCGCCCGGACGGACAAAACGGCTGTAGTTGCCTAAAGCCCAAAGCAGTTTGGAGTCCACCACGCGCCCGTTCGTCCCTTCGCGGTTGCTGAACTCACGCAAGAGTCCGTCCTTGTAGTCCCCGCCCACGGCACGCCACCACTGCCAGCTTCGCGCTCCGGCATAGACGATGTCGTGATGGATGATACGTGCCACGTATAAGGCTGTCTTCATTGTACGGTCGTAACCGCCTCCGCCGCCTATTTCTTCATCATTGCTCATGATGCAGGTTTCCGTTTGCCAGAATTGTACGTTGTACTTGTCCAGCGTGTCTTTCAGTTGCATGCGGATGCCGCGCAGGGCTTCCAAGGGAGTATTGGTCCAGTAGCTGTGTCCGGCCATGAGGCGCGGCACGTTCGGGGTGTCGCCCAGATAAGTGTCCGTGCTGTCCGGACAGAAAAACGACTGGATGGCATACCCTCTCTGCCAGTCGGTCATGTGAGTGGCAAACATGCAGCGGTAGTCCGACGATTCGTTGATGAGGATTTTCGTGTCCAGTCCTTTCCGGGTGAACGCTTGGCTGAATGCCCGTGCCAGTCCGGCGATTTCACGGTTGGTGGCCGGTGTGCCTTCCTGTTTCGGACCCACCCAATTCCAATGGCCGTCCGGCTCATTGACGGGGCAGACGTAGGAAAGCTTAATGCCGTCATGTTGTTCCAACCCTTCCACCACGTGGGCTGCGAATAGGGCAAAATCGCCGTAATGTTTCGTTTTCAGGTTCAGCGTCCCGCCCCGTCCGGTGTTGGTAGCCAGTCCGTTTTGGGTAAAGTACACGGGAGGCGAATTGAAAAAGCCGATGAAGGTCCTTACGCCCCTTTCTTGGGCCATGCGCAGGAAGTTGCGTTGTCCGGGTTGTTGCGTCCAGTCGTACGTGCCGTCTGGCCGGAGGAAGCATCCCGTGCGCATCCAATGTGAGCCGATGCCGCTTTCGCGTCCCTGGTCGTGGCTGCCTGCCCCGATGTTGAAACGCCATATCGAAAGCCCGATGCCGAGGGGTTGCCCCTTGCTGTCATTCTCGGTGCTGAACAACCAATCGGCCGTTTGCAACCGCACGCTGTCGGGCCACAGTCCGATGTGCTGCATGCTCCAGGCGTCCGATGCCCCGAAACCGTCTATCGTCTGCAAGGGGGCGCGGGTGTCTATTTCGAAATGGGAAGCGCCTTTTTGCGCTTGTGCGGAAATTGAAATCAGGATGGCGCAACAACATGCGCTGAAGGTGTGTTTCATGTGAAATAAATCTGTTATGTGATAATAATGAACAAAGATAGGAAGTTTTACCGGGAGAGGCAGGCGGATTTATGGTTTTTTCATTATTTTTGCGTCAGACACTTCTAAAACAGTTATAGTATTTATGTTGAATCCCATTTATTCTCCGGCATCCGACCGGTATGAAAACGGTATGCGCTACCGTCGCAGCGGGCGTAGCGGCGTGCTCCTTCCTGAAGTTTCTTTAGGGTTGTGGCATAATTTCGGTGACGTCAATCCTTTGTCTCATTCGCTGGCGATGGCGCATTATGCTTTCGACCATGGCATCACGCATTTCGATTTGGCGAACAATTACGGCCCTTCGTATGGCAGTGCCGAAGAGACTTTCGGATTCATTATGAAGAAATCCTTCAAGCCTTATCGCGACGAACTGTTTGTGTCGACCAAGGCCGGTTACGACATGTGGCCCGGTCCCTACGGGAACTGGGGAAGCCGTAAGTCGCTCATGGCTAGTCTCGACCAGAGTCTTGTACGTATGGGCTTGGATTATGTGGACGTGTTTTATTCCCACCGTTACGACCCGGAGACACCGTTGGAAGAAACGATGCAGGCTTTGGTGGACATCGTGCGCCAAGGCAAGGCGCTTTACGTGGGGCTTTCCAGATACCCGACCGACAAGGCCGAAGAGGCTTACCGTTATTTGGAAGCGCGCGACGTGCATTGCCTGTTGTATCAGGGGCGTTACAACCTGTTCGACCGCGCTCCGGAAGAGGAGGGCATTTTGGGACAGGCCCGGGCGTACGGGGTTGGGTTTATCGCTTTTTCACCGTTGGCGCAAGGTTTGCTCACGTCCCGCTATCTGCAAGGCGTGCCCGAAGATTCGCGTATGGCACAAGGGCGATTCCTGAAACGCGAGGTATTGACAGAGGCGGTCTTGGAGAAAATCAAAGCCTTGGACCGGGTGGCCGCAGAGCGGGGGCAGACGTTGGCTGAAATGTCCTTGGCTTGGGTTTTGAAGGACGAACTGGTTACGTCTGTCATTATCGGGGCAAGTTCCGTGGCACAACTCGAAGACAACCTGAAGGCCTTGCGGAAAGTGGATTTCTCTAGAGAGGAGTTGGATCGGATAGAGGCCATTTGCCATACGCCGGACGGCGGACAGTGAGCACCGGTTGGCGCGTTTCCTTCCGTCAGAACGGGGCAGGTGCCGTAATGCTGACCCAACGTCCGGTCTTGAAATGGCGGAAGGTCACGGTCTCGGCATGCAGGAAGAGGCGGGAGGCCCGACGGCCATACAGGTTGTCGCCTACGATGGGGGTGTCCAATCCTTCCGGATGGGCGGCATGCACCCGCAACTGGTGGGTGCGCCCCGTGAAGGGATAGAAGGCCACGCGGGTTTGACCGTGGCTGCGAGACAAGACCTCAAAACGCGTGACGGCGGCTTTGCCGTATACCGTGCTCACCATTTGCCGTGGACGGTCGTTCGGGTTGGGGCAGAGGGGAAGACGGATAAAGCCTTCGTCGTCCGTTACCGTGCCGTCGAGCAAAGCTATGTATCTTTTTTTGATGTGCCGCGTTTCAAACAGTTGTTGCAACTTTCGGTGCGTTTCCGGGTCTTTGGCGATGAGGAGCACTCCCGAGGTGTCCATGTCCAGGCGGTGCACCAAGAGCGGTCCCGTGGCCTCGGGAAAATGCGCACGCGCCCAGCTCCATACGGAAGGGGCATCGCCCTTGCCGGGTACGGAAAGCATGCCGGCCGGTTTATTGACAGCAGCCATCCATTCGTCTTCGTAGACGAGTTCCGGCTCGTGGTCGAGATGCTTGCTGTCTTCATGTGCGTTGGGTTCCACATCCAGACCCTGTAACATGTGGCCGAGTATCGGCTCACATTTGCTTTTGCATGCCGGATAGTAGTAGCCGTGCTTGCGTATTTCCGCTTCCGGCGAAGCCCCCCACCAGAATTCGGCCATGGCCAAAGGACGATAGCCGTGACGGTAGGCATATTGCAGCAATTTGGGAGCGGCACACTCTCCGGCACCCGATGGCGGTACGGGTCGCCCGTGTTCCCGGAAAATTTGCCACAGGTCTTTCTCCTCCCCCCGTGCGTTCAGCATGCGGAATTGGGCGAAAAGTCGATTTTGCAGCAGGACGGAGCGGCGTTTCCGTTCGGTTTTCAGCGCCTCTATTTCTTCGTCAGACCGTTTCAGGGCGGTTTCGACCTCTTCGAGTTTGGCTTTCCATTGCTTTTCCAACCGTTTGTATTCAGCTTTCAGGAACCGGCTTTCACGGGTGAGCTGTTCTTCCGTGAAGTCGTTGTGGTCTGATGCCCGTAACAAGTCCCTTTGCCGTTTGGCTTCTTTCAATGCGTTGCGGGCTTCCTTCAATACCTGTTCTCCGGCTGCTTTCCTATCGGCAGCCTGTTGAAGCAGCGAGGCACGCAAGTCGCTGTGTTCCAACGCTTCGATACGGTGGTTTATTTGGGATATTTGCGCTTCTTCTGTCTTGAAAAAACCGTCCGGTTGCAACAGGTCGAAAACGGGCGGTACGAAAAAGTCGTGGTTGTTGCGTCCGCAAAGTATACCGGAATAAGCCGCTAAAAAGCCCGTCCTTCCTTCTTTTTGCACGACTAATACGCCGAACATTTTTCCTTTGTCCAGTTCCGTTTTCCAGTCGGTGCGGAGTGTGAGATAGCGGCGCACTTCTTCGGCTGCGCGTACGGATAAAGGGTGCGGTTCGTAGTGGAACGGACAGGTAAACAGGCGTGGAAGCTCGGAGGAGTCTGCGTCTGGGATGAAGGGATGGAAAGGTGTGGTATTTTTCTCCATGGGGTAACATTTAATTATGGCTTGGGATATTCGATAGCATTGCAAGTGCAGTTACGAAATTAAACGGTTTTTTTGATTAATTCTGCATTTAGTTCCATATTTTAGAGCCTGTTTAAATTTTCCTGTTTGAAATA
>OIXG01003188.1_pt1 | contig 11227 bp, 7 predicted proteins | sample 1587731 | NCBI WGS metagenome assembly OIXG01 (sample SAMEA3888908, study PRJEB22519) | human gut metagenome | biome: human gut; feature: human-associated habitat; material: faeces | place: Denmark | collected 2010
GTCTACAATGTTACCCGAATTACCATAATTGGGTTCGTAGTCAATGTCAAAACCGTCATATCCATATTTATTGATTGTATCAGCAATTGCACTCGCATATTTGCGGATGGATGCTTCAACTGCCTCTTTATTGGACTCATCGGAAGGCCACCCCCAGAAGTCATTTACAGCCTCCTGTTGACTGGCAAATCCCATTGATTCCCAATTGTCATATATATGTTGCGGAGTGATCTGTGTACCTACGGAAGTGATAATAAAGCACATAGTGAAACGAGTTCCTTTTACCTGCTGGCAGAATTGAAGGTCTTTCTTTTGTGCTTCTGTGATATTCGACCAGTTTCCCCAAATAGATACAACGTCTACGCTATCAGGTATTCCCGCCATGCTATTAACCAATGAAGCACCTTCGCCTGTCCAGTTGCCGAACCATCCGAAAGCTTTTGGATGATCAGACTTTTTATATGCACGCAAGGCTGCATAATATTCTTCAGAGGGACCTTCGAAGTAATCTTTCGCTTCTGATTCTGTCCAGTCATTACAACTCACCCATATCGGGGTGCTCAATGCTAACAATAAAAAATATAGTAAATAATTCTTTTTCATATTAATTCTAGTTAGGAGGTTATATTAATTAGTTTTTCCCCACGACAAATCTGTGGCTTCATTATCCGGACCACCATTTTTCAGATACGAAACACCTTGCTGATAATTGGAATGGTTGTTCTGTACTTCCGTGTAAGGGAATCTCAGACGACGCATACCACGCTTGCTGTCTACTCCTGATGGAGACAGATTGTCGATGCAAGGATAGAGTTCCGGATAACCGGTACGGCGATATTCAGCCCATGCTTCCAGTCCCAACGGATAGTTGGCTATCCATTTCTGAGTAATGATACGTTGAAGATTTTCTTCTTCATTGTCATTCCAGGCAACAGCAACTGTGTTGGAGATGGTGTATGCATGACCTCTGGGATCATTATTATGTGATACAACCGGTTTTTCCGTATTGGTCAGATAGTTGTCAGGCATCGTTGTTCCGTATTGTTCCATGGAGAGTTTGATTCCTTCTTCATAGTACTCTTTAGCTGATTTGCTGCCTACAGACCAGTTCTTTAATTTGCCTTCTGCACGAAGGAATGCAGTTTCGGCAGCGCAGAATACCAGTAGCTTGGAAGTACCTGCAATAGCCGGTATAGAATAACCTGCAACGTCACTTTTGGCAAAACCATCTTCTCCGGAACGCATACCCACATATTCCTGAGTATGACCAGTGAAAGTTGAATGATTAAAATACTTAGACATACGTGGATCGTTGTAGCCATTCATGTAATCAACGATATTAGCGTTAACACGCAAATCACCCCAACTTACAGCAGCCAATTGGTATGGGTTTGTCTGTGAGCCGCAATCCATCATAGCATTGTCATTATTCGCTTCAATCAACCCGGCTTCATGAGCTACAGCAGCTTCTGCGTTCTCTTTTGCCATCTCCGGATATGCTGTGCTAATGCGGATAGCAACTCTCAGTCGCATAGAATTTGCTAATCTTGCCCAATTGGCATAATTGCCGCTGAATACGGGGTCGTTGCTGGCGAGAGGGGCATTACCATTAGTGTCTTTATAATAGTTGTAGAGTACGTTTGCAGCACTTGCAAAGTCTTCCATTATATTCTTGTAGACTTGTTCTTCTGTGTCATAAGCTACATAGAAGTTACCTTTTTTCACTTGGCTGTAAGGCATCGGACCGTAACAATCGGCAACACGCAACATAGTTATGGCCCGTATCATACGTGCAAAAGCATAATAGTGCCCGCTTTCATTAGTTGCTTCCTGTATCTGGAAGAAATTACCGTATATTTTCTCGAAATTAGTATTCCAGGGACCTGCATTCCAGGCATCACTTTGATTGAATGTGCCGAAATTAGTACCACTCCATACATTCGCACATGTCAGATAGCCTCCTAGTTGACCTACCATCTGATCCATCATCTGTGAGTCATTCTGCTGAATGTTTACAATCGTCTCAATCATTGACTTCATCAAAGTAGAAGGGTCAGCTTCATGAATCTGGAATTGATTGGTGTTGTATTCTTCAAAATTACCAGTACAACTCCCGGCAACTAATGCCAAAGCAGTACCGACTGTTATATTTCTTAGATATTTCTTCATAATAATTTTCTCCCTTATTAAACTGTATATCGTTTATGTAAAAACGCTATACCAAATGTCATCAGATAAACTGATCAACACTGTTGTCGTTTACAAGTACATTATTATACCCAATTTTCATGAAACGTCAATACTTATATTTAAATTTTATTCATTTTACATTTACTTTATATTTACAACACGTTCATAATTTGTTCACAATTCGACTTTGTCAGACAAAAAATGATATAAAAAGTTGTGAAAATGTACTATAATATTTATTGATTCAGGGTGCATTTGTGACAATTTACAAGAAAATGCAAAAAGGAACGTAACAAAATTTGGAAATCAGATTTAGGTATGAAATCGTAACTTGTTTTGGTATATGCATTATATTAAGATAGAAGAAATTGATAGGTGTTTGCGAAACATAATGTTTATGAATACAGAATTGTACAGATTAACAAATGCATAAACAGACACTGTGCTGCATTGTTAAATCTGTACAATTCGTCCCATTCTTTATATTTGTTTCGCCTAAGAAGTAATTGACGGTGGGAGGGATTATATTGCATAAATTTCAGACTTGTGTGGTCATGGTATTGGCGATTGGGATTCTGTCAGACTGTTATCATGCCCAGATTCTGTATCATGATAATCTGACGGACCCATAAACGTCCTGGAATATTTTAACGGATGATGTCCATTATGCGCATACAATAGCAGGGGACGACATTTGAGAATATTGGTATGAAGCCTCATTATGTACAATATGATGCCGACAGACAACAATTTCTGGCATGGAGTTCCATTACGGGAGAGATGTTCTATCTTAGAGAGGACGAACAGAGTCAGGAATTACATATAGAAAAGATACAACAGATTCCGGAGCTGTATGGCGTATATGTGCGTTCTTTTACAATTATGGGAGATGAGATATGGTTCGTATCAGGACATAATGATCAGCAGATCATAACCGCAGATATCGATACACTGACTGTACATGAGAAGTTCTCTGTCCCGGCACAACTGGCGGGAATGGTGCAGTTGATCAGGATTATGCTACCATCATTCGTACTGCCAGTCTGGAAGCGCTCAGTCGGGAAGAATATGAGGATGTGTATGCAGAATTTGGACTCAGTCAGGGAACACCATATTATATTACCTGCATTGATGGCAGGTATTATATGACACATCACCGGACATCACAGAATATCATTGCATTTGATGTGATAGACAATGTGATCAGCAATGTCCAGGTGATATATTGATATTTATCGTTCTGCTGCGCGGATAAAAGGCAGAATCAGATATAGTGGTAATCCATGGAAAAGGGCATAAGCATAGCGGAATTCTGTTGCTACCGGCGTTGCGATACATAGTGTGAGGACAAGAGCAACAGCAGGAATCATCAGGATTGCATTGGCTGAACGCGACTGGCGCAGACACAGAACCTGACTGATCAGGATCAACCAGAACATGCCGCCCATGCTCCATAAGAATCCGAACAAAGGAATCAGTTCCCAGAGTTTGAAGAGAATCTCACGGATTTTTACGACCAGACTTCCCTTTAACAGCGGTTGCCAGGTAAGTCCGAATTCATTGGGATAGATACCGTCACTCAGTCCTACTTCATAGGAAGCATCAGGATACCAGAAACCATGAGTTTGTGCAAAGTAAGCATCAAAATAGGTACGCAGGTGGGAAATTCCAACGGAGAGCCACAATGAGAAGAATTCACTTTTATGATTGTCCAGATAATTACTACTTGTTGAACGTATGAGATTCTTGATGGGGTCAGAAACCTCAGGCTGATACAGGGAAGCTATCTGGTCAATGTCCATGAAATGTGACAGAGACTGCGTCTGTTCCTGAGTAAGGGATTCCTGTTCTGCCACAACCCGGGCGAGTTGTTGAACAGGAATTGATACGGATTCTGCGAAGTCAGCCTGTCTGATCTCATACACGTTCATACAGGGATATTTTATGAATAGAACGATCAGTAAAATGATAACATTTGCAGGAATCATAATCCGAAGTCTGTCACGGTATATGAACAGTATAAAGGGCAGTGTTACGAGGAAAGCATACCAGCCGTTCGTCCGCAGCAGACACAGCATAATACCAGATACGATATAAGGCAGAAGGATCGTAAAGTATTCAGATATTTTCAGTTTTGTGTTTTTTTCATGAACCAGCAGCCGGATTAGTGTAGCAACCAATAATGTCATGCAACCGGCAAAAGGAATATCCTTCCATATGGTAACGGCATAAATCCCGTTATAAGGCATCAGAGTATAGAAACAGATCGTTCCAATGCAGACAGGTGTGAGAATACAGGCTTTTTGCATTGTACGGACAACATAACCTGCGGTAAAAGCCATAAAGCACATCTGGAATAATGTGTATAGTCCAAGTCCAACATATTCACTGCCGGTCAGGTTAAGCCCCAGATGATAGAAGAAGCCGATAAGCAGGGTATGGATTACGGAATGATGATTGGACAGTTCATAAGCCCCGATGATCTGGGCATACTGGTTAATGCTGTCCGGGGTCATTACTCCGGGATATTCATGCAGATAATAGGGCAGCCAGAACAGCATACAGGCACCGAAAGCGGCATAGGGCAGCCATGATACCGGATACAGGGTAGTATCGATACGGACTTGTGCGGAATAAATCAACAGACACAGGATGGCATGGTAGTAAAGGAGTGCAAGACCAGCAGCGGATAAAAACAGAATAATGAGCCGGAACAGGGTACTTGTCATACTGCCATAGAGCTGTGCATAAGAGGCAGCCAGTGTAAATATGGTAAAAAGTCCTGATAGGATTCCGGAATACAGGGAATCCCGTGACTCCATACGTGTTTCAATGGATGTAGAGGAAAGCTTCATATATATATAGAAAAAAACTGCAAAAAGCAGAATGGATACAGGATTAGTCGTGCGCATCTGTGTAAGGCGCATGACAGCGAACAGAGAAAGAAAACTTTTGCATGTGACCCCAAGTAAATTCATGTGGTACCTCCTGAATTTGTATAGCTCAAATGGTTACAATTTCATAATAAAATGAATCAGATATCCAGTCAAGCAGCAGACATCTGCTTTGCTTGCATAAATAGGAAAAGTCTGATATTATCAGAAACGAAAGACATTAAATAAAACATGCACGTAACTGGCAGTATAGAGAATCGTTACGACGCAGGAAAGAGGAGAATATGAGTTGGGAGAATAAGGTACGTAAGGTTGTCCCGTATGTAGCAGGTGAACAACCGCAGAATCAGAATGTAATTAAGCTTAATACCAATGAGTGTCCATATCCACCGGCACCGGGAGTAGAAGAAGTACTTCATCATTTTGATGGCAATGTACTCCGTAAGTATCCGGATCCGGATGTAACCTTGCTGCGTAATGCTCTTGCAGACAGATATCAGGTAAAGCCGGAGCAGGTATTTGTAGGAGTAGGTTCAGATGATGTACTTTCTATGGCTTTTCTGACTTTTTTCAATTCAGACAAACCGGTACTTTTCCCGGATATTACATATTCATTTTATGACGTATGGGCAGATCTGTACAGAATTCCGTATGAGTGTCAGCCTCTGGATGAGGATTTTCGCTGGAAGAAAGAGGATTATCTTAAGGAAAATGGCGGGATTGTATTAGCAAATCCCAATGCCCCGACAGGATTGGCAGTTCCGGCATCGCAGATAGAGGAAGTAATTGCGGCAAATCAGGATTCTGTTGTGATCGTAGATGAGGCTTATGTGGATTTTGGTGCAGAAAGCTGCGTACCACTTGTGGATAAATATGAAAATCTTCTGGTTACCCAGACGTTTTCCAAATCCCGATCTCTGGCAGGATTGAGAATCGGTTTTGCAATCGGCAGCCAGAAACTGATAGGATATCTTAATGATGCAAAGTTCTCCTTTAATTCCTATACGATGAATGCGCCTACAATTGCAGCAGGTGTAGCATCTGTACAGGATGAAGAGTATTTTCAGAAGACCGTTGCCAGAGTAGTACGTACCAGAGAGAATACGAAGAAGGAATTGACCAGACTGGGCTTTACTTTCCCGGATTCCAGTACGAATTTTATCTTTGCAACCCATAAGGATATACCTGGCGAAGAACTTTTCCAGGCGCTTCGCAGTCACAATATCTATGTCAGACACTGGAATAAGCCAAGGATTCAGGACAGTCTGCGTATTTCCATTGGAACTGATGAAGAAATGCAGGCTTTGATCGCATTTTTAGAGGATTATTTAGAAAGAAGAGGTAACTAGAGTGAAGGAGTTTATTATTAATATTTTAAAGGGTATGGTAGTTGGACTTGCCAATATCATTCCGGGTGTGAGCGGTGGTACTATGATGGTATCCATGGGCATCTATGACAGGCTGATCATGCTGCTGACACATTTTATCAAGAAGTTCAAAGAGGCAATGAAGCTTCTGATTCCACTTGTCATTGGTATGCTTCTGGCAATCGCATTATTGTCCAAGGTAATTACCAAGATGTTCGAAGCTATCCCGCTGCAGACAACACTGCTCTTTGTAGGTATGATCATTGGAGGACTTCCTGTCATCTTCAAAAAGGTAAAAGGCAAGAAAGTCGGCATTGCACAGATCATCGGATTTGCTGTATTTTTCGTATTGGTTATCGGACTTTCACTGGTAGGTGAAGACGACAGCAGAACAGCCGATGTAACCCTTAATCTGGTGAATATCGTGAAACTGTTTCTAGCAGGAGCACTGGCAGCAGGTACGATGGTAATTCCGGGCGTGAGTGGCTCCATGGTTATGATGATCATTGGATATTACACAGTAATTATTGGTACGATCAGCGGACTGATCGATGCGCTGCATCCTTTTGACTGGGCTGGAATCCTGTCAGCATGTGGTGTTCTGGTGCCTTTTGGTATCGGCGTTCTGGTTGGTGTCGTTGTAATTGCGAAGCTGATCGAATATGTATTAAAGAAGTACAGTCTCACGGCATACTGGTCTATCATCGGTCTGATCGTAGCATCTCCGTTTGCTATTCTGATCATGATGGGAAGCGTAACGATCAATGTTGTTAATATCTTAACAGGTGTTGTTATGCTGGCCGTTGGATTCTTTATTGCAATGAAACTGGGCGGGGAATAGTTTGAAAGAATAGAAAGGTGTGAAGATCGTGGAGGCATATACAGATTTTGCAAGTGTGTATGATGAATTGATGGATAATACACCGTATGAGCAATGGTGTGACAATATTACGAAGGTACTGGGTGAGTATGGTATCAATGACGGGCTGGTACTGGACATGGGCTGTGGAACAGGCAGTCTGACACAGCTTCTGGCAGCGAGAGGTTATGATATGATCGGCGTGGATTATTCGCAGGAGATGTTGAATGTAGCCTGTCGTAAACGGGAAGAATCAGGATATGATATTCTGTATCTGAATCAGGATATGCGGGAATTTGAATTATATGGCACTGTGCGCGCAATTGTCAGTATCTGCGATTCCGTGAATTATCTGTTGGAAGATGAGGACATTGTTACATGTTTTAAGCTGGTCAATAATTATCTGGATCCAAAAGGTATTTTCTTTTTTGACTTTAACACCAATTATAAATATGAAACCATCATAGGGGACAGAGTAATAGCTGAAACCAGAGATGACTGCAGCTTTATCTGGGAGAATTTCTATGACCCGGAAGAGATGATGAATGAGTATGACCTTACAGTATTTGTCAGAGAGGATGAGCAGGAACCGGATATGTTCCGCAGATTCCAGGAGACACATTTTCAGAGAGGTTATACATTAGAAGAGATGCAGGGCTTTATAGAGGAAGCAGGACTCGTATTCCTGAAAGCCTATGATGCAGATACACTGGGAGAGGTAACAGATACCAGTCAGCGCATTTATTGTGTCGCACAGGAGAAAGGTAAGTGTGAAAAATAACTATGTCAGATTATATTGTAAGAGCAACTGCTGCTAATGCACAGATCCGTGCCTTCGCAGCAACAACAAGAGAAACTGTAGAGAAGGGACGCTGTGTCCATGAAACAAGTCCTGTTATGACGGCTGCATTGGGCAGACTGTTGACAGCAGGTGCCATGATGGGCAGTATGCTGAAAGGTGAGCAGGATGTACTGACCCTGCAGATCCGTGGCGATGGTCCGGCTAAGGGGATTACAGTTACGGCAGATTCCAGTGCCAATGTGAAAGGCTATGTTGTAGAACCCCAGGTCATGTTACCGCCCAATGATAAAGGTAAATTAGATGTAGGTGGTGCAATCGGACACGGTTTGTTAAGTGTGATCAAAGATATGGGATTAAAAGAGCCATATATGGGGCAGACTGAATTACAGACAGGAGAGATTGCAGAAGATCTGACCTATTATTTTGCAACTTCAGAGCAGGTTCCGTCAGCAGTGGGACTTGGAGTCTTGATGGAAAAGGATAATACGGTAAAGCAGGCGGGAGGATTTATTAACCAGTTGATGCCTTTTGCAGAAGAAGAGGTAATTGAGAAACTTGAAAAGAACCTTGCCCAGGTATCCAGTGTGACCAGTCTCCTGGATGATGGCAAGAGTCCGGAGCAGATTCTGGAAGTTCTGTTAGGAGATATGGATCTGGAGATTCAGGATACCATACCGACACAGTATTACTGTAATTGCAGTAAGGAACGTGTGGAAAAGGCAATCGTAAGTATTGGACATAAGGAAATCAATGATATGATCCAGGATGGCAAGCCTATTGAAGTGAAATGCCATTTCTGCAATACTGCTTATGAATTTAGCATAGAAGATCTCAAGCAAATCATTAAACGCTCAAAATAGGAGAAAATGCAGGCCGGATCACTGCATGGAAATGAGGAAGATCATGAAAGATGGATTTGTAAAAGTAGCAGCAGCTACTCCGAAGATAAAAGTAGCCGATACACAATACAATGCGCAGGCTGTTATTGACTGCGTGAAAGAAGCATGCGATAACGGAGCCAAGATCGTAGTTCTGCCTGAACTGTGCATTACAGGATATTCCTGCGGAGATCTGTTTCTGCAGGATAAACTGTTACAGTCTGCCAGAGAACAGCTTGGGGTGATCGCTGACAGAACAGCAGATTGTGATGCGCTGATATTTGTTGGCATGCCATTGGAGAAAGAACATAAGCTTTATAATGTGGCAGCAGTTGTGCAGCACGGTCAGGTGCTGGCATTTGTACCTAAGACATATCTGCCTAATTATGCAGAGTTCTATGAAGCCAGACATTTTGCATCAGGCGAAGGTCAGGATGGATACTGTAGATATCTGGGAGAAGATATTCCGTTTGGAACAGATATTCTCTTTGACTGTGATACTGTGGAAGGACTGGTAGTAGGGTGTGAGATCTGCGAAGATGTATGGACACCTGCTCCACCCAATACCCGCCATGCACTTGCGGGTGCTACAGTTATGGTAAATCTGTCAGCAAGTAACGATCTGGTAGGCAAGGATACGTACCGGGAAGAACTGGTGAAACTTACCAGCGCCAGACTGATCGCAGGATATATCTATGCCAGTGCAGGGGATGGAGAATCCACACAGGATGTTGTATATGGCGGTCATGATATCATTGCGGAGAATGGTTCCGTGCTTGCCCAAAGTACGTCTTTTACAACAGGAATTATCTATGCAGATCTGGATATTGCAAAACTGCGGATGGAACGCAGGAAGATGACCACGTATCTGCCACATGAAGAAATATTGCATGATGTGATACCTTTTAGTTTAAAAGTAGAGGAGACAAAGCTTTCAAGGCAGTTTGACAGAGCACCTTTTGTTCCTTCTGATAAAGCAACGAGAGAGAAGCGCTGTGAACAGATACTGTCAATTCAGGCAAATGGTCTGAAGAAACGTTATGAGCATACTGGGTCCAAGACAGCAGTGATCGGCATATCAGGCGGATTGGATTCTACGCTGGCACTTCTTGTTACCGTGCGTGCATTTGATATGCTGGGATTGCCGAGAGAGAATATCAAGGCAGTTACGATGCCCTGCTTTGGAACAACAGACAGAACCTATGATAATGCCTGCAAACTGACACATGCCTGCGAAGCACAGTTACAGGAAGTTGATATCAGGGATGCAGTGAATATACATTTCCGTGATATCGGACAGGATCCTGACAAACATGATGTCACATATGAAAATGGACAGGCAAGAGAGAGAACACAGATTTTAATGGATATCGCCAATAAGACCGGTGGACTTGTCATCGGAACCGGCGATATGTCAGAACTGGCACTTGGATGGGCAACCTACAACGGTGACCATATGTCCATGTATGGAGTGAATGTAGGTGTTCCCAAAACGCTGGTACGTCATCTGGTACAATACTATGCAGATACCTGTGATCATGAGGCTATGAGAAGCGTATTGCTGGATATTCTGGATACACCTGTCAGTCCGGAGCTTCTGCCACCGGAAGATGGTGTGATCTCACAGAAGACAGAGGACCTGGTAGGTCCTTATGAATTGCATGATTTCTTCTTATATTATATGTTACGTTGTGGTTATACACCATCTAAGATATACCGTATTGCCAGACAGTCCTTTGCCGGTGTGTATGAGGATGCAGTTATCCTGAAATGGTTAAAGACCTTCTACCGAAGATTCTTTGCACAGCAATTCAAGCGTTCCTGTCTGCCGGATGGACCTAAGGTAGGTAGTGTGGCACTCTCACCAAGAGGTGATCTGAGAATGCCGTCGGATGCCTGCGCACGGATCTGGCTGGAAGAATTGGACACACTTTAATTAAAATAAAATAAGCACATGAGCTGAAGCACGCGAAGGCGTGCTTCATTGCATATTCTGTGTAATGGGTTCTTCGGACTGTACAGCAGCTTTATCCAGAGACTGTGAAATCGCATTGAGCAGCATAATGGAAGTATATTTGCTTTCAGAAGAATAACTGACGTTATCCAATCCCTGCTGATCCAGAACTTTGGCAGTTAATTCATCCAGGCATGGCTCCATCAAAGGATACATGGTAGTGACTGCTTCGTCCAGATTGATCAGTTCTATGCCATTGATATGGTCTGCGTCTACTGTAACC
>OIXG01003189.1_pt1 | contig 11226 bp, 12 predicted proteins | sample 1587731 | NCBI WGS metagenome assembly OIXG01 (sample SAMEA3888908, study PRJEB22519) | human gut metagenome | biome: human gut; feature: human-associated habitat; material: faeces | place: Denmark | collected 2010
GCATACTGACGTATGTCAAGACTGACAACGAAGAAAAGGCTGATTTTTCAGCGTTTTGAGCGTGTTCGGATATTGCAACATCTGCCTAAACCGCACGCATTATAAACTCGCATATACCAACAGCCGCACATGCGGCAACCGCAACCGTCATAAGTCCTTTTTCTTTAAACGAAAAAATAATTGCAACAACCATAGATACCGCAGCGCTTACAACACTTTCGGTAACATACAAAACCGCCGGGAATATCATTGCCGTAAGACACGCATACGGAACATAATATATAAACGACCTAAAAAACGGACTCGTAATTTTTTTGCGCATAAGCGTAAGCGGCACGGCACGTATTAGATATGTTACAATTGCCATTGTAACAATATATGCGTAAATCATTTTATTGCTTCCTCCTTTGTACCGCGCTCGTCCTTTTCGTAAGTGGGAAAGCACAAAGCGCCTGCCGTTGACGCCGCAACCGTGCATATAATAACCGCAATTCCTGTTGAAACGTTTTTAAATAAGGGCACATAATAAAGCACACAGCTAAGGCAAAGCGATATTGACGCCACAAATGCAACGGGACGTGATTTTTTTGCCGCGGGAATTACTATTGCAACAAACATTCCGTAAAGCGCAACGCTTAACGCACTGCACAAGGCTTTCGGCAATATATCGCTTAAAACCGCACCTGCGGCTGTTCCCGCAATCCATCCCAAAACAGGCAAAAGCTGAAGCCCCAAAATATATTTTACCGTAAGCTCCTTATTGCGCGCCATTGCTACCGCAAAAACCTCGTCGGTGTTTGCAAAAGCAATTAAAAGCCGTTTGCCTACCGTTGCGTCGGACGGCATTTTTTGCGACAGCGAAAGGCTCATAAGAGCATATCTTAAATTAATAATAAACTGCGTCAGCGCCATTTCCGCAAGTGTTCTTCCCGCGGCAATTATACCTATTCCGGCAAGCTGCCCCGCGCTTGTAATATTAAGTGCGCTTGTAATTACTGCCTCCAATGCGCTTAATCCGTCTTTTAATGCAAGTATTCCAAAACCAAACGATACCGAAAGATATCCGAGCGCAATCGGAATACCGTCTTTTAATCCCTGCTTAAATTCGCTTATCATTTGTATTCTCTCCTCAAATCGATGTATATATATTTTAAATCTTAATTCTGTTTAAGTCAAGAGTTTCAAAAAAATATTTTAAGAAGCATTAAAAGGCACAGCCCCGGTACGCCCAAAACACCGAGTACAAGCGCCGATACGGCATTAATACCTATGTATATATGTAAAAACGGGCTGAAATAATTAAGCAAAGCAAGAAAGCATACTCCCAAAATACTGTTTATTATTATCCTGATTATAAATTTTATCGGTTTAAGCAGAATTTTTGCAACGCAAAAGGCAATCAGCACCCCAAGCAAATATCCCACAACCGTACCAAACATTTCTCCCGTCATAATTATACCTCCTAAAGCTATTATATTAATTTTATTTTGACGTATTACATAAATTTTCATCTTTTATTAACTTTTTGTTCACATAAATAGTGTATAATTAAGAAAAAAGGCAGTATTTTGTTGTGAATTTCAACAGTGAACAGTGTCGCTTTTTGAGAGTTTTGAGCATATTTGATAAAAGAATTGATTTTTTTATTGCATTATTTTAAAATACCAAGTATAATTATAGTGTATGATTATATTGATAAATGAGGTGTAGTGTATGAATGTTAGATTTTTCCAACAATTGACTCATCAGATGAAAGAAGTTATGAACAGGGAATTGGGCATTATAACCGACGGCGCTTTTGTTATTTCATCTTCGGAAGGTTGCATAAGCGGTAACGATCTTGAATGTGTTTTATCGTTTACCGAAGATAATACCGATACATTCACATACAACGGCTTTACATATAAACCCGTTGTATCTATGGGCAGAGTTTCGTATATTATTTTTGTTAAGGGCGATGACGCGCTTGCAAGAAATTATGCCGATATTCTCCAGGTTAATTTTGCGTCGGTAAAACAGCTGTACGACGATAAGTATGACAAGCTTAACTTTATTAAAAACTTTTTACTCGACAATGTTTTGCCGGGCGACGTTTTGGCAAAGGCTGCCGAACTCCACCTTCCGCTTGATGCAAAAAGGGTTGTATACCTTATTCAAACGGATAAAGTATCGGACTTTTCGGTTATAGAAATTATTGAAAGTATGTTCCCCAACAAGCAAACCGATTTTATAGTCAGCATAGACGAAAACGACATTGCCCTTGTAAAAGAACTCGGCGACGATATGACTCTTTCACAGCTTCAGGCAACTGCAAAAGATATTTGCCATACAATTAATTCCGAAATTATGGCAAAAGCAACAATCGGTATAGGCACAATTGTTGATAATATTAAAGATATTGCGCGCTCTTACAAAGAAGCACGCGTGGCTTTGGACGTAGGCAAGGTTTTTGATGACGAAAAAACAATTTTAAGCTATGAAGATTTGGGAATAGGCAGACTTATATATCAGCTGCCCACAACTTTGTGCGAACTGTTTTTGTCGGAGGTGTTTAAACGGGGCTCAATAAACGACCTTGACCCTGAAATAATATACACCATTCAAAAATTCTTTGAAAACAATCTTAACGTATCCGAAACATCACGTCAATTGTATGTTCACAGAAATACACTCGTATACCGTCTTGATAAAATCCAAAAAATTACAGGTCTTGATTTAAGGGAGTTTGACCAGGCGCTTATATTTAAAGTGGCAATGATGGTTAACAAATACCTTATATCAAACAGAACAAAACTTTGAGGTGTTAAAAATTGATTTTGTTTGACAATGTTACAAAAATATATGAAAACGGATATACTGCGCTTAAAAATATTTCGTTTCATATAGAAAAAGGCGAATTTGTATTTCTTGTGGGTAGCAGTGCCGCAGGAAAATCAACCATAATACGCCTTATGATGAAAGAAACTGATGCAACCGAGGGCAAAATACTTATAAACGATATCGATGTGGGGCTTTTAAAGCATCACGATATCCCCTACTTCAGACGTACTCTCGGAGTGGTATTTCAGGATTTCCGCCTTTTGCCGCATAAAACGGCACAGGAAAACGTTGCTTACGCAATGGAAATTGTGGGAGCGTCGTCACGCGATATTCGCCGAAATGTGCCAAATGTGCTTAATATGGTTGGGCTTGCTCATAAAGCAAAAATGTACCCGAGCCAGCTTTCGGGCGGTGAGCAGCAGCGTGTGGCAATTGCGCGTGCAATTGTAAACAACCCCGCAGTTTTAATAGCGGACGAGCCTACAGGTAATCTTGATGTTGAAACAGCGGAAGAAATTATGCAGATTATAGACGAAATTAACAAACGCGGTACAACCGTTGTAATGGCAACACATGCCGTTAAAATTGTTAATCAGATGCAAAAACGTGTACTTGCAATAGACAAAGGTCAAATTGTACACGATGTAAAAAAAGGTGGTTACGACTATGTCGATTAGAGCATTCAGAAGATTTATGTCGGAGGCCGCGTCGGGTTTGGCAAAAAACGGTCTTGTTACGGTTGCATCACTTTTTGTTGTAACCTCCTGTCTTATAATATTCGGGGTGTTTATGGCGGTATCGCTTAACATAAATTACCTGGGCAAACAAATGGCAAACCAATGCCAAATACAGGTATATGTAACAAACGAAGCCAAATACGGCGGCAAAATACAAGATATATCCGACTCAATTAAAAAAATAAACAATATATCAAAGGTTGAATTTGAAACGGGAACTCAAACGCTTTCCGATTTTAAAGACGGACTGTCCGACTCTGAACTTACAGCATTCAGCGGCTTACCCGAAGATGTAATAAGCGACTCGTTTAAAATTACGCTTAAAGACATTTCGCACAGCGAACAGGTAATAGAAAAAATAAGCACAATTGACGGTGTTGAAAGTATAGAAAACCGTCAGGACCTTATTACAATGGTAAATAACATTACCAAGATTATACAAAACGTATCTATTTGGATTTTAATTGTATTTGCCATTATAAGCTTGTTTATTATCTCAAATACAATTAAACTTTCGGTTCATAACCGCGGACGTGAAATTAATATTATGAAATATGTGGGTGCTACCGATTCGTATATACGCTGGCCGTTTATATTGGAGGGCATTATGACGGGGCTTATTGCCGCCGCAATTGCCTTTTTGGTATCGTACCTTGCATACTCGTCGGCAATACGGGCAATAGACTCGTCAACAGCTTTAAAATCGCTGATACATTTGCTCGACTTTAAAGAAATTTATTCTTCACTTGCACTTTCGTATATATTGCTCGGTGCGGCAATAGGCGCATTTGGAAGCGGTATATCCATAAGACGTTATTTAAAAGTATAAACCGGGTTTTTATAGCCTTACGGAGGTAATTATTTTGAGAAACAAAACTCTGATACGAATTTTAGCTGTTATAGCGCTTATAGCATTTACGGCAATATCGGTTATAACCATTATGCCGTTTTCGGCAAGCGCGCAAACAGCACAGCAAAAGCTTAACAGTGCCAATCAAAAAAAGCAGGAAATGAAGCAAAAAATTAACGAAACTAACGCTAATATAAACAAAAATATGGCACAAAAGCAAGCAATTGACCAAGAAATAAATTCGGTACAGCAAAAAATAGACAAGCTTAACACAAGCATAGAAAACGCAAACACCAAAATTGCGTCAAAACAGGCAGAACTCCAAATAGCGGAGCAAGAAAGCGCCGAACAGTATGAAAGCTATGTTGACCGTGCAAAACTTATGGTTGAGCGCGGCTCGGTTACATATCTTGAAATACTTTTTAACGCAAAATCGTTTTCAGACCTCCTCTCAAGAGTAGCCGTTGTAAAACAAATAGTGCGTTACGACAGCAACCGTCTTGACGAACTTAAAGCCGCCGAGGAAAAAGTGCGCGTTTTAAAACAAGAACTCGAAGGCGAAAAAGCACAGCTTGTAACGCTTAAATCAGACCAAACGGCTCAAAAAAACGCTCTTGAAACCAAACGGAGCGAAAGCCAAAAAATAATAAATAATCTGCAAAACGATAAAGCGTCGTATGAGGACGCATACGAACAGGCAGAAAAAGCACAGCAGCAAGCAAGAAGTGAAATTGCTGCGGCAGCGGCAGCAGCCGAGGCGGCACGCAAAAAAGCGGCGGCAAAAGCAGCTCAATCGGGTACGCCGTCGGTTAATACATCGAGCATTGTTGCGGCAAAAGGCAGATTTATGTGGCCGAGCGCAAGCTCAACAACCGTTACATCGCCTTATTATATGAGAAAACACCCCGTTACGGGTAAAATAAGACAGCACACCGGTATAGATATAGGCGCGGGATATGCCACAAATATTCTTGCCGCCGACAGCGGAACGGTAATTGTGGCAGGATATAATGCCGGCGGTTACGGCAATTATGTTGTTGTAAGCCACGGTGACGGTTATTCTACTCTTTATGCGCATTGCAGCTCACTTTGTGTATCAAAGGGACAGTATGTAACAAAAGGTCAGGTTATAGCAAAAGTCGGTTCAACGGGTATGTCAACAGGCAATCATTTGCACTTTGAAGTACTTGTAAACGGTCAGTCTACAAATCCTGCGGCATATTTTAATTAATAATTTATATATTTTTAGTAGCAAAAAATTATAAAACATCAATCTGCAATTAGGAGTATATTATATGAAAAATATGAGAAAACGCAATTGTGTACTGCTATCTGTAATACTTACATTTATTTTAACAAGCGCATTTTTTATTTCGCCATACGGAACGGTATTTAGCAGCTTTGTTCAAAATATGACGGGACACGGAAGTTTTGTAACAAAAAAAGTGCAAATAGACTCCCTTATGAAAAAATATTTTATAAAAGACTATAGCAAAAGAGATATGGAGGACGCCGCACTTTACGCGTACACAGCGTCTGCGGGCGACCCGTACACCGTATATATAAGCCGCGAAGAATACGAGGCAATAAAACAGGAACTTGACGGCGGTTACAAAGGAATAGGCGTTGAGGTATATATAGATAACGGCGAAATAACCGTAATATCGGCATATGATGACTCCCCCGCAGCAAAATCGGGAATATTGCCCGGAGATAAAATTACCGCAGTTGACGGTGTAAAAGCAAGCGAAGAAAACTATCAGGAATCGATTAACCGTATTCGCGGCAAATATGCCAAAAAGGGCGAAACCGAAATGACTCTTACAATTAAACGCGGCTCCGACACATTTAACGTTAAGGTAAACCGTGAAGAAATTGTGGCTCAAACCGTTAAATCAAAAGTTATTGACGGCACAAACACAGGATATTTGCGCATTTCAAATTTTGCCGAAAATACAGCGCAGGAGTTTAATACAAATATCGACAGCCTTATCGGTCAAAACATAAAATCACTTGTAATAGATTTGCGCGACAACCCCGGCGGAATACTCGACACGGTTGTTGAAATTGCCGACAGAATTTTGCCCGAAGGCACAATTGTTACAATAAAAGACAAACAAGGTCACGAGCAGGTTTATAAATCGGACGAAAACTCAATAGATTTGCCGATATGCGTGCTTATTAATTCAAACAGTGCAAGCGCGTCCGAGGTGTTGAGCGGTGCAATAAGAGATTTTAAAAAAGGCACATTAATAGGCGAAACATCTTTTGGAAAAGGTCTTGTACAGTCAATAGTTGACTTTGGTGATAACACGGCATTTAAATTTACAAACGCACGATACTACACACCGAACGATGAATGTATTGACGGTGTTGGTATAAAACCCGATATTGAAATTTCACTTGATGAAAAATACAAAAACAAATCTGTAACAACATTATCGGCTGATGAAGACATACAGCTTAAAGAAGCTGTTAAACAACTCAATTAAAAAAACGGGAGAAAAAATAAATGAAAAAAAACATAGGCAGTTTTTCACTGATGAAAAATATGAATATGTCTTTAATATTAAGTAAAATTCAGGAACACACTCTCATTTCACGAGCACAAATCGCAAAAGAAACAGGGTTAACTGCCGCAACCGTCACCAACCTTACATCGGAACTTATAGGCGACGGCGTTGTAATTGAATGTGATACAGGCAATTCAACGGGCGGCAGAAAGCCTATAATGCTTAAAATGGACACCGAAAAATTCGGTGTTTGCGCCGCTTACATCAGCCCCGACAAGGTTGAATTTGTAGCGGCTAATTTAATATCGGATATAATTTACTACAGCAGTATTCCATTTGACCGCAAAAACAAGGTATCGGACTGCATAGATTTTATATCGGACGAATACCTTAAAATTGTAGCCGACGGCAAACGAAAAATACTAGGATTAACAGTTGGTCTGCACGGCTTGGTTAATTCATCGGACGGTGTATCGGTATTTGCGCCAAACCTTGAATGGGAAAACGTTGATATTGCCAAAATATTAAAACCAAAAGTAAATGTTCCTATTTTTACCGATAATGACGTGCGCCTTATGACGCTCGGTGAAATGTGGTTCGGTAACGCAAAAAATGTAAAAGATATGTTTTATATGTATATAGGCAAAGGAATAGGCGGCGCACTTGTTATAAATGGTGAGCTGTACCGCGGTTTCGGTTCCGGTGCCGGCGAAATAGGTCATTGCATTGTAAAAAAAGACGGCCCCGTATGCTTTTGCGGCAACAACGGCTGTTTGCAAACAGTGGCAAATACCGATGCTATGAAAAACAGCATAAACGAAATTTTAAAAAGCAACAAATACAAAACCGCACTTACACACCGCAGTACGCTTGCCAATTTAATACATTATCATAACATAGGCGACAGCGGTGCCAAAGCGGTTATAGATAACATTTCGCATTACCTTGCAATGTCAATGGGTACTGTTGTAAATCTTATTAATCCGCAAACAATTATATTGGATTCATCGGTTAAAGGATTTAGCGAAGCAGCTATCCCCTACATTTACAAATATTTGCCCAAGCACTGTATGAAATATCAGCGCAGCGAATGCAAAATTATACCGTCAAAGCTTGAAGAAATGGCTGTTTTAAAAGGCGGTGCGGCACTTGCAATTAAAAACATGTATGAAAATCCCTATATATTAAAAAGGGCTAATATGTAAAAAACAACAAAGGAGAGGTATAAAATGAATCACGTATTTACAGGAGCAGCAACAGCAATAATTACGCCGCTTAATCAAAACGGTATTGATTACAAACAATTTGAAAGGCTCATTAATTGGCAGATTGATGAGGGCATTAATGCCATTGTGGTATGCGGTACAACAGGCGAAGGCTCTACCCTTACCGACAAAGAACACCGTGATGCAATAAGCTTTGCGGTTGAAAAAGTAAACGGCAGAGTTCCCGTTATAGCGGGAACGGGAAGCAACGATACGGCATATGCGCTCGACCTTACAAAATTTGCCTGTAATGCCGGTGCGGACGCAATGCTTGTTGTAAGTCCGTATTATAATAAAGCAACTCAAAACGGCCTTATTACAACATTTGAAACAATTGCCGATGCAAGTACCAAACCTATTATTTTATATAACGTACCTTCAAGAACGGGTGTAAACATACTCCCCGAAACGTGTGCAAAGCTTGCCTGTCACGGTAATATTGCGGCAATTAAAGAGGCAAGCGGCAATATATCCCAAATTGCCGAAACAGCGGCTTTGGTTAAAGATAAAATGGATATATACTCGGGTAATGACGACCAAATTGTACCCGTACTTTCTCTTGGCGGATTGGGTGTTATTTCAGTTCTTTCAAATGTAATGCCAAAAGAAACGGTTAAAATATGCACCGAATTTTTCGTCGGCAATGTTAAAGAAAGTTTAAACTTACAGCTTAAATACCTTCCCCTTATTAAAGCTCTTTTCTGCGAAGTTAACCCAATACCCGTTAAAGCGGCAATGGCTGCAATGGGATATTGCGACGACTATTTAAGACTGCCTCTTACACCTATGGAGGAAAACCATAAACAACATATGCTTTCGTTAATGAAAGAGTTAAACTTAATATAAGGTGATATACATATGCAAACTCAGAATTATGAGATTGATATGACGGGCGGCTCGCTTGCCAAAAATATACTTAAATTTTCACTTCCGCTTATTGCAACAAATATTTTGCAATTGCTGTACAATGCGGCCGACGTTATAGTTGTGGGAAAATTTGTGGGAACACAGGCACTTGCGGCGGTTGGTTCAACCGCGTCGCTTATAACACTGTTTGTAAACTTTTTTATGGGACTTTCGGTTGGCGTTACGGTAGCCGTATCAAAGTTCTACGGAGCACGCGAATTTGAATCGCTTCAAAACATTGTGCATACGGCTGTTATGTCGAGCATTATTTTTGGTATAATAAGTTTTATTGCGGGTGAAGCGCTTGCAAAGCAAATGCTTCAAATAATACAAACACCAAAAGATGTTATATCCGGTGCCGAGCTTTATATGAAATTTTATTTTATAGGCATACCGGCATCGCTTGTGTTTAACTTTAGCGCCGCGGTTTTGCGTGCCGTGGGTGACACGCGCCGTCCGCTTTATATACTTACTTTTTCGGGCATTGTAAACGTATTGCTTAATTTATTGCTTGTAATAGTGTTTAAACTCGGCGTTATCGGCGTTGCGGCGGCAACATCGGTATCTAACTTTATTTCGGCAGCAATGGTTATTGTGTGCCTTAATAAAACCGACGGTATGTATAAAATACACTTAAAAAAGCTTAAAATACACGCCGGTGCGTTAAAAGAAATTTTTATTGTTGGTATACCTGCAGGTGTACAGGGTACAATATTTAATGTTTCAAACGTTGTAATTCAGTCGGCAATAAACACATTCGGCACACAGGTAGTTGCCGGCAGTACGGCAGGGGCAAATATTGAAGGCTTTGTATATATGTCAATGAATGCCGTATACCAGGCGGAGCTTACCGCCGTTGGGCAAAACTACGGTGCAAAAAACAAAAAGCGAATATACAAATCGCTTTACATAGGCATATTAACCGTTGTAGCCGTTGGGCTTATTATGGGCGGAGGAGCATATATATTTAAAAGACCGCTTTTAAGCCTTTATACCGATGACGCGGGCGCTGTTTCATATGGCGAACTACGTATGATGATAATTTGCCTTACATATGCACTTTGCGGTATTATGGACGTTGAGTGCGGATATTTGCGCGGTATAGGCTATTCCGCAATGACGGCAATCGTAAGCTTTATAGGCGTATGCGGAATACGTCTTATGTGGATATATACAGTCTTTGCGTCATACAGAACGCTTAACATTTTATTTATGTCGTGGCCCGTATCGTGGGTTGCAACCCTGCTTATTCATACAATTGTAATTGTAACAATAGGCAGAAAAAAACTAAACCGCGATTTGGCGGCGACAGATGACAATTAATTAAGATATAATTATTATATCAGAAAAATAAAAACAATCACAAAAGGAGAACACAATGGATAATTCAAAAGTAGTAGCAACCGTACAGGGAAGCCCCATTACGGAACAACAGGTAAACGAAATGGCGGCAAGCCTTGCTCAAAGAGGACAAAATTTTAATAACCCTCAAGGGCGCGAAATGATAATAGAAGAATTAATTGCACGAAAATTATTTTTAATTGACGCGGTTAAAAATATGTACGACCGCGAAAAAGATTTTATCGATGAGCTTGCAAAGGTAAAAGATGAAATACTGACAAATTATGCTGTTAAAAAGGTATTGGGCAACATAAAGCTTACCGATGCCGAAGTTAAAGACTATTATGACGCGCACAAATCAGAGTTTAAATCAAACGAAACGGTAAAAGCAAGCCATATTCTTGTAGACAGCGAGCAAAAAGCCAACGAATTGTTTGAAAAAATTACAAAAGGCGATATAACATTTGAAGACGCCGCAAAAGAACATTCCTCCTGCCCGTCATCGCAAAACGGCGGTGACCTCGGCGAATTTGGCAGAGGACAAATGGTTCCCGAATTCGAAAAAGCTTGTTTTGAAATGAATATAGGCGATATTTCAAATCCTGTTAAAACACAGTTTGGTTATCATATAATTAAACTTACGGCTAAAAATGACGCAAAAGAGCTTGATTATAACACGGTTAAACCGCAGATTGAGGCACAGCTTACAGCCGAAAAACAGCGTGCGGCATACCAAAGCAAAATAAATCAGCTCAAAATTTTGTATCCCGTAAATAAAATGATGTAATAATTTT
>OIXG01003191.1_pt1 | contig 11223 bp, 11 predicted proteins | sample 1587731 | NCBI WGS metagenome assembly OIXG01 (sample SAMEA3888908, study PRJEB22519) | human gut metagenome | biome: human gut; feature: human-associated habitat; material: faeces | place: Denmark | collected 2010
TTTTTGGAAGATTATAAATTTAACAGTATTTTCAGCAATGAAAACGCTGTTGAAAAAACAATTATAAACCTTTTAAAGTCAATATACTTTACTTATAAACAAAAACCATTTGCATATGAGCTTTATTTAAAAGCAGACCTTGCCAATATTTTTTGCAAAATATTTAAGAATCGGTTATATATACGGGAACAAAAAAACGAAACAAAAAAGTCTCTTTTAACAGAGAATATTTTAAATTACATCCACAAAAACTATGCCGAAAATTTTTCCATATATGAACTATCAAGAGAGATAGGCTATAGCAAGTCGTATATTATGCACAACTTTAAAGAATATACCGGAAAAACAGTGAATGAATATTTAACCGAATACAGGATTTATATTGCCAAGCAACTGCTTGAGGACACTGAAAAATCAATCCTTGAAATTGCCCTTGAATGCGGTTTTAATGAGGCAAGCTACTTTATAAGAATTTTCAAACGCCAAACCGGAATATCCCCCCTCAAATACCGTGGACAGAACAAAAGATCAGATTACAATTGTATTTGCCGTATTCCCAGATTTGATTGACAGAAAAAAGTGTGATATAATGAAATGGACGCAAATAAATTCAAAATTACAGGAGGAATTTATAGATAAATTATGCCGTTTCGCCAAATCTTCTTAAAAGAGATTTTGCGGCAGACAAACCGAATCAAAAATGGGTCGGCGATATTACCTACATACCGACTGATGAAGTTTGGCTTTATGCCGCGATCGTTAAAGATTTATGCCTTAAGAAGATTGTAGGCTATGCCTTTTCAAGCCGCATTGACCCTAATCTCACAGTCTCTGCGCTTAAAATGGCCGTAAATCGTCAAAGACCTCAAAACGGCCTGATTTTTCACAGTGACCTCGGTGTTCAGTATGCATCCTCCGCTTACCGTGAAATACTAGCTGAATATAATATTACGCAAAGTATGTCAAGAAAGGGTGATCCGTATGATAATGCAGTAGCAGAAAACTTTTTCAGCTGTCTCAAGTGTGAACTCGTTCATCACAAGCACTACAAAACAAGGTATGAAGCACAGGATGATATATTTGCTTATATCGAAGCATATTACAATTCTGTGCGGTCTCAATCGACACTTAATTTGCTTTCGCCACTTGCGTATGAGCACATGCTTAACATTTATGCTGCGAAAGTTGCTTGAAGCTTGATTTCTTTTTAAGTTCGAGATATCTTGTCCATGCATCATCATACTTTTCAAGAAGGTCGTTTGCATTTTCATTTTTTCTGCACTTCGCATAAATTCTAAAAACTATGTTAATTATACTATAAAACATAAGTCCGTATTCTCTAAGGCCGACATTTCTCGCTCCGTTTTTAAATCTAAGTTCCGACATTGCACAATATATGTGCGTCAGGTGTTTAAGTCCTGCATTGACAGACGGCATAAATTCCGGATAAATTCCGTCATCATAACCGCCGCAGACGATAATTCCGCATTCGGAAAGCTCTTTTGTCATAATGTCTGCGCCGACAAGCTCGGGCGATATCGTAACGGTTTTTATAACGTCTTTATTTTTAAGAATGAATTCGTAACTGTCTGTGTTGGGTGACATAAGATATTCTTGCTTTTGAGCACCTCGGTTTTTAACTGATAAAAACGGCCCTCTAAATGCACACCGAGCAATTTTGCGTAAGGGGGCTTGTGCCTTTTATATTCTCTCGCGCATTCAACAAAACTTAAGATTTGTTCTGTCGGTGAGGTGCACGATGTGGCAAGTGCCGAGGTCGTTCCGTTGTCTGCGTGAAATTTCAAAGCTGTGTCGAACGCATCCTCGGTTGCATCCATAAAATCTGCGCCGTATCCGCCGTGGGTGTGAATATCAATAAATCCCGAGCATACAAAGTTGCCGTGTGCGTCATAGCTGTCTATGCTGTCAAATGTACCTATACTTTTAATTAAGCCGTTTTCGATAAGAATATCTTTTGGTTCGCTTATGCCCGATTCGGATATAAATCGGCAATTTTTTATTATCATATTGTCAACCTCGATTCTTGTACCGTATACCGTCGATTATTCAAACAGACCTTCCGCGATTGACTCACATGTACAAAATTCAACCGATTTATGATTTTTGAGCAGAGTTGCCGGAATCTGGGGTTGTATCTTATCAAAAAGAACGTGTTTGGCAATTCCGTGCTGCTATGGTCTGTTAAGAGCGATATATATTGAACGTGCTGCCAAAATCTGTTTCATTCAGACAGTGATACACCATTCGGGCATTCCTCTGAGGTCGCCTCGCTGATACCCGAAAGCGTTAATTGTTTTTGTTTCGCGGGTAATAGGCAAAACTCTTGTGCCGAGAGCGGCAAACTCCTCGGCAGTTATCGGATCATCCTCGTCTGCCGCCTCGTTAAAGGCAATATGTCCGTTAATTCCCAAGCCGCCAAGGCATAAATCAACGCCGCCGAGCTTTTCAATCATCTCGTCATAGTCCTTTTCCTTGCCGGGCTCGGGGAAGTGCCTTTGGCTTTCGCTCATAATCAAGTCGGGGTTGACTCTGTCATAAAACTCGTCTTTCATACGCTTGTGAAAGCTCATAAAATGTTGTGGGTCAATGCATTCTTGAGGGGAGATAAGATACTCGTCCATATTAAAAAAATGTACGTTTTTAAGCGAAACGCCGAGCAGGTTTACAAGTCTTGCTAAAATCGGGTATTGTTCGGTCGGACCGACGGGAACAATCATAACCGTATGTTTGTTTGCGGCGTTATTTTTCATTACCTCGTCAAGCATTTTAAGTGCCATATCAAAATATACGTCCCATTCGTTATCTACGATTTTGAAATTAATGTTTTCTATTTGTCTGTTCATTTTTATAAGCTCCTTTCCGATTGACTTAATTATATAACATTGCCGTCGTTGATAGAATGGAATTTAATTAAAAAAATATGTATTTTTGACATAAAACCGTGTATTTCTGCAGATTTTGGATTTTATTTCCCTGAATTGTTAATGTTGCGTTTTAATCTGAAAGAGAGCGGCTTTTCGCCGGAAAAAATTTTAAATTTTTTTGAAAAGTAAAACTGGTCGCAAAAACCCAGCTCAGAGCTTATATCGTTGATGCTCATCTCGCTGTTGTAGAGCATAAGCTCAAGAGCTTTTTGCATTACTCTTTCGTCTATATATTGTCCTACCGTCTTTTTCATCTCTTTTTTAAAAAGTGACGAGAGCGTATAATTTGAAACGTTAAGTGCTTGCGCCACCTCTGAAACGGTAAGTGTAATGTATAAATTTTTATTGATGAAATGTATCGCCGATTTTACTATCGATGAATACTCGGTAGGCTTTTGTTCAAGAACGCCGCTTCCTTTTATGAGTGTTTGAATGTCGTAGGAAATGCTGTTTTGCAGAGTAAAAATATCCGCATAATTTCCGCAAAAGTAAGCCTTTTTTAATTTTTTTATATGATTTAAGCTTGTTTTTGCAAAGTAAACATCATCGCATTTCTCAAACAAGTCCAGATCATCGTTTTGTGTGCTTGTTATATGAAAATAAAGCTGTGTCATTGAAAATGGACATTCCAAATGGATGGGTAAGTAAATAGGCATCAGATACATATATCCGGGAACGAGATGTATTTTTTCGTTATTAAAGTGTATAAAGCCCTCACCGCTTTCGATATAGTAAAGCCGTGAAAAAGGCGAGGTGCACGGGTATTTATAGTCACAGGTCGTCCATTCGGAGTTCACTTTTGCGTAACCTGAGTCAAGCAGCGTAAGATGCAGCTTGTTGAAATATGAAATGAATGAACTAATACAAAAGCCGGATACAGATTCGGGGGAGGTAATAGATAAGATTATGCAGCTTGCGTCACTGCGGCTACCGGGAGCAATAAGCATCGGTGAGCGCACTTGTAAGGAGTGCAAAAGCGATGCCGGTATGTCGGAGCGGCAATGCTTGTGTAAAAATGTGCAAAAATACAAACCTAAACAACTTTTGTGCAAATACAAAAAGAAATATGTGTACTATAATGTATTTGCTTGATATTTAAGGAAGGTTTCTCCGTTCCGGACTGCATAGTGCCGTGCAAGCGCTTGCTTTCCGAAGCAAGGAAAGTTAGTTTAATTACAATATGCTAATTGGCAAAGGTATTGTAGGGGAGTGCGTTGTTTTGCGCACTATGATTTAAAATATGATTTAAAAATGGAAAGGAAAATTATTATGACCAAATTATCACTCGAACAGGTTTCAAGCCTTGACAAAGTTTTTTTAAAACCGCATTCGCCGCTAACGCCCGTAACAGAGGCAACCGTTATGAAAGGCGACAGATATTCGTATCAAATTGCATACACCGTCACCGACACAATAGGTCCGACTGACGCAACGTTTGAGGTTTCCTCGGACATAAGCGGGTATATTAACGTATACAAAGTGGAAAACCTCCCGTCGTGTTATCCCGTTTTTCCGAGTGCGGACAGCCACGGTTACATAACAAAAGAGCCGGGACTTTTTCCCGACCTTTTGGATACGCCAAAGGATAATTACATAAAAATTATCGACGGATTTAAAAGATCGCTGTGGATTACCGTTGACGTACCGGAGAATGCAGAGAGCGGAGAGCATAACATCACCGTCACCGTAAAATGCGACGGCAACGAAAAAAGCGTTACGCTGCGTCTTGAAATATTAGACTGCATTTTGCCCAAATATCCTTTTAAGTACACCCAGTGGTTTCACGCAGACTGCATTGCCGACTATTACGGATTTGAAGTTTTCTCGGAAAAGTTTTGGTCTATGACCGAAAAGTTTATTAAAACTGCGGCATATACGGGCATTAATATGATTCTTACGCCGATATTTACTCCCCCGCTTGACACCGCTGTCGGTGGCGAGAGAACGACGGTTCAGCTGATAGACGTTAAAAAAGACGGCGAAAAATACGAGTTCGGCTTTGACAAACTTGAGCGCTGGATTAATATTTGCAAAAAATGCGGCATACAATATTTTGAAATGGCTCATCTGTTTACGCAGTGGGGTGCAGAGCACGCACCGAAAATCGTTGCCGACGTAAACGGCGAAAAGGTTAAAATTTTCGGCTGGGAAACAAACCTTGCAGACGGCGAATACAGACGTTTTTTAGAGCAGCTGATACCGCAGCTTTCAAAGGTTTTAAAGGATTTGGGCGTGGACAAAAATACGTATTTCCACATATCCGACGAGCCGGGCGAGCAGCATCTTGAAAGCTATAAGGCGGCAAGGGAAATGGTTGCCGATCTGCTCGGCGATTTCCCCGTTTTGGACGCACTTTCGCACTATGATTTCTACGAGCAGGGTCTTGCCGAAGTTCCCGTGCCGGCAATCAACCGCATAGAGCCTTTCTTTGAAAAACGTCCTTCGGAAATGTGGACGTACTATTGCTGCGGTCAGACTAATAAGGTTACAAATCGCTTTTTCTCAATGCCGTCGTCAAGGAACAGAATAGCCGGAGTGCAGTTTTATAAATATGAGATAGACGGATTTTTGCATTGGGGTTACAATTTCTATAACAATCAGTTCTCGCACGGCAAGATAAACCCCTTTATGGTGACTGACGCCTGTATGGCTTTCCCCTCCGGCGACGCTTACAGCGTTTACCCCGGTGAGGACGGGCCGCTCCTGTCGCTGCGTGCCGAGGTCTTTGCGGACGGACTAAGGGATATGCGTGCGCTCAAATTCTTGGAGAGCTTAACCGACAGGCAGACCGTTTTGGATCTCATAGGCGATGTTACTTTAACAGAATATCCTCTTGATGCCGAATATCTTGTAAATTTGCGTGAGAGCGTAAACAGGAAAATTGTCGAGAAACTCAGTTTGTAAAATATAAAAAAATAATTGTCACAGTTTCCAAAAAATACCGTTTTGAATTTCACAAAGTAAAATTTTGTGATAAAATCGAAACGGTTTTTTGTTTGTTGGAGGGAAAAATATTGGATAATTTAATTGTAGAAATTGAGAAAATAAACAATTCGGCAAACGCCTTTGCATGGGGACCGATAATGCTTGAACTCCTTGTGGGAACGGGGATATTTTTGAGCATTCGCACAGGCCTTATTCAGGTTGGGCATTTTGGTTTTATGCTCAAAGGCACGGTGGGCTCGCTTTTTAAGAAAAGAGACAAAAACCACGGCGGCAATCTTTCGCCGTTTCAGGCGGCGACACTAAAGGCTCTGTCAGGATATTCGTTTGAAAATATACGCAGTGAACATATGGATAAAATATGCGTGTAAAGCAGGAGGTTTTTACAATGGCAATAAAAGCGGTAATAATAGGATTTTCACATATGCATGTCAACGAAATTGCACTGTATATAAATGATGCGGAGGGTATGGAGCTTTGTGCGGCGGCAGACGTTCCGTCACAGACGGAAACGATTGCCCCGAAACGATATACCCCGGCATGGAATTTGCAGAATGTGCGTGAGAATTATTGTTCAAATATATATGATGATTACAGAAAAATGCTTGACGAGGTTAAGCCGGATATTGCGTTTATTCTTACTGAGAACGGTCAGAAGCCTGAAGTGGTTTCGGAATGTGCAAAAAGGGGTGTAAATTATCTCATTAAGAACAAGAACGCATGGCCGAGGTTCTGTAATGACAAGTCTTTGGCAGAGGGATATATGAGAAACGGCATAGACAAGAAAACGGCAAGAGAAAGAATAGCGGTAGGCTGCAACTGGATGTGTGTGCCGGGCAAGGAATTTCCTATGAACGATATCGTTAAAATCAATATTGCCAAGGCCATGGAAGAGACGTTAAAAGATTTAAGAAAAGAGGAGCGACGCAGCACTGAAAGACTGTTCGATCTGTACGAGGCACATCTTAAAAAGGCTATAGAGGTCACTGCGGCAGGAATAAATCTTCACCTTGACCATCAGTGGGAAGTGACTCCGGAGCTTGTTATGAACCGCATGATGAAGGACAGTATCGAAAAGGGCGAGGACATATCACAATGCGCGGAACTGTTCACAGTCGGCATAGACGGAGCGGGACTTGCGGTTGTAGCCGATTCGTTCGGAGTATTGGAGGACAGAGTGGAAAATGAGCATTTGCTAAGCCGGGATGATATGTTTGAAGCACTTGATAATAATTTTGAGAATGAGAGAACAATACTGATACTCAATTCTGCTCCGAAATATTGCAGCGGAAATAGCTCAGCTGACCGATGGGCAAAGCGGCTTACCAAAAGCTGGGTAGGTCTTGTCAAGGCTCAGGAAATGCCGGAGGGCAGACAGCTTGTTGTTGATAGATTTTTGAGTGCTGACAGGCAATGAAAATTATGTTTCATTCCGGAGTGCAGATGTTGACGGGTTGCGGATATAATAGATTATAATGTCTGTTTTATCTGTTACCGTCTGTGATGTAAAAAAACAACATAAAAGTGATGGAACTGAGACTGCAATGTTACAGCGAATGCTGTGTCTCAATACGGTAGTCACCGGGAGTAAGACCTGTTCTTTTCTTGAAGTCAGATGAGAAATTACAGAGGTTATTATATCCGCACATCTCAGCAATCTTTGATATCGGATGATTTGTATTTCTGAGATAATCCTTTGCAGTCTCCATTCTATAGCTTATAAGATACTGCCGCAGGGTAGTTCCTGTCGCTTGCTTCATAAGGCGATTGAGGTGATACGGATGGTAGCCTGCTATATTAGAAAGCATATTATTATCTATATTTGCCGAGTAGTTACAGTGGATGAAATTAAGTATTTTGTCTATTATATCAGAGCCTTTTGTATCGCAAATGCTGTTTCTTGCAACATTGATAATCACATTTTTAAAAATGGATGAAGCGGCGGACCTATACAATTGTTTTTTGTATGTAAATTCGTCAATAATCGAGTTTATAGGCTCAGATAAATAACCCATGTGTGTAATCACTGTGGGCTCGTTCAAGAAATGATAATCCGTAAAATATACCTTTTCTATAATAGAATTTGTGTCAAATTCATCTGCTCTCATAGGATGAACTTCTTTTACTTGCAGAGATTGGTTTTGGGTATAATCAAAATTTATACTCACGATTTCAAACTTGCTCGGAGCGTCAAACTTATATCTCATTCCAGGTGGAATTATTACAACAGAGCCATATTGCAAAGTATGCTCGGTCTTGTCAATCTTCAATGTGCAATAATCTGAAATCATAAAGTAAAAGTGATAATCCACTGCTCGGAAATATTCATTCGTGGGGTTATAGCTTATTATTTGCACAAATCTTAAATACGGATTTATATCTTGAAGCTCCATTTATGTTCTCCTTAAATGTTTGTTTTTACAAAACACTTGTTCTTTTTTATTCTTGATTATATCATAATCGTGTGATAAAATCAAGAAAAAAATAAAAGCAGTTCAAGAAAGGAATGCGAAATGATTACAAACTCTATTATTGCACAGATATTCGGTGTGGCGGGCATAGCAGCATTTATTATGCTGTACCAGTTTAACAGCATGAAAAAAGTGCTGAAAACAAAGATGGTTATGAATGTTTTGTGGGCGATGCATTATTTGTTGTTGGGAGCAACATCTGCCTTCGCCGTCAATGCAATATGCCTTGTACGAGAATGCGTGTTTATAAACGATGACAAGAAAATTTTTAAAAGTCGGATATGGCTGTGGATTTTCATCGCCTTTAATATTATATCGGCAATTCTGACATGGAAGGGATATTTCAGCATACTTCCTGCCATGACATCTACACTTGCAACAATTTCATTTAAACAAAAAAGTGTAAAGGTTGCAAGGGTGATAGGCATTACAAATAATGTTATGATGTTTACATATGATATTTTTGTAGGTTCTTATATGGGATTGATAGCCGAAACGTTAGCATTTTTGGCTGTTGTTGTTGCGATTTTCAGAAACAAGTCTCAGAAAGCGAAATAACGTGATTTGAATTATATAACTAAATGAAAAAACAGAGGAGGTAATTTTATGTTTGAAGCTACTGTTAAATTCTCGGATGGTTCGGTAAGGGAAATAAATCCGAAAACAGAAAAAAAAGAAAGGGTAAGGTATGCGGTTATCGAGCGTGAAACTCTTGATTTCACTAAAGTAAAGTATGTTGATGTCTTGGTAAACGAAACCGAAATTAATGCCGGAGATACGGGATTTTTCCTTTGCCCCGGAGGCTGGTGGAGAGCGAAGATGCACGATTGTGCAATCGGATATTTTACGGAGCGCTCGGATGACGAATACATAAACTATGATCCACATATGTATGTATTGGGAATAAATCATAATAATAAAGCATATATTGCCATAGCTTCGGGAATGAGAGAGATTTCAAATCAGCGTATTTGTGTAGAGAACAATGAATATAAATTCTATTACAGATTTGAAGTTGATGAAGAAGAATTATATGAAGATATAAAATTGGAAATCCATGAGCTTGAGGGAGATATATCCTACAGTGCAATGGGACGAGAATACAGAAAATATGTTTTGCAAAACGGATTTGTGAGTATAAAGGACAGGCAGAATGAAAGCTTAAAATATGCGGCGGAATCGGTTTGTGTAAGAGTGAGAATGGGATGGAAACCAGTTCCGTGTACAATTCTTGAACAGACTGAAGAAAACGAACCGCCCGTTCATGTTGCTTGTAGCTTCAAACAGGTTGAGGATTTGATGAGAGAATACAAGAAAGCCGGCATAGAAAAAGCGGAATTTTGTCTTGTGGGCTGGAACAAGGGCGGACACGACGGCAGATGGCCGCAGATATTGCCTCCGGAGGAGACTCTCGGCGGCAAAGACGATTTATTGTCGCTTATAAAGACGGCAAAAGAATTGGGTTATACTATTGCTCCTCACACAAACAGCACCGATTCTTATACCTTGGCGGAAAACTTTGATTGGGATTTTGTAGCTCGTAAAAAGGACGGCTCGCTGAGTATAGAAGCTGAAAGATGGGGAGGAGGAAGAACCTACAATGTATGCCCAAAAAAATCGTTGGAACTTGCGTATGAAACATTTCCGCCGGTTGCAGAGCTGGGATTTTACGGAGCGCAGTATATAGACGTTATAACGGCAACACCTCCGAGATATTGCTATAATGCCGCACATCCGGTAAACAGGAAAGAGGCTTGTGAATACTTCGATAAGCTTTTTGAATATTCAAGAGAGCTTTTCGGTACGGTAGGGTGTGAATTAGGCATGGAACACAGTATGAAAAAATGCGACTTTATACTGTACAGCACTATGGACAACGGTTTAAACAGAAAAAACGAAGAATGTGAATTGTTTTCGGAATATGTTCCGTTTTGGCACATAGTATACCATGGTATTGTTTTAAGCAATCCGTATGCCGGTACCGTTAACGCCGCTCTAAACCGTAATCCCGACGCACTGCTGAGATTGATAGAGCTTGGAGGCAGACCGGTAATTTATTACTATTCAAAATTTGTTTCCGACGGCACCGATTGGATGGGAGATACGGATTTCAGAATGGATACCGAGGAGGCCGTAAAATCGGGAGTGGAAGCGACACTTAAGACTGTGAATATTTATAACGAGATGAGTTATCTGCAATATGAATTTATGGATAAGCATGAGAAGATAGGTGAAAACCGTTACCGCACGACGTACTCCGACGGAAGTGAGGTTACGGTGGATTACAATAATAAAACATTCTCAATAAAAAAAGACAGTAACTGAATGAAATATTGAGATATTTATACCCCGTTAAAATTTCGTCGCTCAAAAGCGATGCCGGTATGTCGGAGCGGCAATGCTTGTGTAAAAATGTTCAAAAACACAAACCTAAACAACTTTTGTGCAAATACAAAAATAAATATATGTACTATAATGTATTTGCTTGATATTTAAGGAAGGTTTCTCATGAAAGGAGTCATCTTATATGAAAAAGACACAACGCTTGTTGTAATGACGGCAGGAATGGGCAGTTGCTTCGACGGACTAAAGCAGATTGAGCCCATTGGCCCCGACGGTGAGGTAATCCTTGATTTCTCGGTTTACGATGCCGTTAAGGCAGGCTTTAACAAAGTGGTATTCATAATAAGGAAAGACATAGAGAAGGATTTTAGAAATATAACCAAAAGAAAGATTGAAAAAATCGTTGACACAGAGTGTGTTTTCCGGGATATGGACAAACTTTCGAACGGTTTCTCCGTTCCGGACGGCATAGTGCCGTGCAAGCGCTTGCTTTCCGAAGCAAGGAAAGTTAGTTTAATTAC
>OIXG01003192.1_pt1 | contig 11223 bp, 10 predicted proteins | sample 1587731 | NCBI WGS metagenome assembly OIXG01 (sample SAMEA3888908, study PRJEB22519) | human gut metagenome | biome: human gut; feature: human-associated habitat; material: faeces | place: Denmark | collected 2010
TAATAAACAAATAATATTAAAAATTTTGTTAAAAATGTTTTTTATTTACAAAATTTTACTTTAAAAACCAAAATATTCTTTAGCATTTTTATAGCTTATGCCTTTTACAATCTTTTTAAGATATGTGCTGTCATCGGGATATTCGCCTGCTTCAACCCATCCGCCTATAAGCGAACACATAATACGTCTGAAGTATTCGTGGCGCGGATACGATACAAAACTTCTCGAATCGGTAAGCATACCCACAAATTTACCCAAAATGCCAAGATTTGCAAGGGCGCACATTTGCTGCTGCATTCCATCGCGGTTATCGTTAAACCACCAGCCCGAGCCAAACTGAATTTTACTTTTAAACGGACCCGCCTGAAAATTGCCGAGCATTGTGCCGAGTACGTAATTATCTTTTGGATTAAGAGTATAAAGAATGGTTTTCGGAAGTATTCCGTCGCTGTTTAAATAATCCATAAACCTTGAGAGCTTTTCGGCAATACACAAATCGTTAATAGAGTCAAATCCCGTATCGGGGCCGAGTTTGTTAAACATTATACTGTTGTTGTTTCTCAATGCGCCTATATGAAGCTGCATTGCCCAGCCGAGGCGTGTATACTCTGCCGCACATTCTTTAAGAACCGCCGTTTTAAATACATCGGTTTCGTGCATTGTTAAATCAGCACCCGACATTTTTTTGTCAAATACAGTTTTTGCATCTCCCGTTTCAAACGGAATATATTCCATAGCGTGATCCGAAAGGCGGCATCCCATATCGTGAAAACGTGCAATTGCGTCTTTAAGCCATTTTATGAGTGCGTCATACCCCTTTATGCCGTTTGCATTAATATATTCGCAAAAACCGTCTTTATCTATATTTACGGCTTTATCGGGTCTGAAAGTCGGAAGTACTTTGGTTTTAAATCCGTCTTCTTTAAGTTTTTTGTGATATCTTAAATCGTCGGCAGGGTCATCGGTTGTACATATAACTTCTACATTTGATTTTTCAATAAGCGCTTTTCCGCTGAAATCGTCGCCTTTTAATTTTTCGTTGCACGCGTCCCAAATAGCTTTTGCGCTTTGCTCCGTTAAAGGTTCGTCAATATCAAAATATCTTTTAAGTTCAAGCGCTGTCCAATGATACAGCGGATTGCCTATTAAATACGGCATAACCGATGCAAAGCCAAGCCATTTTTCATATCCGTCGGCATCACCCGTAATCATATTTTCATCAATACCGAACGATCTCATTTGACGCCATTTATAATGGTCGCCACCCAAAAAAAGCTCGTATGTATCTTTAAATTTATGGTTGTTTGCTATCATTTCGGGAACAAGATGACAATGATAGTCAATTATAGGCAAATCTGCCGCGTAATTATAAAACAAATGTTTTGCGGTTTTGCTTGTAAGCATAAAATTTTCGTTAATAATACCCATTTTAATTCACTCTCCGTAATATATGAAATCTTTTTTTGCGTAACTTTATAAACATTGTATCATACAACAAATAATTTGTACATAGCACAAATTGCTTTTTTACAACACAATACCGTCTTTAAATATAGATATCTCGCTGTAGTCGTTAATCTCGTTTAAGGTTTTCTCACCGGACGAAACATTTAAAATAAGATCCAAAAGCTTATCTGTCATTACATCAAATCCAACACCGTCCGCAATGGGCGACGCGTCAAAATCTATCCAATTTTTCTTTTTTTCGGCAAGATTTTTGTTTGTTGCTATTTTAAGCGTAGGAACAGGACCTCCGAGAGGTGTGCCTCTGCCGGTTGTAAATAGAATAATATGCACTCCCGACGCTGTTAAATTTGTAACGGCGGTTATATCGTTACCGGGGCCGTTTAAAAGCGAAAGTCCGTTTTCGGTAACAAAATCACCGTAATCGAGTACGTCTGCAATTTCGCCCATACCGCCTTTTTGAATACAGCCGAGAGATTTTTCCTCAAGTGTTGTTATACCGCCCGCTTTGTTGCCGGGTGACGGATTTTCGTATATAACCTGATTATGACGTGTAAAATAATCCTTAAAACCGTTTATAAGGTTTACCGTTTTATTAAACATTTCTTTTGTAGGGCAGCGTTTCATAAGCAAATGTTCCGCGCCGAACATTTCGGGTACTTCGGTTAAAACACACGCACCGCCGTATGATATAACCTTATCCGAGAGTTTACCTACAAGCGGATTTGCGGTAATTCCGCTCAAGCCGTCACTTCCGCCGCATTTGAGTCCTACTTTTAGTTTGGATATATTAATAGGCTCACGTCTAAATGTATCGGCATAACTTCTGAGTTCGTTTATTATTTTTATACCCTCGCTTATTTCATCTTCACAATCCTGCGCATTTAAAAATTTTACCCTGTCGGGATTGTAATTGCAGAGTACTTTTTTAAATTCACCTATATTGTTATTTTCACAGCCGAGTCCCAGCACAAGAACACCGCCTGCGTTTGGGTGGTTTACAAGTCCTTTTAATATTAATTGGGTTGTTTTTGCGTCATCGCCAAGCTGTGAACAGCCAAACGGGTGAGTAAAGCACTTTGCACCCGTCATTTCCGAAAGGCGCTGTGCGGTTTTGTTTACGCATCCCACGGTATTTACAATCCATATATCATTGCGTATTCCCACACTGCCGTCGCCGCGGTTATACCCCATAAAGTATTTATCGCTCTTTTCGCGCTTTAGCGGTGTGTACTCCGGTTTATATTCATAATTTACCGTTCCGCTTAAATTGGTTTTCATATTGTGCGAATGAACGTGTTCTCCTTTTTTTATATTGCACACGGCGTGTCCTATGGGATTACCGTATTTAATTATGTTTTGTCCCTCCGCAATATCGCAGAGAGCGTATTTGTGACCGGTTTCAAGGTTTACGCCAACATTATCCAATTCATTAATAATCATTTTATATTCTCCTTATTTTACGGCATTTTCTACCGCGTCCGCCAAGTAAGATAAATCTTCGCCCCACAGTTTTTTGTTTGCAAGAATTGTTTTTACATCAGATTTTTTCATAAAATCCATCACGTCTTTGTCGTCGTTGGGCATATCGGTTTTGTAAAACTCTATAAGCTTTGCAAACGAAAAAATAAGATGTTCGGGCAATTTGCCGTAGCGTGATATGTACTCTGTTAAAGACGGCAAAACACGCACTTTAAATTTGCTTACCGAATTAAGCGATATGGAAGCGCACATATGTTTTATATAAGGATTCATAAAACGTTCAAACACATTGTCGGCATAATCCGTAAGTTCTTTTTCGGGCAAATCGAGCGTGGGAATAATTTCATCATACACACATTTTTTTACAAACGAACTCATTTTTTCGCTATTCATACAATCTCCCACGGTTTCAATACCTTCAAGCATTGCATAAGGAATCATAGATGTATGCGCGCCGTTGAGTATTCTAACCTTTCTTGTACGGTAGCGTTCAAGATTGTCGGTTACAATAATATTAAGCCCTGCTTTATCAAACGGAAATTCGTTTTTAATACTTTCAGGTCCCTCTATAACCCAAAGGTGGAAAAGTTCGCTTGTGTTAAGCATATTATCTTCGTATCCCAAATCAAATTTTTCCCCGCGCGGATAACCTGTTACAATTCTGTCTACAAGTGTGTTGCAGAAAATATTTTCATTATCGAGCCACTTTTCAAAGTCATCTCCCAAGTTCCACATTTCGGCATACTGTTTAATGTATTTTTTAAGTGTTGCTCCGTTTTTTTCTATAAGCTCGCACGGCATAAATATAAAACCTTTTTTGCCGAGTTTAAAACGTTTTTCAAGCAATAATGTTACCTTTGCGGGAAAAGTTACGTTAGGTGCGTTACAAGGTTTATCGTTTTCATTAAATGCTATACCCGACTCTGTGGTGTTTGATACAACAAATCTGAAATTATCGTTTTCGGCAAGCTTTAAGTATTCGTTAAAATCTTCATACGGCTCAACCGTTCTTGAAATACAATCTATTATTTTTCGTTCTTCGCAGGGTTTGCCGTTTTTTAATCCGCGCATAATGTGAGTATATACGCAATTTTGTTTTTCAAGCTGTTTGCACATTCCTTTTTCAATCGGCTGTACAACAACAACACCGGCGTTAAAATCTGTGTTTTCGTCTGTAAGCTGAACAATCCAATCAACAAATCCTCTTAAAAATCCGCCCTCTCCAAATTGAATAATCTTTTCGCATCTTTCAGGTTTATTAAACATTTATATTTTCCTCCCGTAATATAATATTAACTACATTTATTGCCTTTAGTATACATCAAAAATATTGTATAAACTATAATATTATTGTTTTTTATAATGAAAAAAACAAAAATATTGTTTGATTTTTTTAATATTTTATGATATTATTTATATGAGGTGGTTAAAGTGGGCAGCCAAACATATGCAAATCCTGAATTTTCACACGATAAAGTAACAAACAGGCGAAAATTTACGGGAGTTCATTTTCATAACGACTATGAGCTTTATTATTTAATTGAGGGAAAAACAAAATACTTTATCGGCGATGAAATATTTCTTGTTGAAAAAGGAAATTTTATTATGGTTCCAAAACAAATGTTTCATAAAACAGACAGTGAAGAATGTACATATAACGAAAGGATACTTGTAAGCATAAATCCCGGTATTTTTGATAATTACACACAGCCAATCATAGATGAACTGTGTGCCGAAAAGCAAATATATATCCCCGAAAACAAAAGGTATAAAGCCGAGGAAATATTAAAAAAACTTGAAAAAGAATGTACGCATCCCAAAAAACATTCCGATATTATGAAAAAGCTTTATATCATCGAATTGCTTACATTGCTTTCAAGACTTAAACAGGATTATAACCCATCGCTTAAAGACGCCGATACAATGGTTGATAATATTTCGGAATATATACGGCAAAACTACGGCGGTGATTTATCGCTTAATGTTTTAAGCAAAATTTTTGCGGTAAGCGAAAGCCATCTGTCGCGCAAATTTAAAGATATATCGGGTATGGGACTTAACGAATATATAACGTACGTACGCATTATGAACGCGCAAAAAATGCTTGAAATCCAAAAACTTTCGGTAACCGAAATTGCCGCAAAATGCGGATTTAACGACAGCGCATATTTTGCGGCGGTCTTTAAAAAAACAAAAGGCATTACACCTTATAAATATAAAAAATCGTATGATGACATATAAATGTGTATAACGATTATTTAACGGATACCGCAAATAATTTCTTTATACAACATAAATTAGCATCACTCCTCACTGTTTTTAAAATGCGTAACCCTGTATCTGAATTGAGTGGGAGTTTCTCCGTTATTCATTTTGGCAAACAAGCGCGAAAAATAATGCGAGTCGTCAAATCCGAGCTCGTTTGCTACTTCTTTAACACTTAATGAAGGAAAGCTTAAAAAATATTCTTTTGCGCGGTTTAGCCTGTATTCGTTTATATACTCAATAGGCGTTTTGTTTAAATCGTTTTTAAAGCACCTTATAAGATGTTGAGCCGATACATTGGCGTGGTTACATATATCGTCAAGAGTGATTTTGTTTGCATAATTAAGACGTATGTATTCAAGGGCTTTTTTAAGTTTGGGATTTACCGCACCGCTCATATTTACGTCGTTTTTATCGGCTATAATACGTCTTGCCTCTCTTGTGGTATATGTTAATATTTCACCCAAATACAAAGACGCACGTATTCGGCTTTCAAAATGATTTTTTAAAAGCTCGGTACGTATTTTTTCCAACAAATCAATAACCTTTTCAAAATCCGCATACTTTGTTTTGTTTGCAATAAAAATACAGTTTTTGCTGTTATGATAAAATTCGTTGTTTGACGCGGTTGAGTTAATATTTCTAACCTTGTTAAGCTGCTCGTTTGCCTCGCTGTAATTACATTCATGCATTTGAGTTTCCATACTGAAATGCATATAGTAAAAAGTACACATTTTATTGTCGCACGGTTTTCTTGTATAATTTACATCGTGCGGAATAAAAAAGCTTTCTCCCGCATTTACCGTGTATTCACGGTTGTTTATGTAAAATATGCAGCTGCCGTCGGTAACGGTAACCAATATATTGTAAGGGTCGGTAACCTGCCAAACCGTTTTGCGCGATATCTTATATATATGCGTAATTGACGGAATACTGTCCATATCAAACCAATAAATCATTGCGCTCACCCCCAAATGTTAAAATTGTCCACCATACTGTTAAAATAATCTATTTACTATTATACACAAAAATATTAAAATGTAAATAGTAAAATTAAAACTTTTTATTATTTTTAAACGGGGTGTATAATAATGAACAAAAAAGTATGGAAAGTAGCGGTTATAGGCTGCGGTATGTTTGCAAACTCACAGTACTTGCCAAACATTACCAAAGAGGCAAACGCAGTATGCGTTGCAGCGGTTGATATTGTAAAAGAACGTGCGGATAAAGCGTGCCGGGATTACAATATTCCAAACAGTTATGAAACCGTTTACGAGCTCATTGAAAAATGTGATTTTGATATTGCAATCGACGCAACGTCAATTCAGGCTCACCACGAAGTAAATATGGCAATTCTCGGTGCAGGCAAACATCTTATTACACAAAAACCTGCCGCTCCCAATGTTGATATGCTTACGGAGCAAATTGAACTTGCAAAGAAAAACAATGTTAAATTTGTATGTGTTCCCATTCACCCAATGCGTTTTGATATAAACATTGCAAAACAAATGATGAAAGACGGAACAATAGGCAATCCGTATTATGCCAAATGCAATATGACTCACGGCGGTCCGGAATATTTTCAATACCGTGACGCGGATCCGTCCTGGTTTTTTGACGAGGGAGCAGGCGCGCTTGTAGATATGGGAGTACACGGTCTGCAAATAATTACAACATTATTCGGACCCGCAAAAAAAATTGCGTGTATGGCAAAGGTAACCACACCGGAGCGTGAAGTTCGTTCGGGAGCATATGACGGCAAAAAAATTAAGTCAAATAAAATACCCGATCAATACATAATAACTCTTGATTACGGCGAAGGTAAAATGGCACTTGTTGACACAGGCTTTTCGGAAAAAGCAACACGTGCTCCGCAGCTTGAAATATTTGGTGAAAACGGTACAATTTCATTTGTGAAGCCGTATATGACAAATCCAATTCCCGATGTATATATTGACGCACCCGAACGTGGAATACGCGGTTGGGTAACACCGCAGGGATGGGTTAAACCTCCAAAAAAACTTATAAGTCAATGCTGCTGTCTGCGCGATATTATTGAATCGATAGAAAATGATACAAAACCTGTTTTAAGCCCGGAACACGCAAGACACGTACTTGAAATTATGTGCAAAATACCCGAAGCAATTAAAACAGGTAAAACAATAGACCTTGAAACAACTTTTTAATATTGGAGGATAATAAAAATGGCTGACACTAAAACTTTCAGAATAGCAATTATAGGTATGGACCACGTACACGCAGGCCAGCTTTACCGTGAGTTTAACAAATTTGCTGGCGACAAATTGGAATGGGTGGGTTATGCCGATACAAAAGACTGTTCCGATGAATTGAGAGCATTTAAATTTAAACTTAATTTTTATGTGGACGGAATGGACAAACTCAAATACTATGACGATTATAAAGAACTTTTAGACCAAAATATTGATATTGCAATTGTTTGCACGGACATTAAACAGCACGCTGAAGTATGCGAAGAAACACTTGCACGCGGAATACATACCGTTGTTGAAAAACCAATGGCAACATCGCTTGAAGACGGTATAAGAATGTACCGTGCCGCAAAACGCAGCACGGCAACACTTGTAATAAATTGGCCCGTTGCGTGGTTCCCGGCATTTAACAAAGCAAAAGAACTTGCCGACAGCGGAATTGTAGGTAAGGTGTTGCGTTTTCAATACAGAAGTCCGTCAACAAGAGGACCGTACAAACTCGGAGAATACACCAACGAAGAATTATCAAAACTTTGGTGGTACGATAAAAAACGCGGCGGCGGTTCAATAATGGACTATGCAGGTTACGGCTGTGCCCTTTCAACCTGGTTTATGAACGAACAAATTCCGCTTAAAGTAAGCGGTGTTAAAAAGAACTTCTTTTTACCGTTCTCCGATGTTGAAGATTACAGTACATTTACATTGGAATACGAAAATGCCGTATCTGTTATTGAGGGTTCGTGGTCTACAATGAACAACGGCGAAATTGCAACAGGCCCCGTAATTTACGGCACGGAGGGAGTTATTGTTGCCGACAGATTTAACCCCGTTGTAAAGGTATATAAGGACTTAAAACCGTATCAGCCGTCACCTAAACCCACACAGGAATTTACAATTGGCGAAATAACAAACAATATATCGATTAACCTTATGAATTACCTTGAAAAAGGAACACCGCTCCACGAAATGGTAACCGTTGACTTTAACATAAGAGCAATGGCGGCACTTGACGGCGGAATAAGAGCGTGCGAAAGCGGCAACACCGAAACCGTAAAAAAAATATGGTAGGAGTTTAAAATAAAAAGGAGATTTTAAAAATGAGTAAATTAAGAGTAGCAGTAATAGGTACGGGTATGATAGCCAACTCGGCACACTTTCCCGCGCTTAACATTTTAAGAGAAGAAGGTATTGTTGATGTTGTTGGTGTTGCGGATATTCGCGAAGAAGTTGCGGCAGAAACCGCAAAAAGACACAATGTGCCAAATTATTACAAAGACCCGCAAAAAATGCTCGACGAACTTCACCCCGACTTTGTAGCGGTATGCACACCGAATATGTACCACAAACAATGGACAATAGCGGCACTTAAAGCAGGCGCTCACGTTGCGTGTGAAAAACCTATGGCGCTTACTGTAAAAGATGCCGAAGAAATGTGGCAAACCGCAAAAGATTGCGGCAAAATGCTGTTCCCCTGTCAGTGTATGAGATGGAGAAACTATATGCAGCAATCAAAAAATCTTGTTGAGAACGGCGAACTCGGCGACGTATACTTCTCGGATATAGAATTTATCCGCAGAATAGGTATCCCCACTTGGGGAATGTTCCATATGAAAGAGCATAACTTCGGAGGCCCGTTCTGCGACCTCGGTGTTCATCTTATAGACTCACTTTTGTGGATATGCGATGACCCCAAAGTTGTAAGTGTATCGGGTAATACATACACAAAAATTGCAAACAAAGGCGAAGATATTCTTTTAAGCATTGCCGAAAGCGGTGCATACAGCGGAACATTTACACCCAGAAAATACGATTATCACGAATTTAACGTTGAAGACTTTGCAACAGGCTTTATGCGTCTTGATAACGGTATGAGCGTAAACTTTAAATTTTCGTGGGCAATTAACTTACCCACAACAAACCTTGATATGGTTATTTGCGGCGACAAAGGCGGTCTCTCGGTAAATGGCGAAACACTTTACAAAAACATTGGAAAATACCAAACGGAATGTGCTATGAAATGGTTTGATAACGGCGCATACAAAGGTGTTCCGTTTGAACAGCACAGATATATGTACAGAAATATTATAAACACTCTCGACGGCAAGGAAGAGTACCTTATAAAAAAACATCAAAACATAGAAGTTACCAAAGCAATTGAAGGATTTTATAAATCTGCAGAAACAGGAAGAGAGGTAAGATTTGATGATTAAGGCAGTAATTATTGGATTTGCACATATGCATGTAAACGAAATTGCATTATATATGTCGGAACAACCCGACTTTGAACTTGTGGCAATTGCCGATATGCCGGCCAAAATCCCGGAAATAACAGACGCGCGCTACACAAGAAGCTGGAATTTAAAAAATGTTAAAGATAATTATTGTGCCAATGTGTATGATGATTATAAAAAAATGCTTGATGAAGTTAAGCCCGATATTGCATTTATTCTTTGCGAAAACTTTAGAAAACCCGAAGTTGTTGAAGAATGTTCAAAACGTAAAATTAATGTATCTATAGAAAAACCGATTGCGGTAAGCCTTGATGAAGCAAAACGCATTGCGTCTGCTGTAGATAAAAGCGGTATAGAGGCTGTTGTAAATTGGCCCGTTATGTGGCGCGATTACGTACACAAAATGAAAAAAGCAATAGATGACGGCGTTGCCGGCAAACCCATTAAGTTAAGATACATAAACGGCCATACGGGTCCTCTCGGAAAAGGCGCAAAACACAGAGGAGTAAGTGCAAATGCCGACAGTATGACAGATGAGGAGCGTTCAAAAACCTGGTGGCATATGAAAGACTGCGGTGGCGGTGTATTTCTCGATATAAGCTGCTACGGCTGTTTCTTTACAGAATGGTTTTTGGGAAGCGGCGAAAAGAGTGCCATTTCATTTGGCGCTAACCTTAACACACCTTTTGGCGATACCGAAGATAATTTTGCGGGCGTTATAAAATACGACGGTAAAATGTCGGTGGTTGAAGGAACCTGGACAACTCCGCGAGTTGTTATACCGTCGGGTCCGATGATGATATGCACCGATGGTGTGGTAACGTGTACGGGCGGTGCCGAAAACTCACCTAATGTTAAAGCATATAATATGTTTGGCGATGAAATAGCCCTCCCCGAATTTAAATTGGAAGATAAATATAAAAATATGCCGTGGCATTATGCAAATCACGTTAAAACGGGAGAACCTATACATCCTATGCTTACACTTGACGCAAATGTTAAAGTTATGGCACTTATTGATGCGCTTACAAAGTCGTCGGAAAGCGGCAAAGAGGAACCCGTTTTATGTTAAGTGGTATAATTGCGGACATTCAGCGTACTTCGGTACACGACGGTCCGGGACTGCGGACAACCGTTTTTTTTAAGGGTTGTCCGCTAAACTGCATTTGGTGCCATAATCCCGAATGTATAAAAAGCGAACCCGAAACAATGTTTTACCCCGAAAAATGTATAGGCTGCAAAATGTGCGATAAAGGCTGTTATACGGGGGCTAAAGTTATTTGCGGCAAAAAAGACAAGCCAAGAAGTGTTTTCGGAAATAATGCTTGATTACGATTACTACCAAACCGACGGCGGAGTAACCTTTTCGGGCGGTGAGCCTATGCAGCAAAAAGATTTTTTAAACGAGCTTATTGATATGTGCCGCCAAAAAGGCATAAATACGGCTATTGAAACATCGCTTATTATATATAACGAAAATGTTTTTAAAAAGCTGGACTGCATAATGGCGGATTTAAAAATTTGGGACAGTGATATTCACAAAAAATATA
>OIXG01003197.1_pt1 | contig 11202 bp, 10 predicted proteins | sample 1587731 | NCBI WGS metagenome assembly OIXG01 (sample SAMEA3888908, study PRJEB22519) | human gut metagenome | biome: human gut; feature: human-associated habitat; material: faeces | place: Denmark | collected 2010
CTGCAAAGTGCAGCGGGATATTTGATGTTCGCTGACAAGCGTATCGAATTGGGCGGCCATCTGCGGAAACTTCCGATGGGATATTTCACTTCCGGCAATATTGGCAAGATCAGTTCTGTCCTCAGTACCGACATGGTGTTCATTGAAGAAGTTGCCATGAGTACGCTGGGAAACATGATGAGCTATCTGCTGTCCTCGCTGGTTTTGCTGGCGTTCATGTTTTATCTGAATTGGCAGCTTGGCTTGATCGCCGCGATAGTTACTATTTTGGCATGGCTGGTATCTAAGGGGATGAACAAAGTTTCCCTGCGAGAAGCAGCAGGCCGTCAGGAGCAGAGCGAACGGCTGACCGATGCGGTGCTGTCTTTTGTAGAGGGCATTGGTGTTATTAAGAGCTATAACCTGCTTGGAGAAAAATCCGAAGAACTGTCCGGCAATTTCAAGCGTTCCAGAAATACATCGCTTGACTTTGAACGGAAAATGACCCCGTGGACAATGGGGCTGAATATCCTTTACGGTATTGGTATTGCGGCAATTTTTGGCCTGTCTATTGTGTTGGAACAGAGCGGTGCGCTTTCTTTGGCTTATGTGTTGGGGGTTCTGCTGTTTGTATTTGATCTTTTTGGCCCGTTGAAGGCGCTCTATGGAGAAGCCTCCAGACTGACCGTTATGAACGCAGCTCTTGATCGCATTGAAGCGGTATTAGATGAACCAGAACTTTCCGATACCGGCAAGCAGCATATTCCGGCTCAGGCACAGCCGGGACAGCCAGAAGTCCAGTTCAACGATGTTACATTTGCTTATCAGGACAAAGAGGTTCTGCATCATATCAGTTTTGCCATGAAGAAAAATTCTATGACGGCGCTGGTTGGACCGTCCGGCAGCGGTAAGACTACCATTGCAAACCTGCTGGCGCGGCTTTGGGATGTGGAATCCGGCAATGTGACGATAAGGGGTGTGGATATTCGCAATGTACCTCTGTCGGAATTGATGGATCAGATCAGCATGGTATTCCAGCGTGTGTATCTGTTTCAGGACACCATTTACAACAATATCAGCATGGGAAAGCTGGATGCCACGGAAGAAGAAGTCTATGAGGCAGCCAGAAAAGCCCGCTGCTATGATTTCATTATGGCTTTGCCCGATGGATTCCAGACGGTAGTTGGTGAGGGTGGTGCGACACTCTCCGGCGGCGAAAAGCAGCGCATTTCGATTGCACGCTGTATTCTGAAAGATGCGCCTATCGTCATTTTGGACGAAGCTACTGCAAGTGTGGATACGGACAATGAAAGCTATATTCAGGAGGCCATTTCCGAATTGGTGAAGGGAAAGACCCTGCTTGTAATCGCTCACCGCCTAAATACCATCTGTCAGGCTGATCAGATTTTGGTGATTGCCGATGGACGGATCAGTGAACAAGGAACCCATGACGAGCTTATAGCAAAAGCCGGGATTTATCAGGATTTTGTAAATATCCGTAAAAAGTCCTCCGGCTGGAGCCTTGCATAAAGGAGACAATAGTGAAGATTCATGCGTCCGGAGAGGATTATCTGGAGGCTGTGCTGGTTCTTCAAAAGAATCACGGTGCTGTCCGCTCTATTGATGTTGCACGGCGTGTTGGAGTTTCAAAAGCCAGTGTAAGCTATGCGGTATCGGCTTTGCGTGAAGGGGGCTTTTTAACGGTAGATAGTGATTACGTTTTGCATTTGACCGAAACAGGCCGGAATGTTGCCGAAAAAATTTATGAGCGGCATCAGTTCTTTACAGAGCAATTTATCGCAGCTGGCGTTGACCCTGAAATTGCAGAGCGAGATGCTTGCCGGATTGAACACGCCATCAGTCAGGACACCTTTGAAAAGATCCGGGATGCACACAAACAGGAAAAATAGGATACAAATGCCCGTCGTTCCAACTGTGCGGACAAGAGCAGCCAGTGGGGAAAATATAAGCCCACTGGCTGCTCTACATGAAAGACAATCATCGGCCCTTTTGTTTTCCCCTGTACATCACTTCAGCTTATCTGCGCTCATGCACAGGTCTATGTACCGTTGCGACTCTTCTTCACTCTTTCCTGCAAAGTAATCAAGAACGCACTTGGCAACGGTCTGCGGCGCTCTATCGTGGAACACGATTCCATCCAGACTGATGTCCATTTCTTCTGAGATCAGCGCAACCGTTTCAAATTTCGGATTGCTCTTGCACTTTTCAATCTCAATGACAGTTCGGGTACACATATTAAGCCGTTCCGCTAATTCGCGCTGCGTGATCTTTTTCTGCTCCCGCTTTTCGCGAAGCTTTTGGGCGAACAGGTCAAGAAAGTTCATTGTAAATCACCTCTACTACATTGTAGAGTGAGCCTCAATTCACTTAAATACACATGAAGCTCACATTGAATGAGCCGCAAATCACATTCAGCGAGTTGGAGGTAATTTTATGATGTCACGGATGAACAGGAGATACTGCTAAGGCCGCTCGCGGTCATGTAAAAAAGCATAAGCACCGATTAGCCGTCCACTTCAAAAAGCACGCGGCTATCCCCCAGACGAGCTGCACTCACGAAAGCGAGTTGCAGCTCTCTTTTTATGCGGTTTGGTTCATCCGTGATTTAGCCCCTCCCGGTACAGTATTCGTTACTCATGTTTTCACTCGCACGCAAGGCGCTCGTTCAGGTCATCATGCCTGTTCGAGCGCCTTTTTACGTTTTCCTGTCGGCTGTCGTTCTCCGCCGGTGTTGGTCTGGTTCACCACCCACCCAACACCGAAACGGAGGACATATTATGTTTAACAGAAAGAGCAGCTATGCGCTGAACAAGAAAGACCCCAACGCTATCGTTTACATGGATGCCAACGAAGCCATCATCCGCCTGACCCGCGAGGACTTTGCCAGCGAGGAAGAATTTCTGAAATGGAAGTCCCTGTCGGATGCAGACTATCATGCTTCCGAGAAAGAGGATCATGTCTACGCTAATCATACCCTTGCACTGGACGAGCTTTCCGAGGAAGCAGCATCTATTCCCGCTGCGGATGTCTGCATGGAGCAGGCGCATGACCGGGTGGCGGAAATCCGCCGTAGCACCCAAAAGGTTACGCAAATCAGGAAGCACCTGACGGACACTCAGTTCCGCAGGATGTGGATGTATTTCGTGGATGGAATGACGATTGACGAGATTGGAAAAGTCGAAGGCGTGTCGCATCAGGCTATTTCTCTCAACATTACAGCAGCAATCAGAAAAATCAAAAAATATTTCTGAGGTTTTTCAAAAACACCTTGCAAAAGTGGCCCAAAATCGGCGATAGGTGAAGGGACATTCTCCACGAAGCCTTTCACCGAACGTTGAAAACTGAATAGACCATGATGCAGGCACAAAACCCGCGTGATAGCGGCATAAGGTGCGCCGCCACGACGATGGCTTCAAGGAGGTGATTCCGGAAAAGCCATCCGAGCGATCTACGCAGCCTTAGACCCGATTCGGCAAATCGGGCGCGATGACAGCGCGGCGGATAATGAAACTTGCTCACGCCCTCCCACAGACTTGAGGGGGAACCCTGCGGTATGCGCCAGCTCTTTGAGGCAGCGGTATCGTGGAGTTATGACAGCCCTGCCAAGGGCGGCCTGCATCATGCCCACTATCCGGGGCGCGTGGCAAATAGGATAGTTCTTCTCAAATGGACAAGCAGAGCGGCTGCGCCGGTATTCGCCATTATGTTATGTGGCTCCAATTCTGCCCGCGCAGCCGCCTCTCAAAGTCAGATACCATGCGCTGACGGCCTTTCCCGTCAGCGCATTCATGTGACCTTGAGGAAACCCACCAAACCGAGAAAGGAGATCGCCATGATGCAGCCAACGCCAAACGAATCCCGAATCCACACGGATGAGCTGGTGGACATCCGGGAAGTATCTGTTGACAAAAATCTTCCCAAGGAAGAACGTATTGCCGCCTTTATCCGCCAGATCAAAAATCCTTACCGCTTCCGCTGCGGCGATTTCGTGGTAAACGCCTGCTTTGCCGGGAACGGCGTTACGTTGGAGGAATGTCTGCAAGGCATTTTGCGCTGAGCGACATCCTCGCTTTTTTCCGCAGAGAGTGCTATGATCGGTGTGGAAAAGGATGAAAACCTAATAGCCAGATAACCACTCTTTTCATGCGGGAGCAGTCCGGGAGAAAGGAGTGCTTTTTCATGCCTAAATACAAAGCAACCGCTTATATCCGCCTGTCCTACACCGACGATCATTCCAGCGAAAGCGACAGCGTTTCCAATCAGCGCAAGCTCATTGAAAACTTTGTGGAGCACAACCCGGATATTGAGGTCGTTTCCGAAAAGATCGACGATGGATACAGCGGCATCATCTTTGACCGTCCCGCATTCAAGGAAATGATGCAGGATGTCACCGATGGCAACATCAACTGCGTCATCGTAAAAGACCTCTCCCGCTTAGGGCGCGAGTACATTGAAACTGGCCGGTATCTGCGCCGGGTATTCCCGGCCTATGGGGTGCGCTTTATCGCCATCACCGACAGCATCGACACCGCCCACGACAGCGGCGATGATCTGACCGTATCGGTCAAGAACATTATGAACGAAGCCTACTGCCGGGACATTTCCATCAAGACCCGTTCTTCTCTGGACGTGAAGCGGCGCAACGGCGATTTCGTCGGCGCGTTCCCGGTGTACGGCTACATGAAAGCCGAGGACAACAAGAATTTGCTCGTCCCTGACCCCTACGCCGCCCGCGTTGTCTGCGACATTTTCCGTATGCGGCTGGAGGGCGCAAGCGCCTCCAAGATCGCATCAGAGCTGAACCGGCTGGGTATTCTCTCCCCGCTGGCATACAAGAAGAACAATGGCCTGCCCTATGCGAAAAATGGCTATGCGGACAAGGCCGACTGCAAGTGGTCGGCAACCACCATCATCCGCATCTTGCAGGACGAAACCTATACCGGAACGCTGGTGCAGGGCAAACAGGGTACGCCGCATTACAAGATCAAGCAGATGGAGCAGCGCCCCGCCTCCGAGTGGGTGCGTGTCCCGGATGCCCACGAAGCGCTGATCGCCCGTCAGGATTTTGAGCTGGTGCAGCGCATTAAGGGACTGGATACCCGCACTTCTCCCAACGAGGATACGGTGTACCTGTTCTCCGGTATTCTGATCTGCGGGTGCTGCGGAAGCCGCATGACCCGCAAGACCAACCGTGCAAACGGCAAGGAGTACCACTACTATTATTGTCCTACCGGCAAGAAAAAGGGCTGCGCCCATCCGGTCATGCTGAAAGAAAGCAGCCTGATCGACTGTGTGCGGGACAGCCTGAAAGCCTATATCGGCAATATTGCTTCTCTGGAGGCGCTGCTGACCGGCATTGACCAGTCCAGCATCAATCAGGCGCTTGCCAAGGAATACAGCGACCACATCACCGACAACGAGCGCCGGTTGGAGCAGGTGCTGGAGTTCAAGGCACGGCTTTATGAGAGCCTTGTGGGGGGTATGCTTACCAAGGAAGAATACGCTTCCTATAAGGCAAAGTACACCAAGCAGGCCGAGGACATCCGCGAGAGCGTCCGCGTTCTCAAGGAAAAACTCACGGAGGTTTTGGAAAACCGGAGTGAGCGCAACCGCTGGATTTCACAGTTTACGCAGTTCTCCACGCTGGAAACCTTAGACCGCAGGGCGCTCATTCACATGGTACAGAGCATCCGCGTCCGTGGCAAAAAGGAGCTGGATATTACCTTTACCCATGAGGACGAATACAAAAAGGCGTTGCAGCTTTTGGCGCTGGCAGCGCAGCAGAAAGATTACGAACAGAGAAAGGTGGGCTGAGCATGGCAAGAAAAAGCAGAAAAGAAACGGCTGCGGTAGCCGTGCAGGAGGCCGACGCCGCTTGCCGCGCCGCGATCTACGTCCGCCTTTCGGTGGAGGATACCCACACGCACAGCGTATCCATTGAAACCCAGCAGATGATTATTGCCCGCTATCTGGAGCAGTACCCGGAGATCAGCGTGTACGATACCTACATTGACAACGGCGCGACCGGGACAAACTTCCACCGTCCGGGCTTTCAGCAGATGCTCTCAGATATTGAGGCTGGTCACGTCAACTGCGTCATTGTGAAAGACCTCTCCCGTTTGGGGCGGAACACCATCGACACCGGCTACTACATCGAACAGTATTTCCGCATCCGTAATATCCGCTTTATTGCGGTCAATGAAAACTTCGACACCGCCGCCCCAGAGGATGCCCATTCCGGTATCATCATTCCGCTGCGGAACATGATAAACGAAGCCTACGCTTTGGACATCGGGCGCAAGATCAGGGCGCAGCAGCGGCAGGCCATGAAGGACGGCAAGTTCATCGGTGCGCGTACTCCCTACGGCTATTTGAAAGCGGAGGACGATTGCCACCAGCTTATCATCGACCCTGTTGCCGCCGTTGTGGTGCAGCGGATGTTCCGCTGGGCTTCCGAGGGCGCTGGCCTCAATACCATCGCCGTGCGGCTGAACGAGGCTGGCATCCTCACCCCCAGCCACTACAAGAAGATGCAGGGCAAGATCACCCACGAAAATTTGCTCGGCAGCGGCAAGTGGCAGACCCGAACGGTCGGCGTTATTCTCCGCTCCGAGGTCTACACCGGAGATCTCGTTCAGGGGCAGACCAAAACCGTGGATCACCGGCAGGTCAAGGCCGATGCCGAGGAATGGACGGTGGTACGGGACACCCACGAGGCCATCATCAGCCGGGAACAGTTCGCGGCGGTGCAGGAAATTCTCAATCAGACCGCCAGCCGCGCCAAGGCACGGGAGGTCAAAGTCTACACGCCGAATTTATTCAAAGGCAAGGTGTTCTGCGCCCATTGCGGCGGCAGCCTGCACCGGCAGAGAAACATTCGTAAGAAGTCCGACGATGTGTACTTCTACCATTGTCTGAGCAGGAGCCGAATCAGCAAGGATGCCTGCCCCGGCGTGACCATCCGCGAGGATATGCTGCTGGATATGCTGGCAGATATGCTTCAGGACGCGCTTGATACGGCGCTGGGGCAATACACCCTCTCCCTTGCAGAACTGCCCCGGCAGGCCGCTGACCGCGCTGAGCTGCGGGAGAAGATCACCAGCCGCAAACAGGAAATCCAGCGGCTTCGCGGTATCGTGCGGAGCTTATATGAAAACCTCGTCCAAGGCGTTCTCACCAAGGATGAATACTTTGACTACAAGGAGAAGTACGAAAGCCGCATTGCCGACCTCGCCGTGGAAATGGAACAGTTGGAGGACGGCCTGCGAACGATGGATGCTCAAGCAGAGCAGCACCGGGCGCTGGAACAGGACGCCGCACAAATCAAGACCGACCGGGCGCTGACCGGCGCACTCATCGAGCGGCTGATCGACCGCATCGAGGTATCCCACGACAAGCAGATCACGGTGCGCTATCGCTTCCAGAGCGAGTTTGAAACCTATGCGGAGGTGCTGGAACAATGCAGAAATATGTGATTGCCCTCTACATCCGCCTCTCTATCGAGGACTACAAGTACGACAGCTTGAGCATTGAGAATCAGAGCCTTGTTCTCCATGAATATGCGGCATCCATGCCCGAAGCTCTGAACGCGGAGATCATGGAGTTCATCGACAACGGATACAGCGGCACGAATTTTGAGCGTCCGCAGGTACAGAAGCTCATTGAGCTGGTGCGGGCCAATCAGATCGACTGCATCATCGTCAAGGATTTTTCCCGCTTCGGGCGAAACAGCATTGAAACCGGCTACTTTATCGAGCGCGTGTTCCCGCTGTTCCATACCCGCTTCATTTCCATCAGCGACGATTTTGACAGCAGCAAATTCAAGGGCGACACCGGCGGCATGGATGTGGCGTTCAAGTATCTCATCAGCGAGTATTACAGCCGCGATATGTCCATTAAAACCAAGAGCGCCAAGTACGCCAAGATGCAGCGCGGCGAGTATCAGAGCAAAATCTGTCCCTACGGCTACCGCAAAAGCGCCGATGGCAGAATGGAGCCTGACCCGGAGGCCGCTGCCGTTGTGCAGCTCATCTTCCAGCTTGCCGCCGAGGGCATCAACGCCACCGCCATCACGCGGGAGCTGTTCCGCAGAAGCATCCCTACCCCCGGCCAGTACAAAGCGGCGCACGGCAATCATACCCACGATATTTCCCGCTGCCACGGGATTTGGAGTGCATCCACCATTCTCCGCATTTTGGAGGACGAACGCTACACCGGCGTGTATGTGATCGGCAAGCGGGCGGTTCTCGAAGTAGGCGGCACCAGAAGCCGCCTGAAGGACAGAGAATCGTGGTACATCATCCCCGACCATCACCCGGCCATCATAGAGAAAGCCGTGTTTGATACCGTGCAGGCCAGCCAGCTCCGCTTTTCCCAGCCAAACAAGAAAAAGCGGGACTACCCGCTGAAAGGCAAAGCCTTCTGTGGCTGCTGCGGTCATGCGCTGTCCCGCACCATGCAGAAAACCTCATATTATCACTGCCGCCATTCCGAGGCGGACGTAGAAAGCCGCTGCCACAAGATGCGTCTGAACGCCGCAGAGCTGGAACAGGCGGTATTCCTGACGCTGAAAAAGCAGATGGAAGCCGCCGCACCGCTTGCCCCTGACGGTACGCTCCGGGTAGATGCTTCCGTACCGGAACGCGCCGAATATGAGCAGCAGATTGAGACGCTGCAAGACGGCAAGCGCACGTTGTATGAACGCTATCTCATGGGCGAGATCGACCTGAACACCTACAAGGCGGAAAAGGCTGCGTGTGACGAGCTGCTTTTGAAAACGAAAAACGCCTATGCCGCAGTATTGGCACAGGCGAAGCAGAAGCAGGACGAACAGGCACGGCAGGACAGCCGCAAGGAAGCGTCCAAGGCGATTTTCGATGCGGACACGCTGACCACCGAGCTGGCCGAGCTGTTGATCGACCGGGTGCTGGTATATCCCGATAAGCGCATCGAGATCGCATACAAAATCCAGGACATTTTTGATTGAGGTGGCAGTCATGAAAATCGCTTTCTATTGCAGAGTGGACGGACAGGGCTTTGGCTTTGTCCTCCCCGATGAAGCTGACAAGCTCCGCGAGTTTTTCGCCGAGCATCAGGATAAGCCTGCGCTTGAAAATCCATCAAGCGCAAGCTAAAAATTTTTGTCGTGTGCTTGACATACGGGTGACGAAGATCATGGAAGCGAATGCTCGGCAGTCCCGCTTCCTCCAACAGCGTTTTGAGCCGCCGGTATGCCGTCCCCGGATTCATCGGCAGCTCCGGGCTGGTCGGCTGCGGGAAAATCCATTGACTGATGGAGGCTTTTTCCGTGCCCGCAGCAGCGCCGCAACGCTCTCCGGCAGGATGATCGTGCGGTTGCCCTGGCTCGTTTTCGTGTCGCCGAGGGCGTAGATGCCCTGCCCCTTGCTGTGCAGCGTCCGGGAGATTCCGAGCGTCCCGGCCTTCGCGTCGAAGTCGCGCCACATGAGCGCACAGATCTCGCCGCGCCGCAGGCCGGTCATAAGCTCCGTGTAGAAAAAATCCCGCCAGACATCGTCCTTCTGAACCGCTTGCAGGAACGTATCCAGCTCCTGCTCGCTTAGCACCTGCATCGGCTTGTAGTTAGACTTTGGTGCAGTTGCGTTCTCGGTCGGATTTTTCGGAATGATGTGCGCCTGCACCGCAGCCTTCATCGCGCCGTGCAGCATCGTGTGGATGTGCCGCACCGTCGAATCGGAGAGGCGCTTGCTTCCGTCCACATCTTCACGCACGCGCCCGCCGGATTTCAGCCGCCGGTACATCCGCTGCACGTCCTGCGTCGTGATGAGCGAAACCTGCTTGCCGCCGAGCTGCGGCTTGATGTAGTTTTCGATATAATTCCGGTAGCCTTCCAGCGTGCCCGGACGAATCGTGCCGTCCTTGTATTCCGCAAGCCAGCGGTCCAGCCACTCGCCCAGCGTCATGCGGCTGTCCTCGGTCAGCTCCACGTCCTGATAGCATTCGATGCTCTGGTGGAGCTTTTCCGTCAGCGCCTTCTGCGTTTTCGCGTAGACGTGCCGGAAGATCGGGTCGCCGTTTGCCTTGTGCCCCACGACGATGCGCCCTTCCCAGCGCCCATCGTCGCGTTTTCTGACCATCCCATCCCCGGATGGCCGCCGTTTTCCCATATGCAGGACTCCTTTCTTTCATGTCTTTTTTCTAACAACTACCACGCGGGAGATACAATAGCAACCTCCCGCGTGGAGAGTTATCAGAAAGTTATCATTTCGGTTTTCTTTGTCTATGGCGGCACAGATTTTGAACCGCATTACCAGCTCATCGACATGGTGCCGCTTGTCTGCTCCTGCTCGTGATCGTCCGCCTTGTGTCCGGCGGCGATACGCATCCGGCGCAGCTTGGCGAGGCGCTTGCGGTCGATCTGAATGCCGCTGTTTTGCGGCGCGGGAGCACTGCCTTGAAAGATTTTCCCCATGTGGTAGAGCAGTCGCGTCGCCGAGATCAGAACGTTCGACGGCTCCGGTCGCTCAATACGATCCATGAAAAATCCCGCATACTCATGTCCCTGCGCCTGCGCTTTCTGGAACCAGTCGTAGGCGGCATCCTTGTCCTGCGGCACACCGTCGCCGCTGAGATAGAGCTTCCCTAACAAATACTGCGCATAGGGATTGCCTTGCTCAGCAGCCATGCGCACATATTCCGCCGCGCGTTCCAGAAATTCATTCTTGCTCCGACAGCCATCCTGCCGGTACCAATGTTCCAGCTTTTCCGCCGTCTCCGGCGACATCCGAAAATTCAGTCTGTTTTCTTCCTTGCTCATAATCCTCCAATCTGCGGCGCGGCGCGCCGGAATCCCTTGAACCGTCTGCATTTGTGGGATTTCTGACGCCAGCCGCGCGTATTTTTCTCCAAACAGGCGCCAATCGCAGCGCCTGCGCAACCCCTTGATACAGTCCGCACTGCGGGCTGTTGTGACCAGGAAAAGCGTCGGTTCCGACGCCATCCATTTATCCTGCTTTCTCGCCGCAGCGTCCAAAATCGTCTGATTTTGCCCGTCTCGGTGTTTCCCACGTTTGCCGCATTTCCTCTTTCGACCGAACCCGCTGCGCTGGGCTTCGGTCGAATTTTCTGTTCTCCCGCACGGCGGCGCAACGTCTGGTTTTGAGTCCTCTGGTGGGTACGCGCCCGGCTGTGCCCGGAAAATCGGACACAGCCGCGACACGCGGC
>OIXG01003198.1_pt1 | contig 11201 bp, 12 predicted proteins | sample 1587731 | NCBI WGS metagenome assembly OIXG01 (sample SAMEA3888908, study PRJEB22519) | human gut metagenome | biome: human gut; feature: human-associated habitat; material: faeces | place: Denmark | collected 2010
GTAATACGGAAAATTTACCTAAAAAAACGGGTTCGGATATCGTAACGTCTGCCTAAGCCTATAAGAAGCCAACTGTCAAAATGTTCATTTTTCACTTAAAATCACTCCCATAAATATTATAATTTATTTTGCAATATTTATTAGCACACAAATATACGGTAAATGTATAATAATAGGTTGTATTAAAAGATTGAAAAAAACATTACGCGTTGGGCAATGCGTGTTCAACTTCATCTTTTCTAATGCAAAGTGTTAATTAATTGTAATATCCTCGTCATAGTATTGGTTTGAGGGTGATTTGTTTTTATCCTCTTCCATTGTTTTTGCAACGGCTAATGTGGCAAGGGTATCGCCAAGCTGTGTAAAGACAGCCGAAAGCAATGCCGCTTCTTCCTCGCTTACCGTTTGTGCTATAACTGTTGCCAAAATTGTAATTGCCTGTGTTACTTCAAAACCAAACATAAAATTCACCCATATACAGTATATGCTTTTAAAAATTTGTATTGCTTTTTTTGTTTAAAATGTGTTATAATAACCTCACGAAACATAACGAAATCAAAGATTTCTATGTTTCGGAGAACATTGAATCATAATACTACGGCGACGATATGCCGCCTGCGTTGTTATGGTACAGTATAAGTAACTTAAAAGAAATGTCGGTGTTTTTAATATGAAAAACGAAAGATTATTATTGAGTATTCCAACCCTTTTGGGTACGGAAGCAATTGTTGCAAACGAAGTTAGAAAATTAGGCTATGACACAACCGAGGTTATTGACGGACGCGTTACGTTTGAGGGTGATTTTGAGGCAATATGTCTTGCAAACATTAACCTGCGCTGTGCCGAAAGAGTAATGATTAAAGTTGCCGAGTTTAGGGCAACTACTTTTGATATGCTGTTTAAAGGAGTTGCATCGGTAGAATGGGAAAGGTACATAGAGCGCGACGCGGCGTTTCCTGTAAAGGGATTTAGCTTAAAATCGCAGCTGCACAGTGTTCCCGATTGTCAAAAAATTATAAAAAAAGCCATTGCGTCACGGTTATCGTCAAAATACGGCATACAATGGTTTGATGAAACGGGTGCAATGTATCCCATACAGTTTGGACTTATGAAAGATACCGTTACATTGTATATCGATACATCGGGGGTAAGTCTTTATAAAAGGGGTTACAGGCAAAAGGGTGTTGTTGCGCCAATGAGAGAAACTCTTGCTTATGCTGTTTTGGATGTTGCGCGCTGGAGGGGCGATCGCGTGTTTTTTGACCCGTTTTGCGGCAGCGGAACATTGCCCATAGAGGCAGCGTTGTATGCAAGTAACATTGCACCGGGTATTAACAGGCACTTTGTAAGCGAAACGTGGGTAAACCACATAGGAGCCGGTGCCTGGAAAGATGCACGTGATGAGGCACGGGAAAACGAAAACAAAAATTGCGATGTGCATATATATGCGTCGGATATTAGTGCTGACGCAATAAAAACGGCACGTGCCAATGCCGCACGCGCACACGTGGCGGATAAAATACACTTCAACGTATGCGATGTAAAAGATTTAAAACCGTTTAACGGCAACGGTATAATAGTGTGTAACCCTCCGTACGGCGAACGTCTTATGGACGCTGAAAGCTGCGAAAAACTTTATGCGGTTATGCGTAAAAAATTTAATGAGTTTGCCCATACAAAAAAATATATATTTACATCGCACGAAAAGTTTGAGAGTATATACGGTAAGTGCGATAAAAGGCGCAAACTGTATAACGGAATGCTTAAATGCTATATATACCAATATTTTAAAGATATATGAGGCTGCGGTTATGAAAAAAGATAACAAAGAAAAAAAGCAAAAAGAAATTCAATGCGATACCTGTGCTTATTATGATTATGATGACGATTACGGGGCATATTGCTGTACAATTGATGTTGATGAAGATGATGCGGTAAGTTTTGGCGGATATAAGCCGTCTTGTCCGTATTACAGTTTTTATGATGAATACAAAATTGTAAGAAAACAGAATTAATACAAGAGGTGCCGATATGAACAGGGCATGTGAACAAAAAAATAAAGTTAATAATTTAAGACTCAAATCCTGCGATATGTCAGGCATAAAAATTAAGCCGTACAATTATGAAGCTTTTGTATGCGGTATGACATATAAGGATTTAATGTGCAGCGACTTTCCCGTGTACCGTATGCAAAACATTACACAGGTTAAACCCGGGCGTGTGCTTGATGTGCCAATATGTATATCAAGCTTAAAAGGGGAGGGTATACTTAACGATAAAAGCGTTAAATGGAGATTATCGCTGAAAACAAAATCGGGGGATATTATAGTATCCAACGAGGGCGTAATGTCGGTGGTGTATGAGAGCGGAAAAATAACCGAGGCGGGCAGTATAAAATTTACCGTTCCCGTTATAGACGCGTTGGCAACGGTTGAAATATATCTTACCGAAACACAAAGCGAAAAAATTATTTCACGTAATTTTTTTATGTTTGATATTTTTTACCCGAAAGCCAATACGCTTAAAACGGATTTAACCGATATAGGTTTTTCGGGGTTTGATAAAAAGCCTGAAATATATGCGGATACTTTGTGCGCTTTTGGAAAAGGCAAACTTGAATTTGATATAAAAAAGACGTCTGTTCCGGGATACGAATACGGTAAACCCGTTTATATATCGCTTGAATTATGCACATTAAAAAATGCGGGTGAAATACATATTTATGCCAATAATATCCGTATTAATACTTTTAAATACAATCGTTTAAAAAACGAATGCGGATTTTTAACCTATATTTACAATGAAAATATTAAAACAAATATTGAGTGCGGTGCGCTGTGTACGGTATCTATACCGCCGTTTGTTTTAAAGGGTATGCCGAATGTGTTTACAATAAAGCTTGAAACCGATTGCGGAATAATGATATTCAGCAGAAAAAGCGGACATTATCCGCTTGGGATTGAAATGGGGATAAAACCCGTAAAATATTAAAATATATTAAATTGCACGGTGCGGAAAAATGTTTTTTCCTTACCGTGCAATTTGTTAAAAAGAGGGTGCGGCAAAACGATATTGTTTTTTTGTACCCTCTTTTGGTACTATAAAAAACAGTGCGGAATGTTTTTAAAAATCAATTGTTTGTATTACACGCATTACAGCCCGATATACATATAATTGCACATATTATTGCCGATAAGGTAAGAATGGTAAACAAAACGGTAGTACCGATTAATACTGCGCTTATAACAGCCTCAACATTGAGCGTAACCGATGATATTATAATTGCCGATATAAAAGTGCCTGCCACACCTATAAGCAACAAAGGCAAATTATTGCAAATACATCTTTGCACACCGGTAATGCGTGCCGAAGCACATAAAAATGCAATTATTATGCCCAATGCCGCAACACCGAATGCCGCATATGCTATTGCCGCCGTTGATGTTATAACGGTTGTGTAATATAAAATTCCCGCTATTATGCCCGCTATAATACCCGCAAATAGTGCAATACCCGTACAGTTGCAGGTACAATTGCAATTACATTTTGAATTTGTTAACATAAAAAAATCACCCCCTCGGTTTTATATTATGCCCAAAGGGGAGATTTTGTTAAAAAATGTTTAATTTTATCGTTTTTTGGTTTTTATTTTATATATTGCGCACGCATTGCGTTTGCTATTGCAATTACAAGCACACCTACGTCTGCAAATACGGCACTTCCCATATCTGTAATGTCAAGTGCGGTAAATGCAAGAACGGCAAATTTAACGGCAAGTGCAAATACAATATTTTGATTTACAATTTTTATTGTTGCTTTTGAAAGACGTATTGCAAACGGTATTTTATTTGTGTTGTCATCGGTAAGCACAATGTCTGCCGCCTCTATTGCCGCGTCGCTTCCCATAGCGCCCATTGCAATTCCCACATCGGCAATCGCAAGCGACGGAGCGTCGTTAATTCCGTCACCCGTAAATACGGTACATTTGCTTTTTTGTATCAATTCTCTCAATTTTTCCACTTTTCCGTCGGGCAAAAGCTCTGCGTAATATTCGTCTATGCCTGCATTTTTTGCGGTTTGTTCGGCAATTTTTTTCTTGTCGCCCGTAAGCATTACGGTTTTTGTTACGCCGAGTTTTTTTAAATCTGCCATTGTTTGTGCCGCGTTTTCTTTAAGTTTATCGGCAACGGTAATACTTCCGGCAAATTTTCCGTCAAAGGCAACATATACTATTGTTCCCGTATCGGTACATTCGGTATAATTTATATTATACTTTTTCATAAGCTTTTCATTGCCGGCAAGAATAGTTTTTTCGTTATACTCGGCAGTTATGCCGTAACCTGCCGTTTCGGTATGGTTTAAAGTTTGTGGTAATGTGCAGCCATTTTTTTCGGCATATGACGATATTGCCGAGGAAATAGGGTGGGAGCTGTATTTTTCTGCCGCAGCGGCAAGCGAAATAAGTTCATTTTCGCTGTAGTCGTTTGCAGGTGACGTATTTACAACATATAAATTGCCCTCTGTTATTGTTCCTGTTTTATCAAATACAGCGGTTTCGGCTTTTGTCAGCTTTTCTATATAACCCGAGCCTTTAATAAGCACGCCTTTTGACGACGCTCTGCCTATTGCGCTGAAAAATGTAAGAGGTACGCTTACAACAAGTGCGCAGGGGCAGGATACAACCAAAAAGATTAATGCGCGTTTAATCCATGATGCAAAATCACCTGTAATAAGCGACGGAATTACAGCCGTTACAACAGCGGCAATTACCACAATGGGAGTATAGTATTTTGCAAATGAAGTAATAAAATTTTCGGATTTTGATTTTTCGCTCGACGCGTTTTCAACAAGCTCCATAATTTTTGCAACCGCCGAATTTTCGTACGGTTTTGTTACCTCAACGCGCAAAGTTCCGTTTAAATTAATACTTCCGCTTAATACGCTGTCACCGCATTTTACGCATACGGGAACCGATTCGCCCGTAAGTGCCGATGTATCAAGTGTACTTGTGCCGTCTTTAACAATACCGTCAAGCGGTATTCTTTCTCCCGCTTTAATTACAATAATATCATTGGGGCAAACTAACGACGGGTCTTTTTGAATAATTTTGCCGTCGCTTTCCACATATGCGTATTCTGGCATAATATCCATAAGTGCCGAAATTGACCTTCTGCTTTTACCTACCGCACAGCTTTGAAAAAGTTCGCCTGTTTGATAAAACAGCATAACAAAGCACGCTTCCGAAAACATACCGAGTCCGAATGCGCCGAGTGACGCAACGGTCATTAAAAAGCTTTCATCGAGCATTTTAAGATGCATAATGCCGTTTATCGCTTTTTTGAGTATGTCATATCCAACCGTTAAATATGCCGCAATATAAAGCGCCGCATAAAGTACGGTTATACTTGTAAAACGGTTAATTATTTCCGCGGAAATAAATAAAACTGCGGATATTATAATTCTGTATAACAGTTTTTTTTGCTTTTTGGTCATTAACAATACCTCCTTTACAGGTTGGGCACCGCGGTGTCTGTTACATAAGCTCTGCGTCGGGTTCTACTTTTTTAAGTTCTTTTTTTGCTTGTTTAAAAATATTGTCCATAAGACTTTCGTCGGCTTCAACAATAACCTTTTGGGTTATAAAGTTTACGGCAGCGTTTTCAACACCGTCTATTTTTTTGAGTGCTTCCTCAAATTTTGCCGCACAGTGTGCGCAGTCAAGATCTTGTATTTTAAATGTTTTTTTCATTGTTAATTCCTCCCGTATTATATATAATATCACTCCGTAACGTGCTCAATGCCCGTTGCTATGAGTTTTTCAACGTGTTCGTCCGCAAGCGAATACAAAATAGATTTGCCGTCGCGGCGCTGTTTTATTAAGTTTACCGTTTTTAAAATGCGCAGCTGGTGGCTTATTGCGGATATCGTCATACCCAAAATATCGGCTATGTCGCAAACGCAAAGCTCGTTAACCGACAGTGCATCAAGTATTTTAAGCCTTGTTTTGTCACCGAATATTTTAAATAGTTCGGCTGTTTTGTACGATATATCATCGGAATGCATTTTTGATTTTGTGTCTGCAATGATATTTACGTGAGTGCAAATTTCGTCACAAACAAAGTCTTTATCTGTTGTATTGTCAGCTTTTTTGGTTTTATGGCACATATGCTCACCTCATTTAAACATTTGAATAATTGTTCAACTGTTATTATTATATTCCTTTGTTTTATATTTGTCAATACTTTTTTATAAATTTTTTTAAAAAACTATTGAGAAAAAATTTATAATGATATATAATATTGATATTGACTGCAAAAAGGAGAGATTTTAAAATGATAACCGTTGCAATTGACGGCCCGTCGGGTGCGGGCAAAAGCACTATTTCAAAAATAGTGGCAAACAGACTCGGTTTTGTATACATAGATACGGGAGCTATGTTCAGAACTCTTGCATATAAAGCAATTAATTTAAAAATCAATATAAAAAGCGAACACCAAAAAGTAATAGATATGCTTTCGGATACAAAGCTTGATATAGTGTGCGAAAAAGACGGTCAAAAAATGTATGTTGACGGAAAAGACGTAACCGCTTTTATTCGCACTCCCGAGGTGTCAATGGGTGCGTCGGATATTGCCGTTATACCCGAGGTGAGAGAGCGGCTTTTGCAAATACAGCGTTCGCTTGCGCAAAAGGCGAGCTGTATAATGGACGGCAGAGATATAGGCACCTGTGTTTTGCCTAATGCCGATGTTAAAATATTTTTAACCGCAAGCTGTGAGGCGCGTGCAAAACGCAGATACAAGGAACTTGCAGAGCGGGGCGAAAAAGTAACTTTTAATGAAGTGCTTGAAGATATGCGTTATCGCGATAATAATGATTCAACCCGCAGTACCGCACCGCTTAAAATTGCCGATGACGCTGTAAAAGCAGATACAAGCGAACTTGATTTTGATGAGTCGGTTGAGCTTATTGAAAAAATTATTACCGAAAAGGCGGCGCATAAAAATGCTTTATAATATTGTTGTAACTTTGGTGAGATTGTTTTGTATGTTTTGTTTCAGAATAACCGTTAAAGGAAAAGAAAATATACCTTCCGACGGCGGTGCGCTTGTGTGCATAAATCACACAAGCTATTGGGACCCTGTAATTATTGAGTGCTTTATGCCCCGCAAAGTAAGTTTTATGGCAAAAGAAGAGTTAGAACACGCTTTTTTTGTGGGATGGGTTTTAAAATCCATAGGAACAATATTTGTAAAACGAAGCGTATCGGATTTTGCGGCGGTTAAGCAGTCGGTTAAATGTATTGAAGCCGGTAATTTATTTGGAATATTTCCCACAGGAACACGTTCCAAAAAAAATCCAAATGCAAAACCGCAGATGGGTGTTGCGTTTATTGCGGCAAAAAGCGAAGCGCCCGTTATACCCGTTCATATAATATCGGATTTTAAGCTTTTTTCAAAAATGACAGTTTCAATAGGCAAACCGCAATATGTTTTACCGAAAAACGGTGAAAAATTTACCAAAGAAGATTACGAAAAAAAGAGTATAGAGTTGTATGATGACCTGTTAAAATTAAATTAATGTTACAAAATAAAATTATTGTTGATTTATAATAAGTATGTATAGTATAATACTTGACTGTGAGGTGCAGTAAATGGATATAACGGTTGCAAAAACCGCCGGGTTTTGTTTCGGCGTTAAAAGAGCGGTTGAAAAGCTTGAACTTGAGGCGGAAAAATCGCCCGTATCAACACTCGGTCCCATTATTCATAATGCTCACGTTGTTAAAAAACTCAAAAAAAAGGGCGTTGAGAGTATAGACAATTTAAACGCTCTTAAAAGCGGAGTACGGCTTGCCATACGCACACACGGTGTGGGCAGGCAAATAACGGACGAAATTAAAAGGCGCGGTATAGAATGTATAGACCTTACTTGTCCGTTTGTTAAAAAAATTCATAATATTGTCAGCCAAAAATATAAAGACGGATATAAAATTGTTATTGCGGGCGACGAAAATCACCCCGAAGTACAGGGTATAAACGGGTGGTGCAATATGTCGGCATTTATTGCCGCAAGCCCCGAAAGTCTTAAAGGCAAACTTTCGTACGGTGACAAAGTATGTGCCGTAAGCCAAACAACTCTGGACAGAGCCACGTTTGACAGTATTGTTGATTTTTTAAACAAAACGTGCCGTGAGCCTGAAATTTACAATACCATTTGCAGTGCCACGAGCGAGAGGCAGCGAGAGGCTGCATATATTGCCCAAAATGTTGATTTAATGATTGTTATAGGCGGAAAGCACAGTTCAAACACAAATAAACTTGCCGCCATATGTTCATCATATTGCGGCAATACTTACCAAATTGAAAGTTTTGAGGAATTTCCTCAAAATATAGATATACCAAGGAAAATTGGTATAACGGCAGGGGCTTCGGCACCGTCGTGTATTATTAAGGAGGTAGTTTTAGGAATGGAAGAAAAATTAAAGGGTAATGAATTTGCCCAAGCTTTTGAGGAGTATGAAAAATCTCTAATCACTTTAAATACAAGGGATATAGTGAAAGGAACCGTTATTGCGGTTTCGGACGCGGGCGTAAGCGTAAATTTAGGCTTTAAGTCAGACGGATTTGTTCCCGCATCAGAAGTTACCGATGATCCGAATGCGGATATTAAGGAACTTGTTAAAGTCGGTGACGAAGTTGAAGTTTTTGTTGTAAGAGTTAACGATGTTGAAGGTGAAGTTACACTTTCAATGAAAAAGATTGCCGCTATGAAAGGCGTAAAAGAAATTGAAGACGCTTTTGAAACAAAAGAAGTTCTTACAGGCAAAGTTGTACAGAGTGTTAAAGGCGGAGTAATTGTTGTATGCAAAGGCGTAAGAATATTTATTCCTCTTTCGCAGGCAAGCGACAGATATGTTGCCGAACCCGAAACACTTGTTGGCAGCGAAGTATCGTTTAGAATTATCGATATTAAAAAAATGCGCGGCAGAACCAAAATCGTAGGTTCGGTTAAATCTGTTATTAAAGAACAAAAAGAAGCTCTTGCAGCTGATTTTTGGGCAAATGTTGAAGTTGGCAAACACTATCAGGGTGTTATTAAATCAATTACCAATTTTGGTGCGTTTGCGGATATCGGCGGCGTTGACGGCTTAATTCATATTTCGGAGCTTTCCTGGTCAAAAATAAAGCACCCGTCGGAGGTTGTTAAAGAAGGCGACGTTGTAGACGTTTATGTTATTGAATTTGACAAAGAGAAAAACAAAGTTTCTCTCGGATACAAAAAAACAGAGGACGATCCGTGGATTAAAGTTAAAAATGAGCTTTCTGAAGGCAGCGTAATCGATTGTAAAATTGTAAGAATTGTTCCGTTCGGTGCATTTGCGGAAATTTATCCCGGTGTTGACGGTTTAATTCATATTTCACAGGTTGCCAACAAAAGAATAGGCAAAGTTGAGGACGAACTTACCGTTGGTCAGCACGTACAGGCAAAGGTTGTTGAACTTGATTTGGACAATCAAAAAATCGGTTTGAGCATAAGAGCATTGCTTGAACCCGAAACAAACGAAGATACAGAGGTTCAAAACGAGGCTGCCGAAGAGTCGGCGGAGGCTGCACAAGAAGCACCTGCCGATGAACAGGAAACGGCAACAGACGCTGAATAATTAAAACACAATATTGTTTCGGCAATAACAAATACTTGCAAACATATATTATGTGTGCGGTAAAGAGGGGGCATTATAAATTATATAAAATGCTCTCTTTTTATATAATAAAAATAAAAAGAATAAAAGAGCAAAAAATTAATTAGTAACGGGAGTGATATAAGTTGAAAAAAAGATTTGCCGTAATTTGTGTTTTTTTGATAACGACAATTTTTTTAACACAAGCGGTTTATGCAAAAAAAATTGCCAAAGCGGTTTTTGATGATAAAACAGATTATCTTATATTGGCTACCGTAAGCGATATAACCGATAATTATGTATCGGTTGATTATTTTGACAGTATAAGAAAGTTTAATCCCGACCCGAACGATAAAAAAGGCGTTTCGGCAAAAGAACAGCTACCCGAAAAATTTAATATTCAAAAATTTCACTATTCATACTGTACCGATCACGCCGATGAATATAATCAACCCAAAATAGGCGATAATATTTTTGCGTCGATACAAAAAACGGGTGATACATACAGAATTAAAAACTGTGCGTATAAAGTAGATACCGTAGATATAAAAACTCTTAATTTTCTTGTTCCCGAAACAATGAAAGGCGAGGATTGTATGGATGATATTGCGGCGCTTGCGTACTTTGCCGCATCGGGCGGAGCAGAAACAAAATATGAATTTGACGGCGGTAATGTATACTTAAAACGCAATGATGAAAACGTATCTATTTATCCGAACGCGAAACTTAAACTGCCGATTAAATACATTAATAAAAACGGTAAAGTAATCGACGGTACCGACAATACGGCGGATGTAATAAACATTACTCCGCAGGGTACGGCACACAACAGCGCGTTTTGGCACCTTATGTACGGAGGCACGGCACTGCAAATAGGAGTACGGCGCATTGCGTCGGCAGCAATAATTGCAATTGGTATAGTATTGGTTGTAAGCGTAATGTATATATCGCGGCGCAAAAAAAATAAATCAAAAAGGCAGGCAAAACAAAAATGAATTATACAGAAAAAACAATAAGTACAGACACCATATATAACGGTAAAATAATAAATGTTGAGTTGGGTACGGTTGTTTTGCCGAACGGCAGGCAGGCAAAGCGTGAAATTGTTCGCCACCCCGGCGGTGTTGCCGTGGTTGCCGTTGATGATGACGGATATGTTTACCTTGTTAAACAGTTTAGAATACCGTATAACGAATTAATGCTTGAAGTGCCGGCAGGAAAGCTCGATAAAGGCAATGAAGATATATACGACGCAGCACGCCGCGAATTAAGTGAAGAAACAGGACTTGTGGCGGAAAAGCTTGAATTTATTGGCGAGTTTTACCCGTCTGTGGGTTATACCGATGAAAATTTAAGACTGTTTATTGCAACAGGTCTTAAACAGGGCAAAAAACACCCCGACGAAGACGAATTTGTTTCTACCGAAAAAATACACATAACGGAGCTTACAAAAATGATTATGGACGGCACCGTAAAAGACGGCAAAACCATAGCGGCGGTATTAAAAGCAAAAATAATT
>OIXG01003206.1_pt1 | contig 11167 bp, 10 predicted proteins | sample 1587731 | NCBI WGS metagenome assembly OIXG01 (sample SAMEA3888908, study PRJEB22519) | human gut metagenome | biome: human gut; feature: human-associated habitat; material: faeces | place: Denmark | collected 2010
CTTCTGAAGACTAACAGAAAGGAAATATTATGGCTGAAATACAAGAAAGCGGCAACAAGAAAGGTGGAAAAAGCAAGCAGAAGAAAATGACTGTCAGGGTGGACTTTACACCTATGGTGGACATGAACATGTTGCTGATTACCTTCTTTATGCTTTGTACCTCACTGAGCAAACCTCAGACCATGGAGATAAGCATGCCGAGCAATGACAAGACCATCACCGAGGAGCAGCAGACCAAAGTCAAGGCTTCCCAAGCCATCACGCTGTTGCTGGGGGATGACAACAAGTTGTATTATTACGAAGGGGAACCTAACTACAAGGACTATACTTCACTGAAGGAAACTACCTATCAGGCGGATGGTCTGCGGGCAATGCTTCTGCAACGTAATAGAGTTGCTGTGAACGAGGTGAACAGACTGAAGCAGCAGAAACTGGATCTTAAGATATCAGAGGATGACTACCGGAAACAGCTTTCCGAGATAAAAAGCGGAAAGGATACGCCGACAGTCATCATCAAGGCTACCGACAAGTCTTCGTACAAGAATCTGATTGATGCTCTCGATGAAATGCAGATATGTAATATAGGTAAGTATGTGATAACGGATATTGCCGAAGCCGACGAGTTTTTGATGAAGAACTACGAAAGCAAGGGCGAATTGTCCCAGAACATTGCTGAATGATGTGTAACACCCAAAGAAAGGAAAGAATATGGCTAAAGTAGATTTAAGCTCCCAAGCATGGTGTGACCTCGTGTTCAGTGGTAAGAACAAAGCATATGGAGCCTATAAGATGCGTGAGACCTCTCCCAGACGGCACAACATTGCCGTGATACTGGTAATTGTAATTGCATTGATAGGTTTCAGTATCCCTACGCTGATAAAGATGGCTACCCCCAAACAGAAAGAGGTGATGACCGAAGTGACTACCCTTTCGCAGCTGGAAGAACCGGAAGTGAAGCAGGAAGAGATGAAGCGGATAGAGCCCGTGGCCCCACCGCCGCCTGCATTGAAAAGCTCCATTAAGTTTACCGCTCCCGTCATCAAAAAGGATGAGGAAGTGAGGGACGAGGATGAAATAAAAAGCCAGACAGAACTGACGGAAACGAAAGTTGCCATCTCCATTGCCGACGTGAAAGGTAATGACGAGGAACACGGCAAGGACATCGCCGACTTGAAACAAGTGGTGACGCAGGCCGAACCGGAACCTGAAAAGGTTTTCGATATGGTAGAGCAGATGCCCCAGTTCCCCGGTGGTCAGGCCGAGATGATGCAGTTCATCAGCAAGAATATGAAGTATCCGACCATTGCCCAGGAAAACGGTACGCAAGGGCGTGTAACCTGCCAGTTTGTGGTAGGTGCCGACGGCAAGGTGCGTGATGTGAAAGTGCTGAGAGGTGTAGACCCCTATCTGGATAAAGAAGCTGTCCGTGTGATTATGTCCATGCCCAAATGGATTCCCGGCAAGCAGAATGGTAAGGCCGTATCGGTGAAATATACGATACCGGTGATGTTTAGATTACAATAAGTGTGTGTGTTATGAAAACGGTGAAACAACTTCAGCTTTCAGGCTTGCTGGTGCTGCTGACTCTGCTGTCTGCCTGCCAAAGCAAGCCCAAGGACGGACAAACGGATACGTATACCTCCGGTGTGATTGCAATTGCTGCGGACGAAAGTTTCCAGCCTATTGTGCAGGAAGAAATTGACGTGTTCGAAGGACTGTTCCCCTTGGCAGGAATTGTGCCCCGTTATGTGACGGAAGTCGATGCCGTCAACCTCTTGCTCAAGGACAGTCTGCGGTTGGCAATAACCAGTCGCAGACTGACTCCCGAAGAGATGAATTCCTTCAATAGCCGGAAGTTTTTTCCGCAGGAGATAAAGATTGCTACGGACGGGCTGGCATTGATAACCCATCTTGGCAATCCGGATTCATTGATTAGTGTGAAGGACATCCGCCGCATCCTGACGGGTGATGCGAAGCAGTGGAAAGATATCTATCCGGCTTCCCGTCTGGGGGATATCAGTCTTGTGTTTGACAACAAGAACTCCAGTACCGTACGTTTTGCTGTCGATTCCATCTGTAAGGGTGTACCGCTTTCCAGTCAGTTGAAAGCGTTGAAAACCAATAGGGAGGTGATTGACTACGTGGCCCGCACGCCTGATGCCATCGGTATTATCGGCGTGAACTGGCTGAGCGACCGGAATGACAGTACGGGGCTCTCTTTCAGTAAAGAGGTGCGGCTGATGTCCGTCAGTGCTGCTGACAAGGCCATGCCGGACAACAGTTACAAACCCTATCAGGCGTATTTGTATTACGGTGATTATCCGTTGGCACGCAGCATCTATGCCTTGTTGAATGATCCGCGGAGCGCACTTCCGTGGGGATTTGCCTCTTTCCTCGCTTCCGACCGGGGACAGCGGATTATATTGAAGTCGGGATTGGTCCCCGCCACCCAACCGGTGCGCGTGGTGAACGTCAAGGATGAATAACTAAAATGAATGCTAACATGAAACGTAGATTTGTATTTTGTTTGGGAGCGATGCTGTTTGCAGGTACGCTCGCCGCACAAACGCCGGTGCCCGAATGGCAGGCGGGGGTGGATAAAGTAAAAAGTCTGATAAAGACGAATCCGGAGCAGGCTTCCGACGCAGCCGGAGAACTGCTGAAGGGCAAGAACAAGAAAAATGTGGAGCTTGTGACTTCCGTGGCCCGTGCCTATCTGGATGTAGGACAGCTGAAAGAGGCGGAAACCTATCTGGAGATGGCAAGAAAGGCCGACAACAAGGCTCCGGCAGTTTCTGTACTCGAGGGTGACATCGCTTTTGCCCGGAAAGATATCGGAAAGGCATGCCAGCTTTATGAGCAAGCCATCTATTTTGATTCGAATTATAAGGATGCGTATCTGAAATATGCGCAGGCATACAAGTCTGCCAGTCCTTCGCAGGCCATAGAGAAGCTGAACCAGCTGAAGGCCATAGCTCCGGATTGCCTGGAAGCAGACAAGGAGCTGGCGGAAGTGTATTACGCCACCAACCGTTTTGGCAAGGCTGCCGACACCTATGCCAAGTTCATCGATACTCCCGTGGCTACGGAAGATGACATCCTTAAATATGCTTTTGCACTATTCCTGAACCACGACTTCGAGAAATCCTTGGCGGTGGCGCAGAAAGGTTTGCAGAAGAATGCCCGCCATGCCGCATTCAACCGGCTTGTGATGTACAACAATGTCGACCTCAAGCGTTATGACGAGGCAGAGAAGGCTGCCGATGCTTTCTTCAATGCTTCGGATAATGCCGATTATTCATGCTTGGATTACCGCTATCACGGTGCTCTGTTGAGTGCTCTGAAGAAATATGACCAGGCCATTGAGGAATATGGTAAGGCATTGGAGAAGGATGAGAGTCAGGTGGATTTGTGGCGTGAGATTGCCGATGCTTATGAATTGAAAAACGACTATACCCAAGCCATTGCTGCTTATAAAAAGTACTATGACTCGCTGGCACAAGATAAAAAGACGTCCGAAAACTTATTCCAGTTAGGGCGTCTGTACTACGGAGAGGGTACGTCCTCGGACACTCTCTCCGTTCAGTCTGCCGACCGCATGGCGGCATTGCAGGCTGCCGACTCTGTGTTCGCACTTGTTGCCGAACAAGCTCCCGACAGTTATTTGGGAGATATGTGGCGCGCCCGCACACACTCTGCCATGGACCCCGAAACTACAGAGGGATTGGCGAAACCTTATTACGAGAAGGTGGTGGACGTACTGCTTGCCAAAAACGAACCGAGGTACAACTCTGCATTGATAGAGTGTTACAGTTATCTGGGCTACTACTATCTGTTGAAGAGTGACTATGCTACTTCGAAAGAGTACTGGAATAAAATTCTGGCTATCGACCCCACCAATGCCACAGCAAACAAGGCATTGGACGGCATCAAATAGCAATAATTTTAGTTGTTTGTCGTGTCGGGAGGAGTGGAGAGTGATTCTTAGCTCCTCCTTTTTTGTTGCAGGGTCCCCCTTGGAGGCAGTGATTGCTTGCGGTAGTCCGTGGGTGAAGTGCCTAAGTGTGTCTTCACATACTTCCCGAAAAAGGAGATGTTGGGGAAATCCTGATGCTCGGAAATCTCCTTGATAGACTTATTGGAATACTTCAGAAAATATTTGATGTCTTCGACCACATAATCGTTTATCCACTCGAAGGCTGTCTTTCCGCTGACCTTTTTGCAGACGGTGGAAAGATATTTGGGAGTAACACACAGCTTACCCGCATAATAGGAAATAGAACGTTTTTTCACCTCGGTGCAGGCCAGCAGGTCGAGGAATCTCTTGAATAGAATGTTGCTCCGCTTCACCATTTGGCTTTCGGGAGGGGTGCTCAACTGGTTTAAATCTGCCAGCAGCTCATACAGCATGGTGCGTATCAGCGACCTGATGACTTCTTTGTAGTAGGGCTGCTCCGCTTGTTTCATTCGGGCACGTATCACCTTATAGTATAAATCGAACAGTTGCACTCTGTCCTTGTCAATGCGTACTACCGGATTCTGGCTGATATAGAAAGCCTTGTTCCATATGTCACTACTTTTATGAAGGTACTTCTGTGTAATCTGGGTCGACAGACAGAACATGGCGCCCTTGAAGTCGGAACTGGTTGTGCAATTGCTCAGAATCATATTGGGCATACAAATCAGCATCTCACCGGGGTAGATAGCATATTTTTGGGTATTGATGTTTATCTGCAGTCTTCCTTTTACACAGACCACATAGATGTTTGCATTCAACTTGAAATACTTGTTGAAAAGCAAGTTCTTGAAATCTCCAAGTATAGCAATATCGTTGTCGGTATAGTCCGTACTTGTATATTCTGCTATATTGTATGTGTTAAGTTGGTAAATCTTTTCTTCGTTTTTCATATTCATGTCTTTAGCTCCTTTGCAAATGTAAAGCAAGTGGCAGGAAATATAGAGTCCTAAATGGATACAGAAGTGTCCTAATCTTCTTGCGTGTGAGGCTAATTTCGAACCAAAGAATAGAATTGTTCCTTTTTCTGAGCATTTTTTTTCTTGAAACGCTTGTCGTATTGAAAAGAATGTCTACTTTTGCGGTGTACTATTATACTAATACACATAAACAATAAGATATTTAATTCATTCAAGCGTATGTTACAAGTAGAAAACATTTCATTTAGTTATCGCAAGGGGCGGAAAGAAGTCCTGAGCGATTTTTCACTTTCGCTGGAAGCCGGCCGGGTTTACGGTCTGTTGGGTAAGAACGGAGCCGGCAAGTCTACGTTGCTCTATCTGATGAGCGGTTTGTTGGCTCCCAAACGTGGGAGAGTGATGTATCATGATACCGACATGCGCCGCCGGTTGCCCGTCACGTTGCAGGACATGTTTCTGGTACCCGAGGAGTTCGAGCTGCCTCCTATTTCCCTGGTCAGCTATATTGAACTGAACAGTAAGTTCTATCCCCGTTTCAGTAAGGAAGACATGGTGAAGTACCTGCATTTCTTCGAGATGGATATGGATGCTGATTTGGGAGCCTTGTCCATGGGGCAGAAAAAGAAAATCTTCATGAGCTTTGCGCTGGCCACCAATACTTCCCTGCTGCTGATGGATGAGCCTACCAATGGACTGGATATTCCGGGGAAGAGCCAGTTCCGTAAATTCCTGGCTTCGGGTATGTCGGACGACAAGACGATTGTCATTTCCACCCATCAGGTGCGTGACATTGACAAAGTGCTGGACCATGTTCTGATTATGGACAACAGCCGCGTATTGCTGGACGAATCCACTGCCAGCGTTTGCAGTAAGCTGTTCTTCTTGGAGAGTGACGACCGGGAGTTGGCTGCGACTGCCTTGTACACGCTTCCCTCCGTACAAGGCAATTTCTTGATGCTGCCCAATACGGAAGGTGAGGAATCGGAGATTAATCTTGAACTGCTGTTTGGCGCCGTACTTGCAGAGCCTGGGAAGATAGCGGAAATGTTTCACACTAAAACAAATGAATAATGATACGCGATACCTTTTTTAGTTTGCATCGCTTTGTGAACGTATGCCGCAAAGAGATGGTGGAGAATTGGAAGACCTATATACTCCGCTCGGTGATGGTCTACGGAATGTTGGCCATAGTCTTTGTCTGGAATGGATACTATCAGTATCACAATCTGGAAGCGGGAGCTGTGGGCATGGACCCTATCTGGGAGTTTGAGTCCAGATTCTTTCTTTGGGGACTTGTCATTTGGGGATGCATTAGCGCCTCGTTTGCCATGGAAAGGATGAAAAGCAAGACGAGTCGTACCGTTGTGCTCATGACACCTGCCACCATGTTCGAGAAATTCTTTGCCCGCTGGCTGGTGGCTACCTGCGGCTTTATCTTGGTCTTTCTGATAGCTTTCAAGCTGGCGGACTTGACAAGAGTCGTCTTCTATCTTCTGGCCTACCCGGAGCTGCATGTCGTTCACTCCTTTCCGTTGTGGGAATTCTGCTGTAACACGAACTGTTTCTATGAGACGATAGGAAGCGGACCGGCTGTGGTGGGGATATTCCTGAGCTGCTACTTTTTCCTACAGTCTTTCTTCCTGCTGGGTAGTACGGTCTGGCCCAAAAATGCACTTATCAAGACTTTTGCGGCCGGTGTCTGCATCTTCGTTTCATATATCTTGATAGCTGTATTGTGCCTGAAGGCCATTCTGCCTAATAACTTCTTCATGACTGAGCCCTATATTGACAGAGAGGCATCGGGCGGCTGGCTGATTTTTATAACTTCGTTTTTCGCCCTTTTCAACTGGGTGCTTGCCTATTTCCGTTTCAAGGAGTCCGAAATCATTAATCGTTGGTAACTATGAACTTTAAGGAAAGTAAAGCCATCTACCTGCAAATAGCAGACCGCATTTGCGACGAGGTACTTCTCGGGCAATATCAGGAGGAAGAACGCATTCCTTCGGTACGGGAATATGCGGCTGTGGTAGAGGTCAACGCCAATACGGTGATGCGTTCGTACGACTACTTGCAGACGCAAGGAGTGATTTACAACAAGCGGGGTATCGGCTATTTTGTGTCGGTAGGTGCACGTAAGCTGATTCTTTCGTTGAGGAAAGAGTATTTTCTGAAGGAGGAAGTGGATTATTTCTTCAAGCAGATTTTCACGCTGGGCATCTCTGCCGAGGAGTTGTCCGGGATGTATCAGGAGTTTATCAAGAAACAAAAATAAAAGAAGACAGTTATGAAACGAACGACTTATATAATGATAGGAATGCTGGTTACCGGTGTGGCAATGGTATGCGGACTCATGTTCTATGTGGTGGACCGCAATGTCACTCAGAAAGATAATTTTATGGAAATCGGCGGAGAACGGAAAACGGTGCAGCTGCCCTCGTGCAGGGTGTTGAAGCTGACACAGCCTCCGGTGGTGTGGAAACAGAAAAAAGAAGGTATTGTGGAGGCAGAGCGTATGTTCTCGTTCGGGGAAGTGCCGTTGGAGGTAACTGCCGGAGACTCTTTGCAGCAGGGCAGTTTCTCCTATGCAGGGGATATGGAGGCTTTTATGTCGATGACTTCCGTTGGCGATACCCTGTTCGTCACCTTTGACTTTCCGGAGGATAAGCTGGAACAGTATCTTCAGAATGACATTTGGATAAGGGTTCGTTCAGAAGGGATGGAATTGCGGTTGCCTGCGGAGGTACAAGCGGTTGTGGTAGATGTGGAAGATATGGAAGCCAATTTCTACGGACTCCGTTGCGATACGCTCTCTTTCCGCACGCGATACCTTGCCCGGCTGGAAGATTGCCATGTCACTGCGCTTGCGGCGCAGGCGCAGAGCTTGCATCTCAACAGCGGCACAGTGCGCAACCTTTATCTGAATCTGGACGAGATAGCCGACTGGGATGTCAATACCGGTTTCTTCCATATCGATACGGAGCATCTGTCCGGCAGTCGCTATCATCGTTGTCTTTTGCAGAAGAATGAATGCCGCCGGGTGTTCTGGACACCGTTAAAGGATGATGCCTCTTTGAGTGTGGAGTTAAAACAAGCAGTTAAAATAGAAGTAGGTGAGTAGCCATAATACGAAATGACTTATCTTTGCACATGAATCAAAAAGTGTAGAGTATATGGCCTTGCAATTGGCATTCGTATTGGTAGCTATCATTATAGGCGCCCGCTTGGGCGGCATTGGACTAGGTGTAATGGGAGGGATAGGTCTGGCAATTCTGACGTTTGGTTTCGGATTGCAGCCTACATCACCTCCCATTGACGTTATGTTGATGATAGCCGCCGTCATTTCTGCCGCATCCTGCATGCAGGCGGCTGGCGGACTGGACTATATGGTAAAGCTGGCGGAACGGTTGTTGCGGAAGAATCCTTCGCAGGTCACCATCTTGAGCCCTATTGTGACCTATTTGTTTACTTTTGTTGCCGGCACGGGACATGTGGCATATTCGGTGCTTCCCGTGATTGCCGAGGTTGCCACGGAGACCAAGATTCGTCCCGAGAGGCCATTGGGCATTGCGGTGATTGCTTCGCAGCAGGCTATTACGGCAAGTCCCATTTCGGCTGCCACCGTCGCACTGCTTGGGTTGCTGGCGGGATTTGATGTCACCTTGTTCGATATTCTGAAAATAACGATTCCTGCTACCATTATCGGGGTACTTGTGGGCGCCTTGTTCTCCATGAAGGTGGGCAAGGAGTTGGCAGACGATCCGGAGTACAGAAAGAGGTTGACCGAAGGCTATCTTGATGTCAAGAAGGTGGAGATAAAGGATATACACAATAAACGGCATGCCGTCTTGTCCGTGTTTATCTTTATCCTTGCCACTGCTTTTATTGTGTTCTTTGGTTCGTTCGACAGTTTGCGTCCTGCCTTCGTGATAGACGGCGAGACGGTGAGACTCGGCATGTCCGCCATTATCGAAATCGTGATGCTCTCTGCCGCCGCCCTCATCTTGCTGCTGACTCGCACCGACGGCATGAAGGCAACGCAAGGTTCCGTCTTCCCGGCAGGCATGCAGGCGGTGATTGCCATATTCGGCATTGCCTGGATGGGAGATACTTTTCTTCAGGGAAACATGCTTCAGTTGACCCAGTCCATCGAGGGAGTGGTGAGGCAAATGCCGTGGCTGTTCGGGATAGCCTTGTTTGCCATGTCGATTCTGCTTTATAGCCAGGCCGCCACTGTGCGCGCACTGATGCCTTTGGGCATCGCTTTGGGCATTTCGCCTATGATACTGGTTGCTCTGTTCCCGGCCGTAAACGGTTACTTCTTTATTCCCAACTATCCCACCGTAGTAGCAGCCATTAATTTCGACCGTACCGGAACTACCCGTATCGGCAAGTATGTGCTGAACCACTCGTTCATGCTTCCCGGACTTGTTTCGACTGGCGTTGCCATCGGGCTGGGGTTGCTTTTCATCAGGATATTCTAAGGGAAACCGCTGCTTTCAATCCGTTGTATATAGGGCTTTGTTTGTTTGTGTATAGGGGAGTGTTCCCTTTTACTCATTGCCTTATCAGCGCCTAATGGTCGTGCGGCGATCTGCTGACGGCTGTTAAGCGGGGTGTTGATGGCCGTTAGGCGATTGCATCATGGCCGTTGCATACTGTTGATTCCTTATGTCCGACGTAATAAATACCTTCATTCTCTGAATAAAGCACAGAGGAAAACAGTATTGAAGTCTTGGCTTTGTGTGGCTGTACGCATTTGTTCTGATTGCATTTGAAGGGGGAGGAGATGGAATTAATACCGTGTTTGCAGGATATTGATTTCGTGCAGGTACGATATAAATAAGATGTGATACAAGAAATTAATAACTTGTGTTACTTCATGTTAGCTTCTTGTGTGTCAGTATTTCTGTTTGTGAAACGGTGTGGAAGCAAATTTTGCTTCCACACTTTTGAGTTGCTTCCACCGCATCTGTAATGCCGATGAATAAAGGGATGTGGAGAGGAGGTGGAAGTGTGGAAGCAATTTGCACAAACATTATTTGCGCAAACATTTTTTTCTGTCCTTGATGGGAATTAAAAAAAATGAGGATAAACGGCCTTTAAACCTTTTATCCTCATTGTAGTTGCGGAGATCCGACTCGAACGAATGACCTTTGGGTTATGAGCCCAACGAGCTACCAACTGCTCCACTCCGCGATGTTATTGTTTTGTGGGTGCAAAGGTACGGCTTTTTATTTAATATGCAAATAAAATGCATGATATTTTTGAGGTTAAGTGGATTTTAATGAGTAATATGTTGATAAATAGAACGATAATAAGCCTACTTTTTTTCTTTCTTTTTAGGGCTGTTCATTAATAAAATGAATGTTTTCTTGTAAGATATGCGGAAATGTCTTACTTTTGCTCAAATAATAAAGCAATGTGCAATTAATCTATGACCGTATCGAAGACAAAAGCTAAATTAGTGGACGTTGCCCGTCAGCTGTTTGCAAAGATGGGCGTTGAGAATACCACGATGAATGATATTGCCCTCGCTTCGAAGAAAGGTAGGAGAACGCTCTATACCTATTTTAAGAGCAAGGAAGATATCTACTTGGCTGTTGTCGAGTCGGAGCTGGATATTCTTTCGGATATGATGAAGCACGTGGTAGAGAAAGATATTCAGCCGGACGAGAAACTGATGGAGATGATTTACACCCATCTGGATGCGGTAAAAGAGGTTGTCTTTCGGAATGGTACTCTTCGTGCCAATTTCTTTCGGGATATTTGGAGAGTGGAGAAAGTGCGCAAACGTTTCGATGCTACAGAGACCCAGCTTTTCAAGGAGGTTCTGCGTGAAGGTATGGAGAAGGGTGTTTTCCAGATAGATGACTTGGATATGACTGCCGAGATTGTGCATTACAGTGTCAAAGGTATTGAAACACCTTATATCCGCGGTCATATAGGAGCCAATCTGGATGATGCGGTACGCGATACTTACGTGACCCGTCTGGTACTTGGTGCATTGGGAAAGAAGTAAGAATACATTTTATAAATAATTTTAAAATAATATGGGATTATTAGATGGAAAAACAGCCATTGTGACAGGTGCTGCACGCGGCATCGGCAAGGCTATCGCTTTGAAGTTCGCTCAAGAAGGAGCAAACATCGCATTCACTGACTTGGTGATTGATGAAAATGCCGAGGCTACGGCAAAAGAATTGGAAGCTTTGGGAGTAAAGGCAAAAGCTTA
>OIXG01003209.1_pt1 | contig 11156 bp, 7 predicted proteins | sample 1587731 | NCBI WGS metagenome assembly OIXG01 (sample SAMEA3888908, study PRJEB22519) | human gut metagenome | biome: human gut; feature: human-associated habitat; material: faeces | place: Denmark | collected 2010
CCCCTCTGCTGAGAGGCTGATGCCCTTATTCGTCCGGTTAAAAATAACCACATTCATCTCTTTTTCCAGCTCATGGATGGCATTTGTCAGACTCGGCTGGGAAATATATAATTTTTTTGCTGCTTCAGTGATCTTCCCTGTTTCTGCTACCATGCAGACATATTTTAATTGTTGCAATGTCATAGTTCCACCTGCTTTTTCTGTATACCCGTCCTTTCTTCTGGTATACCTGCCTCTTTTTCTGATGATTGTAATTTTTTGTCGTTAATGCTATACTTGCATCTGTTAAAAATTTTATCGTATGTTGGAAATGATTTCAAGGAGGATTTATGAAACGCAAAGCTTTCAAAGCCGCTTTTCCTTATACTCTCCCTATTTTAGCCGGGTTCAGTTTTCTCGGAATGGCTTATGGAATCTACATGAATGCATCCGGGTTTTCTTTTGTCTACCCTCTTTGCATGAGTTTTCTGATCTACGGTGGCTCTTTGGAGTTTGTCGCTGTCGAGATGCTTGAAAAAAATATGGAAACGGAATATGTTCCTGTCCATCGCTGCCGGAACGATAAGCTATATGCTGTTACTGCATTTTTTGTGACTTTATTTTTTATATCTTGAGGAGGTATCTATGAAAAAATTAAACTGGTTTGCAAGACCTGAAAAATTCAGGAACAGACTGATCATGGTCATACTTGGAGTTCTCATCCAGGGATTCGGACTCTCCTGGCTGATCGAGATCCATTTCGGTACAGATCCATGTTCGGCATTTACGCAGGGAGTAATCTCCCATGTCGGACTGACATTTGGAACAGCCCAGCTTCTGATCAATCTGATCCTTTTTATCATCATTTTCCTGTCCGATACAAGCCTGATCGGTTTTGGAACGATTGCAAATATGATCTTTATCGGATATATCTCCGATACCTGCAGATGGATCTACAGCAGAATCTTTCCCGCACATTTCTTTGAATCCATGCCGGTTCGCATCTGTATCCTGCTGCCTGCACTGATTGTATTTATTTTCGGAGCCGCCATGTATATGACTGCTGCTCTTGGTACATCACCGTACGATGCAATTTCATTTATTCTTGCAAAGAAAGTACCGCACGTTCCATTTAAATACGTCCGTATCGCATGGGATACATCTTTTCTTCTTCTGGGATGGATCGCCGGTGGAAATGTCGGTCCGGTCACATTTGCGATTGCATTTTTCCTTGGTCCTGTCATTAGCTGGGAGCAGAAAAAGCTGGCTGTATTCATCTCCTAGTACATCGTTTCGTAAATAACTATACCAATCACGCAGGATGCAGATTCGAGTGTGCAGGTATAAAAATGTAGGCGTAGCGGGCTACGCCGAGGCTTTTATGCCTGTGCAATCGAATTTGCAGACAAGTTAGTGGTATAGTTATTTCGAAAACGATGTACTAGTACTGATTGAAGAATCCAGCGTGTCTATTTTGCGGATGCTTTATGCACTGATCGAATTTCCGGTATACAACTGATAATACCTGCCTTTTTCTTCGATCAACTGTTCATGCGTTCCACGCTCTATGATTCTTCCCTGTTCCAGAACCATGATACAATCTGAGTTTCTGACAGTAGAAAGGCGATGTGCGATCACAAACGTTGTCCTTCCTTTCATCAGACGATCCATACTTTCCTGAATAATCCGCTCTGTTCTTGTATCGATCGAGCTTGTCGCTTCATCCAGGATCAGAACCGGTGGATCTGCCACTGCTGCCCTTGCTATCGCAAGAAGCTGACGCTGTCCCTGGCTTAAATTCGCACCGTCTCCGGTCAGTACGGTATCATATCCATCCGGAAGCCTGCGGATAAATCCGTCTGCATTGGCAAGCTTTGCTGCCGCCACGATTTCTTCATCTGTTGCATCCAGCTTTCCGAACCGGATATTTTCCCGGACTGTTCCGGTAAAAAGATGCGTATCCTGCAGAACGATCCCCAGGGAACGCCGCAGATCTGCCTTTTTAATCTTATTAATATTGATGCCATCATAGCGGATTTTACCATCCTGGATATCATAGAACCGGTTGATCAGATTCGTAATGGTTGTCTTTCCGGCTCCGGTCGATCCGACGAATGCGATCTTCTGGCCCGGCTCAGCATATAACCTGACATCATGCAGAACGATCTTATCATCATTATATCCAAAGTCAACTCCATCAAAGACAACATTTCCTTTCAGTTCAATATAATCCACTGAACCATCTGCCTGATGCACATGTTTCCATGCCCAGCGTCCGGTTCTTTCTTTACACTCTGTCAGCTTTCCATCCACTTCTTTTGCACGTACCAGAGTGACATATCCTTCATCTACTTCCTGCTTTTCATCCAGCAGCCGGAAAATTCTTTCTGCCCCCGCCATTGCCATGACGATCGCATTTAGCTGCATACTGACCTGATTGATCGGCATACTGAAGCTTTTATTGAAAGTCAGAAAACTTGCCAGACCACCTAATGTAAAGCCACCGACTCCGTTCAATGCAAGACCTCCACCGACGATCGCACATAAGACATAACTGATATTTCCAAGCTGGGCATTGATCGGTCCTAAAAAATTGGAAAAAGTATTGGCACGATCCGCACTGACAAATAAGTCATCATTCAACTTTTTAAAATCGGCTTTATTTTCTTCCTCATGGCAAAAAACTTTAACGACTTTCTGACCATTCATCATTTCCTCGATAAATCCATTGACTTTTCCCAGATTCACCTGTTGTTCCAGGAAGTATCTTCCGCTTCGTCCTGCTGATGCCTTCGTGCATAAAACCATAACTGCCACCATAACCATCGTAACCACCGTCAGTGGGATATTCAGGATCAGCATACTGATAAAGACACTGATGATCGTAATCCCGCTGTTGATGATCTGTGGAATACTCTGACTGATCATCTGTCGCAGTGTATCGATATCATTCGTATAAACTGACATGATATCTCCATGAGCATGGGTATCAAAATATTTGATCGGCAGCGTTTCCATATGTTCGAATAATTCATTTCTCAGATTCCGCAAAGTTCCCTGCGTCACATTGACCATGATCCGGTTATACAGATAGGTTGCCACCACACCCACTGCATAAAAGACCGCCACCCTGCCGATTGCCTGGGCTAAAGGTCCAAAATCCGGTGAATCCGTCAGAAGGAACGGAGTAATATAATCATCGATCAGATTTTTGGTAAACATCGTACCCTGTACATTTGCGATAACTCCTGTCAGGATCAGGACAAAAACCAGAATACACTGCCACAGGTAATCTTTGAATACATATTTCATCAGCCGTACAAAAAGTTTTCCCGGGTTTTCCACTTTTCCCTTTGCTCCACGGGGAGTTTTCCTCATTGTTCCTGCCATTTTATTCACCTGCCTTTTCATCAAAATCACCGCCGCCCTGCGTCTGAGACTCATAAACTTCCCGGTAGATCTCGTTTGTATCCAGCAATTCTTCATGCGTTCCAAATCCATTGATCCTGCCCTCATCCATCACAATGATACGGTCTGCATCCTGCACACTGGAGACACGCTGGGCGATGATCAGCTTGGTTGTATCAGGGATCTCTTCTCTGAATGCTCTGCGGATTTTCGCATCTGTAGCTGTATCTACCGCACTGGTACTGTCATCCAGGATCAGGATCTTCGGCTTTTTCAGAATTGCCCTGGCAATACAGAGTCTCTGCTTCTGTCCACCAGATACATTATTTCCACCCTGTTCGATGTACGTCTCATATTTCTTTGGAAATCGTTCAATAAATTCATCTGCACATGCCAGTTTACACGCTTCTATGCACTCTTCATCTGTAGCATTTTTATTTCCCCACCGCAGATTTTCCAGAATCGTGCCGGAGAAAAGAACATTCTTCTGAAGTACAACTGCTACCTGGTTTCTCAGAGATTCCATGTCATATTCTCTGACATTTCTGCCACCGACAAGAACTTCTCCCTTTGTCACATCATACAGACGGCTGACCAGATTGACCAGACTGGTCTTTGCACTTCCTGTTCCCCCGATGATCCCGATCGTCTCCCCTGAACGGATCTTCAGATCTATATCGGTCAGAACCGGCTCTTTGCTGTCCTTTTTATAAGCAAATTCTACATTTTTAAATTCAATTCTTCCATCTTTTACTTCAAAGACAGGATCTGCCGGATTATGAAGGTCGCTCTCTTCATTCAGTACTTCTGCGATTCTCTGCATACTGGCTGTACTCATAGAGATCATGACAAATACCATGGATAACATCATCAGACTCATCAAAATATTCATACAATATGCCAGCAGACTCATCAGTTCCCCGGTCGTCAGCGTACTGCTTACGATCATTTTTGCTCCCAGCCAGCTGATCAGGATAATACAGGTATAAACCGTTGTCATCATCAGCGGTGCATTAAAAATAACATTTCGTTCTGCCTTTACAAAAATTCTGTAAATATTTTCACTTGCTTTCTGAAACTTACTTGTCTCCTGCTCTTCTCTTACATAAGCCTTCACGACACGGATCGCAGAGACATTCTCCTGTACCGATGCATTCAGGTCATCGTATTTCGGAAATGCCTGCTGAAAATACGCCGTTGCATGACGGATAATAAAGAAAAGGATCGTACCTAATATAATGACTGCAACAAGATAGATGCTTGCAAGTCTTGCATTGATCGCAAATGCCATCACCATGGCACAGATCATACTGGCAGGGGCACGCGTGAACATACGCAGTGTCATCATGTACGCATTCTGTACATTCGTCACATCAGTTGTCATACGGGTTACCAGTCCTGCCGTACTGAAATGATCGATATTGGCAAAAGAAAAACTCTGGATATGGTTGAACATTGCCTCACGCAGATTTTTTGCAAATCCTGCAGAAGCCTTTGCTCCAAACCTTCCGCCTGCCAGTCCTGCAAATAATCCGACTGCGGCGGCAACGACCATAATGCCTCCTACTTTGTAAATATGCTGCATATTTCCTGCATTGACCCCTTCATCAATGATCGATGCCATCAGGAACGGGATCAGCGTCTCCATCAGGACTTCCAGTATCATAAATACCGACAGAAGCCCGCTTATATTCTTTTACTTCTTTTAATAATGTCTTTAGCATGGACATCCTCCTTCCCTGTTCTCTCCACTTTTGAATTTCAGATTTTTTTCAATATTTTTTCTCAGTGCCCGTGTCGTCCGCAGGAAAATCTCCAAATCTTCCTCACTGATGCCCTGAATCATCTGATGATTCAGTTCCATGATCAGTTGTTCGATCCCTTCATGACTCTCCAGTCCTTTTTGAGTCAGCATGACCTTTTTCAGCCGTGCATCATTAGGTACAGCTTCTCTTCTGATCAGTCCTTTTTTTTCCATCAGCTGTAAAATATTTGTCACGGTAGATCTTCCAATTGAGCAGTGCTTCTCTATATCCTTCTGATAAATGTCCTTGTCTTGATTCTCAATCAGATATCTTATAATCCATCCATGCATCAACGTCAGTTCATCAATTCCTTTCTCCCGGACTTTTGCTTCTAGATTCCTGGCAAATACATGATCAAGACGACGCACTTCAAATCCGTAATGACGTACATCTTCCACTTTCTTTCCTCCTTTCCACAGTACTTCTGTAAAATTCTTTACATTTTTCCTGTAATCGCATGCTTTTTTTCACACTATCATGCAATCGTTCGATATAAAACTGTTCGATATGGAACTATTTTATATTTGACATATTCTACTCTCAAAAATTTTAAATGTCAAGAAAAAAGAACTGCATTTTATGACAGCTCTTTCACAGTATAAATCTTCTTTATACTATCTCTATTTCCCGTTCCCCAGGTTGAAATCCACTATATCTTGTCAGATCAGTGACAGACTCTTTAAAAGATACAGCCATCCGGTCAGAGTAAATGCACTGAACAGCGTTGTCAGCATAACAACACTAGAGGAAAGCACTCCCTCATGTCCCATATTTTTTGCCATTACAAAGCTACTCACTGTTGTTGCTGATCCAAGCATCACCAGGATTGCGATCAGCTCTTCCCTGCGGAATCCAAGATATGCAGCCAATGGTAAAAAAATTGCCACAAACCCGATCAGCTTAATAAAAGCAGCTGTAACAGCAGGCTTCACTTTTCCCATCGCTTTCTTAAAATCAAAGGCTGCTCCCATTGCCATCAGACCCATGGGTGTTGCAACAGCCCCTATACTGGACACCGCTTTATTGAGTATCAGTGGCATCGGAATCCTGAGTGCAGACCAGATCAATCCTGCTACAATTCCAATAATGATCGGATTCGTCATGATCCCTTTCAAAGTTTTCTTCCACACTTCCCTGTCCAGTGCTTTTCTTTCTGGCTGGAAAAAGGATAAGACAACTACTGCCATCACATTATAAAGCGGCACGCTCCCAATGATCATCAATGGAGCCATCCCTGCATTTCCATAGATATTCTGAATGAAAGCAATTCCCAAAAGTGCTGCACTGCTCCGGTAAGATGATTGGATAAATTCTCCCTGAATCGTCTTATCTTTCCATAAAAATGAAATTCCTGCCACGATTGCAATACTGATAAATGTAACAATAAAACAGAAGATCACAAAGCGGATATTCCATACTTCCTCAAAATCAACCGTTGCAAGGTCACTGAAAAGCAGCACCGGAAGCGGAACAAGGAATACAAACTTATTCATCTCTTCCGCAAATTCTATGTCCATCCATCCAATTTTACGAAAAATCATTCCCAACACCATCATGAGAAAAATCGGAACTGTTGCATTTAAACTAAAAATCAAATTTTCCATTTTATTACTCCGTTCTTAATGCCGTTACAGGATCACTTTTTGCTGCTTTTCTAGAGGGGATCAGTCCTCCAAGTAACGTAAGTCCGATACTTAACAGGATCAGAACCACTGCCGGGACAAATGGAAGTGCTGCCCTGACCGCTGTTGTATCTGCCAAGTGATGGATCACCGCATTACATGGAATCAGCAGCAGAAGCGTCAGACCAATTCCGATCAGTCCCGCACAAAATCCGATGATAAATGTCTCAGCATTAAAGACTTGCGATACATTTCCTTTGGACGCACCGATGGCACGGAGGATACCGATTTCTTTTTTTCGCTCCAGTACACTGATATACGTGATGACACCGATCATGATCGAAGAAACGACCAGTGAGATTGCCACAAACGCAATCAGAACGTAACTGATGATATCCACAATATCTGTCACGGAAGACATCAGCGTTCCAACTACGTCCGTATATGTGATGACCTGCTCTTCTTTTCCGTCTGCCTCCATCCGGCTGTTGTAATCATCCAGGATCTTTACAACCTGTTCTTTACTCTGAAAATCTTTTGGATAAATATTAATGCCGGATGGTTCAGAAAAATCAGCATAGCCAAGTTTCTGTAAATTTCCATCATAAGATGCACTCTGCTTTGATCCAAGAGATAAGAACAACTCCGTTAAGTCTTCCTCACTTACATTCATCTGAAATGCATCTGCAAAAGCATCCACATCAATACTGATTGCATTTTCCATCACGTTCTGCAGATTCGTGCCGAGCTGTGACATTGCCTGCTGCATGGAATTTTCCATTGCTTTCGTGATCTGTCCCATCAACTGCTGCACCTGCTTCTCTACCGCCTGTGCCACAGATTCTGACATTGCCCCCATCGCCTGTTCCATATAAGAAGCCATGGCTTTGGAGAGCTGCTGCTCCAGCGAATCCATATCGACCGCTGCAACCAGTCCTTCAGAAAACCGCTTCTGACCGTCCTCCGTATTCAGATATTCAAGAATATGATCTCCCAGCTTTGTCGGATCCGGCAGGCCATTCACTTTTACATAATCAAGATAACCGTTAAGCAGCTCATCTGTCAGTTTTTCAAGCTGTGCATCGCTGATCTCAAAATCTCGGTCCGACGGATAGATCTTTTCCATCCAGTCGGCAATGATCTTCTGTGCTTCTGCTGTCTGCAGATATTCTGTCAGATACTCATCAGATTTTGCAGGATCTGTATAACCATTTTTAATGAGGAACTCCTGATAACCTGACATGAGATTTCGGAGCAGTTCCTGTATCTGTTCTGCACTGACTTTGACTTCTCCGTTGGCTTTTAAAATCTCTTTCAGATTATCCGAAAGGATCTTTCTTGCAGTTTCCGAACGCAGATAATTTCTGAGATCTTCCTGTAAATTGGAATAATCTGCCTCCGGATGCGTCTTTGCATACTCCTGATATCCTTCCAGCATACTGGCAGATAACTTCTGCATTCCATCCGATGAAACCTCGACTTTTATCCCTTTTAACAGCTTTTGCAGATCCATTGCAGGCAGTCCGTCCAGATTCAGATCTAGGCTGCCACTGTCCATCATTCCTGACAGATCCAGTGCATTTCCACCGGATGTAAAGACTCCTGAAAAATCCGATGCTGTTCCAAGTCCTGCAAGTACAGACTCATCCATCTTAAATGCCTTTTGCAATGCTGCTTCATCTACAGTAAAAAGCGAATCTTCTGAAAAGCTGCTCTCTCCGTCCTCCTCTCCGAACTTCTTATTTGTAAATACATTAACTCCTGCATCTGCAAGCTGCTGCTTTACGATCTCACTGTCTGCTGCCTGCTCTGCCACATACCTGGTCAGTGATGCCGGATAGCAGATGCCCGGATTCAGGGAAGAAGCTGCTGCTCCTTCCCTGGGCTGTACTACACCAACGATCCGAATCGTCTCTCCATTTTCTACCAGTTTCTTCATATAAGAAGCATTATCTGTTTTATCCTTCCAGACCTTATACTGACTGTCATATTCATAAAAGTCAGAACTGTTCACCAGTTTAAACGTCGTTCCCACGATCTGATCGTAACTGTAATCCTGAAAATCGGATGGTACATCAATCGTCTCTTCATTCATAAACTGCCGGATCATCTCATCCAGCTCCAGCGGATCTCTCAGTCCCAGCGTATATGCTACAAAATCACTGATACTTCCATTAGAAGAAAGCACCAGGACACACTCATTATATTTTTCCGGCCATTTTCCTGCTTTCACATCATACTGACTTTCGTAGAGACTTCTGGTTTCAGGCATCTCAAAAAATACATCCGTACTCATCATAGATGACATGATACTGTTGGAACTGCTCGATGATCCAAGTCCCAGAGAAGAAAAAGACTGATCCGGATGTACCTGACGGACACCATCCTTCTCCTCTTTAAAGATCTGAGGCGTTACACTATAGGAATATTCCACGGCATTCGTATACTTTTCAATTCCGCTTTTTCCTTCATCAAGATATTCTTTTAAAGATTTCAGGTCATTGGAATCCATCGTCGAAAACATATTGGTTACCAGTTGCATGACTTTGACTTTTCCATCCTCATTGTCTGCCGTATCCTTTTCATCATCGGCTGCCATCTCAGATGCATTTCCGACCATCATGGAAGTGATATCAAATCCGGTACTCTGAATCTGTAAAGGATACTCTGACAGAGTCTCTTCTTCCACATTCTGAATGTATTCATTGACTCCATTGGACAGAGAAAGAATCAGTGCAATCCCGATGATTCCGATGGAACCTGCAAAAGCAGTCAGAAGTGTCCTTGCTTTTTTGGTCTTCAGATTATTAAAACTCAGTGCCAGTGCCGTCAGAAATGACATCGACGACTTTCCCATATTTTTATGCTTCGGTGGTTCTGCCTGCGTTTCATCCACTTCATATGGATCCGTATCGGAACGGATCTTCCCGTCACGCAGGGTCACGATCCTGGTGGCATACTGTTCTGCCAGTTCCGGGTTGTGCGTGACCATCACAACCAGACGGTCTTTTGCCACCTCCTGAAGCAGATCCATGACCTGCACACTGGTATCGCTGTCCAACGCTCCGGTCGGCTCATCTGCCAGTAAAATGTCAGGATCATTGACCAATGCCCTTGCGATCGCCACTCTCTGCATCTGACCGCCCGACATCTGACTTGGTCTTTTATGGAGCTGCTTTCCAAGCCCCACCTTTTCCAGTGCTTCTGTTGCACGTCTTCTTCGTTCACTCTTTCCGATTCCCGAGATTGTCAGTGCCAGTTCTACATTTGCCAGCACACTCTGATGCGGGATCAGATTATAACTCTGAAAAACGAATCCGATGGTATGGTTTCTATAGGAATCCCAGTCTCTGTCTTTATATTTTTTCGTAGAAATCCCGTTGATGATCAGATCACCACTATCGTACCGATCCAGTCCACCGATGATGTTAAGAAACGTCGTCTTTCCCGAACCACTCGGTCCCAGGATCGCAACAAATTCATTGTTCCTGAAATTCAGGCTTACATCATCCAGTGCCTTCTGTACCAGCGTACCTGTACGGTATTCTTTGCAGATATGTTGAATTTGAAGCATAAAAATTCTCCTTTTAAGTTGTAACTCATGAAACGCGTATGTTTCATTGTACACCCTTAAAAGGAGAAAATCATGTCTTTTAGAAAAATTTTATTCTTTATTTTCTGAGAAGTTCTTTTCCCGAAATACCTGGCTCTGTCATATTGACCGGATCCAGAACGGTTTCCATCTCTTTTTCTGCAAGATTATTTGCTTTTTGAGCAGTATACTCAGCCTGATACATACTTGGACGCGGGTTATCTGCCATACCACCATCGACAGCGACATATTTTCTACCGTTTGGGACCTCTTTAGAACTTCCGACCCTGTACAATGTTACTCCTGCTGTTGAAATAATACTTCGACCAGGCTCAATATAGATTGTAGGAATATTAACTGAATATTTGTTCATTGCACTGGTAACAGCTTCTGCAAGAGAAGAAATTGAAGGCGGTTGATCAGTATCAATGTACTTTACTCCTAAACCTCCGCCCATATTCATTTCATCAAGGTTCAAATTATATTTTTCATTGATTCTTGCGATTTCTTTAACCAGAATTTCTACTTCATCATAATATGATTTCAGTTCAAAAATCTGGGATCCTATATGAGCGTGTAAACCTCTCAGATTGAGGTTTTTATAGGTAGAGATTATTTTATTTACTATTTCATCAACCTGAGCAAGATCAAAGCCGAATTTTGAATCAATCTGCCCTGTTTGAATATAATCGTGGGTATGACATTCAATCCCCGGAGTAATTCTTAGTAAAATATCTGCTTTGACATCTT
>OIXG01003211.1_pt1 | contig 11152 bp, 8 predicted proteins | sample 1587731 | NCBI WGS metagenome assembly OIXG01 (sample SAMEA3888908, study PRJEB22519) | human gut metagenome | biome: human gut; feature: human-associated habitat; material: faeces | place: Denmark | collected 2010
GGTAGGAGCCCAGCGACTGCGGGGTGCAGTAGGTACAACTCCCCAGCCATTCAACGCTCGCCGGCGCCACCCCCGCCTCTGCGAAGATCGCTTCGGCAAAGGCGCGCAGATCAAACCACAGATTATCGCTGCCGCGTGCGGCGGCTTTGAGCGGATCGCTGACCGGGCCCGAACGGGAATGGAACAGCCGCTGGCGATGGCGGGCCACCCGGTCACCGCCGGGCTGGTCCAGCAGTTGCTGATAGAATCCGGCGGAGACTTCGTAACAGCAGGGGTGAATATGCGGCCCCACGGCGATGACCAGATCGGCCAATGCCACCCCCTGCTGGCGAAAACAGGCCAGACTGTTGTCGACAATACCGCTGACCAGCCCCTGCCAGCCGGCATGCACGCTGCAGACGTAGCGACCGTCGCGCGAGGCGATCAGCAGCGGCAGACAGTCGGCGGTCACCACCCCCACCTTTTGCCCGGCTACCGCGGTAAACACCGCGTCGGCGTGCGGGCGCGTCGGCAGCGGCTGCTGATAATGATGAACCTCATTACCATGCACCAGCTTCACCGGAGCCAGCTCGGCATAGGGAAAGGCGGCGGTTTCATGGACATCAAGAAAAGCGTGGCGGATGCCAGGGATCGCATTGAGCAAACGGGAGGTGTAAGCCATAGGGACGATAAGCGTCAGGGAATGATGTCTTACCTTAGGCCAGGGGACGCGGACAGGCAAGGCGGCGGCCCGGCATTTTTTTACCAGACCGCCGGATGCATATCAGACCATGGCCGCGCGCTGCTGGCGATGCATCAGCCAGAACACCGCCACGCCGGCCAGCACAATGCCCGGCGCCGAGGCCGCCATCACCCCGACGGCGCCGGTGCCGAGGGCCAGCATCTTGCCGGCCAGCAGCGGGCCGCTCATCGCCCCAAGACGCCCCACCGCCACGGCGGTGCCCACCCCGGTGGCGCGGATGGCCGCGGGATAAAAAAGCGGCGCCAGAGCGTAAAGCACACTTTGTCCGCCGGTGGCGAACAGCCCGGCGACAAACCCCGCCAGCAGCATGCCAGTCAGCGACGACGCGCTGCCCAGCGCCAACAGCGACGCCAGAATGCCGCTGTAGATCAGGAGCGACATCCGCAGCGGGGTGAGCTTATCCATTAGCGCCCCCAGCAGCAGCGTGCCGCAGGCGGCGCCGATCTGCAGAGAGAACATCACCCCCGCCGCCTGGCTGGCACGGAATCCCTGGCCCACCAGCAGCATCGGCAGCCAGTTGATCAGCATATAGACCACCAGCAGGGTGAAAAAATAACCCAGCCACAGCAGCAGCGTAGCGGCGGCCTGGCCCGGGGCAAACAGGGTGCGCAGCGGCACGCTGGCCTCCGCGCGCTGAAACGCCTGCGACTCCGGCAGCCAGCGCATCAGCAACGGGATCAGCAGCAGCGGGACCACGCCGCCAATCCAGAAAATAATCTGCCAGGCCGCGGCGAGACCGGAAAAGCCCAGCGCTGCCGCCAGCGCGGCGCCAATGGGTACGCCGCAGTACATCAGGCTTACCGCCCGGCCGCGGAAACGTGAGCCAGCGGCTTCCGAGGTTAAGGCAATCAGGTTCGGCAATGCCGCCCCGAGCCCGACGCCGGTGAGCAGGCGCGCCAGCAGCAGCGTCGGGAAGCTCCATGCCAGCGCGGTGGCCAGCGAGAACAGGCCAAACAGCAGCACCGACCCCAACAGAATGCGCTTACGCCCGTGGCGGTCCGCCAGCATGCCGCCCACCAGCGCGCCGGGCAGCAGGCCGAGGATCCCAGCGCTGAAGATCCAGCCCATCTGCATTTTATCCAGCGCAAAGGCCTGCGCCATGCCGACGGCGGCGATCCCCGCCGCCTGCAGATCCAGCCCTTCCATCAGGGCCACCATAAAACAGAGCCCGATGGTGACCACCAGGCGCGAGGGGGTTGCAGTCGTTATCTTGGTCATAGGGTACCTTGGCGATAGCCGAACAAACGGAGCAGGTGACTGGCGGCTGATGCTTTGTCAGCCGCACGTTCTTAGTTATTTATTGCGGTTAAGCAGATCCAGCGCGACGTCGACGATCATATCCTCCTGGCCGCCGACCATCCGCCGCTTGCCCAGCTCGACGAGAATATCCACCGCGCTGAGGCCATAGCGCTTGGCCGCCGCTTCGCTGTGGCGCAGGAAGCTGGAGTAGACTCCGGCGTAGCCCAGCGCCAGCGTTTCGCGGTCGACACGCACCGGGCGATCCTGCAGCGGCCGCACCAGCTCATCGGCCGCGTTCATCAGGGCGTAGAGATCGGTGCCATGCTGCCAGCCGAGCTTGTCGGCGGCGGCAATAAACACCTCCAGCGGCGCATTGCCCGCCCCCGCCCCCATCCCGGCCAGGCTGGCGTCAATGCGATCGCACCCCTCTTCCACCGCGACGATCGAGTTCGCCACCCCGAGGCTCAGATTATGATGGGCATGCATCCCGGTGGCGGTCTCCGGCTTCAGCACCGCCCTCAGGGCGCGGAAGCGGTCGCGAATGTCGTTCATGTTCATCGCCCCGCCGGAATCCACCACATAGATACAGGTCGCGCCATAAGATTCCATCTTCAGCGCCTGCTGCGCCAGCGCCTGCGGGGAGATCATATGGCTCATCATCAGAAAACCGACGGTGTCCATCCCCAGCTCGCGGGCAAAGGCAATATGCTGCGCGGCGACGTCCGCTTCGCTGCAGTGGGTGGCGACCCGCACCACCCGCGCCCCGGCCTGATACGCTGCTTTCAGATCGTGCAGCGTGCCGATGCCCGGCAGCAGTAAGGTGGCGATTTTCGCCTGGCTGACCGCCGCCGCCGCCGCTTCAATCCACGCGATGTCGCTGTGGGCGCCAAAGCCATAGTTGAAGCTGGATCCCTGCAGGCCATCGCCATGGGCCACTTCGATGGAGTCGACCCCAGCCTTATCCAGCGCGCCGGCGATCTGCTGCACCTGCGCCAGGGAATACTGGTGACGAATAGCGTGCATACCATCGCGCAGCGTCACGTCCGAGATATAAAGTTTTTTACCGTTCATGCTGTCGCTCCCGCCGCGCTGTGCATTGCCCCGGCCATTTGCTCCGCCGTCGCCAGCGCCGCCGAGGTCATAATATCGAGGTTGCCCGCGTACGCTGGCAGATAGTGCGCCGCCCCTTCCACTTCGAGGTAAACCGCGGTTTTCAGGCCGGAAAAACAGCCGACGCCGGGCAGGTTGACCGGCTTATCCTCGGGGATAACCTCAAACTGCACCTGCTGCTTCAGCCGGTAGCCTGGGACGTAAGCCTGCACTGCCGCCGCCATTTCGGCGATCGAGGCGGCAATCGCCTCCTGCGACGCCAGCTCGCTCAGGACGTAGACGGTATCGCGCATCATCAGCGGCGGCTCCGCCGGGTTCAGTACAATAATCGCTTTGCCCTTGCCCGCGCCGCCGACTTTTTCAATCGCCTGCGAGGTGGTTTCGGTAAATACGTCAATATTGGCCCGCGTGCCCGGCCCGGCGGATTGGCTGGCGATCGAGGCCACGATCTCCGCGTAATGCACCTTCGCCACTCGCGAGACCGCGGCGACCATTGGGATGGTCGCCTGCCCGCCGCAGGTCACCATATTGACGTTGCCCTGATGGAGATTGGCCGCGAGGTTGACCACCGGTACGCAGTATGGGCCAATCGCCGCCGGCGTCAGGTCGATAACGCGGATCCCCGGCTTCGCTTCGCGCAGCGCGGCATCGTTTTTGATGTGCGCCCCGGCGCTGGTGGCGTCAAAAACAAAATCGATGTCGGCAAATTCCGCCATCTGCATCAGGCCGCCCACCCCTTCGTGAGTGGTCGCAACGCCCAGGCGCCTGGCGCGGGCCAGGCCATCCGACTGCGGGTCGATGCCGACCATCACCGCCATCTCCAGATGCTGGCCGTGGCGCAGGATTTTAATCATTAAATCGGTGCCGATATTCCCGGAGCCGATAATGGCGACTTTACGTTTACGCATCACGATCTCCTTCTCCGGCGGCAACGAAGCGTGCCGCGACTGAGCCAATACCTTCGATATGGGCGGCAAAGCTGTCCCCCTCGTTAATCGTCACCATCGGGCCTAACGCCCCGGTCAGCACGATATCCCCCGCCCGCAGCGGTTCGCCGAGACTCGCCAGCTTGCGCGCCAGCCAGACTGCAGCGTTCAGCGGATGCCCCAGACACTCGCTGCCGCGGCCGCTGGATACCAGCTCCTGGTTGCGGGTCATGTGCATGGCGCACTGCTTCAGATCCAGTCCCGCCGGGCGCTGCGCCGGGCCGCCAATGACGTACAGGCCGCAGGAGGCGTTATCGGCGACGGTGTCGACAAAGCCGATTGACCAGTCGCGAATGCGGCTGCCCACCACCTCCAGCGCCGGCAATACCCATTCGATGGCGTTATACAGTTCATCAAAAGTGGTATCGGCATGCGGCAGATCCTGCTTCAGCACCAGGGCGATCTCGGCCTCCACCTTGGGCTGCAGCACGCGGCCAAACGGCACCTCGGCGTTGTCGCCGTAGCACATGTCGGCAAACAGGGTGCCGAAGTCCGGCTGATTGACGCCCAGCTGCTGCTGCACTTTGGAATGGGTCAGGCCCACCTTGCGGCCCACCACCCGCCGGCCATGGGCCACATGGTGCTGGACGTTCAGGCGCTGGATGGCATAGGCGGCGTCGGCATTGTCGACGCCGAGGATATCGCGCAGCGGGGCGATCGCCTGGCCGCTCTGTTCCGCGTCGCGCAGCTGCCGGGCCAGCGCGTCAAGAGAAAAAGTCATCATTTACTCCTTAAGCCCGTGCGAGGAAATTGAGCACCAGCTGATTAAAACTGTCGGCATGTTCCCACTGCGCCCAGTGGCCGCAGTCGCGGTAAATATGCAGTTCCGAACCGGCGATCCCGGCGAGCAGGCGCAACCCGGCGTCCATCGGCACGAAGCGGTCATTGCGTCCCCAGACAATCAGAGTTGGCGCGCTGATTTCGCCCAGCCGCGGGCCAAAGTCAGGAAACTGCTTCGGGTTGGCTTCCAGGCTCTTGACGAAGTTGTCCAGATGGTCGCGGCGCGACAGCATATTGTTGAGACGCGCCTCGAACAGCGCCTCGGTGAGGTCGCGGGTGTCGAAGACGAAGATGCTCATCATCTTTTTGAGGTTTTCAATGGTCGGCTCGCGGTACAGGGCGTTCAGCAACTTGATGCCCTCGGTCGGCATCGGCGTGAACAGGCTCATGCCGCCGGTCCCCCCGCCCATCAGCACCAGCTTAGCCACCCGCTCCGGCCAGCTCAGGGTGAAGGCCACCGCGCTATGGCCGCCCATCGAGTTGCCCAGCAGATGGACTTTATCGATCCCCAGCTGATCGACCACGCTTTTCAGAATGCGGGCGTTGAGATCCGAACGCGAGCCGCTGTTGACGATAGCATCGCTTTTGCCCCACCCCGGACAGTCGAGGAGCAGCACGCGATAGCCCGCCTCGACCAGCGGGTCAATATTGCGGCTGAAGTTGGCCCAGCCGGTGGCCCCCGGCCCAGAGCCGTGCAGCATGACCACGGTCTCTTTCCCGTCGCCGCAGTCATTGATATGGATGCGCAGCGTGCGGCCCCCCTCGTCGACATTGAGGAATCGGCTGGTGGCGGCTTCAGTTTGCGGTTGATAGCTCATGTTAGTCTCCCGGTTAATCAAATCTCGGTGGTGGAGCTCAGCGAGCCGAATCCGGCGATCCACTCGGGGATCGGCCGGTAATAGCGGCCTTCACTGCGCCAGCGGCCAAAAGCGGATAGCGCGGCAAAAGCGGCCACCCAGGTCTTAATTTCGTGCGTCGATTTGCCGGCCATCGCCGACAGCTCGTCATTGCCGATCGCGTCCAGTTCGCTCAGCCGCCCCTGCTCCAGCAGGCTCATAAAGCGGTTGTCCCAGACCGGGTTGAGGGGATGGAGCGAGTGGGGGTCTTCGGTAAACCGTCGGGCGGCGCTGATTACTCGCTGCTGGCGCCGTTCGCGTTCGTCCGGCGGCAGCTGCTTTCCGCCGCCGAGCAGGCGATCGCGCAGATGGGCGTCGGCCTTCGCCAGCTCCGGCACCGGCGGCTGGTGCGAGAGTCCGCCCGAGCCGAGGATCAGCACCCGCTTATTGAGGGTATTGAGAAAGCGGCCCATCGCCTCGCCCAGCAGCCGGGTACGTTGAAAACCCGGCAGCGGCGCGGCGACGCCGTTAATAAACACCGGCAGCACCGGTACGCGGTCCAGGCCACCCAGCAGAAACTCCAGCGGCTGGGCGAAGCCATGGTCCACCTGCATGTTGTACGACACCGCCAGGTCGATACCGCTGTTGAGGATGGCGTGGGCGCAGGCTTCCGCCAGCTCGGCGGGCACCGGCAGGTCGCCGGCGGCGCTGGCGAAGTCGCCAATCGCGGTGGCGCCGATGCCGAGGCAGAACGGCGGCATCACGTCATAGAAAAAACCGTTGTAGTGATCGGGGGCGAAGAGCACCACCAGCTCTGGATCGAATTCAGCGATCCGCCGCCGGGCGTCGGCAATCACCCGGTTCACTTCATCGAGGACCGCCTGCTCCGGGTCCACGAATCCCACCAGCGGAGTGTGGGAGAGACAGTGCAAATAGGCATGCATATCAGGCCACCTTCTCTTCAGCGTGGGCGGTATCCCCGGTTGCGAGGGTCATTTTTTCCGCCAGGGCGGTCAGCTGCGCGCCGAGGGTCTGCGGGATGGCGAGAGCGGCGACAAAGCGGTCCGGTCTGACCACGGCGATGGCGGTGTTATGCTGAGCAAACCAGCTCTTCAGGCGATTTTGCCTGTCGCCCACCCGCAGCGTGCCGGGGGCGTTATCCTGCTCGCGGTGGATCTGCACCTCCGGCACCACCTGGATAAAGCGCACGCCAATCGCGCGCCAGCGGGCGATCTGCCCGGCGTTGAGCCCCCACTGCGGGTTGCAGCCCCAGCCGATAATGGCGAAATTCGCCCCGATAACCTCGTCGAGCAGCACGCTCTCGCCGCTCTCCAGCGTCACCTGCGGTTGAATAAACATTTTGCCCACCGGCGAGGTCTTGCCGGCGCCGTCGGTCAGCAGCGCCCCCTCGCGGTACTGCGGCATCGGCTTAAAGCGCATCTCGAGGAAGTAGCGTTTCACCGGCGGCAGGTAATTCAGCAGCCAGGAGAGACCGTCGCGCACGGCCCCCTGCCAGCGCTTCGGCGGCGCCAGCACGTAGCCGGCGGTGACCGACAGATCAATCATCGCTTTAGCGTGGTCGCGGCGCTCCTGCTGGTAGCTGTCGAGCAGCGCCTCTCCCGCTTTACCGTTGACCACCAGCGCCAGCTTCCACGCCAGGTTGAAGGCGTCGCGCATGCCGCTGTTGTATCCCTGCCCCTGCCAGACCGGCATGATGTGTGCCGCATCGCCGGCCAGCAGCACCCGGTTAATGCGAAAGCGCTCGGCAAGGCGGGCGTTATGCGTATAGACCCGCTGGCGGATCAGCTCGACGCGGTCCGGGTCCGGCAGCACTTTGCTCAGCAGACGGCGCATATTGTGCGGTTCGCTGAGCTGAGCTTCGGTTTCGCCGGGCATCACCATAAATTCAAAGCGGCGCACGCCGTGGGGCAGCGCGGCGGAAACGTAGGGTCGCACCGGGTCGCAGCACAGGTAAACGTGCGGGGTGGCCAGCGGGTCGTTAGCGATATCGATGACGATCCACTGATTCGGCGCGGTTTTACCTTCGAAGGGGATGTTCAGCGTACGGCGAATAAAGCTGGCGCCGCCGTCGCAGGCCACCAGCCAGTCCGCGCGCACCGTCTCCCGTTCGCCGTCCGGTCCTTTAAGATTTAACGTGACACTGTCACCGTTCTGGCTAAAGGCTTCCACCTCGCGGGAGAAGAGGCAGCGGACCTGCGGGAAACGCTGCAGACCGTGATACATCACCGCATCGACCTGCGGCTGAATGAAGGCGTTGCGCCGCGACCAGCCAAACTCATCGGTCATCGGCTGGATATCGGCAAAGCAGCGGCCTTTTGGGGTGAGAAAACGCATGGCGTGCCACGGCGTGGTATGCGGCAGCACGTCATTCACCAGCCCCACCGCCTGCATCGCCCGCAGGGATTCATCGTCAATGCCGATGGCCCGCGGGTAATCGATCAGTGTGGCGAGCTTTTCCACCACCAGCACGCTGATGCCCATCTGGCCAAGGTAGTTGGCCATCATCAGACCAACCGGACCGGCGCCAACGATGGCGACCTGAGCGGTATGCTGCACGGCGGGTTGAATATCGGGTGTAGATGTTGTCATTCTCAGCGACCTCACGACTCGGAAACTGCCCGGCTGACAGGCAATTTGTTAATCATGTGTAAACGTATTTTTATAATGGGCTGAGTATAGGGCGGGGGTTTTCGGCTACAATCAAAACATCATCGAATGTGCACCAGGTGCACAACACTGTTTTTAAAGCATTTTAATGGAGGATTTATGCGTGACGATGAGTCCGCAGCGTACAAAACGGTGCGCGGGTTAAGCCGGGGTTTATTGTTATTAAAATTGTTAAATAAATTCGACGGCGGCGCGACACCGGGCCTGCTGGCGGAGTTTAGCGGCCTGCATCGCACCACCGTGCGCCGGCTGCTGGAGACGCTACAGGAGGAGGGTTTTGTCCGCCGCAGCCGCTCCGATGACAGCTTCCGGTTGACCATTAACGTCCGCCAGCTGAGCGATGGATTTCGTGACGAACATTGGATTTCTGCCCTCGCCACGCCGCTGCTCGGCGAGCTGCTGCGCGAGGTGCAGTGGCCAACGGACATCACCACCCTCGACGTCGACGCCATGGTGGTGCGCGAGACTACCCACCGCTTCAGCCGACTGTCGTTTCACCGCGCGATGGTCGGACGGCGGCTGCCGCTGCTGCTCACCGCCTCCGGACTGACGTGGCTGGCCTTTGCCCCCGACGCGGAACGCGACGCCATCGTCAGCATGCTGGCCGCCCGTCCGGAAGCTGAGTATCAGTTGGCCCGCGAACCGGAACGGCTGGCGGCGATCCTCGCCCGCACCCGCCAGAACGGCTATGGCGAAAACTTCCGCGGCTGGCGGCAGGAGGAGAAAATCGCCTCGATCGCCGTGCCGGTCTGCAGTCAGCAGCGGGTTATCGGCTGCCTGAACCTGGTCTATATCGCCAGCGCGATGACCATTGAGCAGGCGGCGCAGAAGCATCTCCCTGCGCTGCAGAGGGTGGCGAGGCAGATAGAAGCCCGCATGGAAGAGGAAGAAGTGTGGTACGAAATGCCCTGATCGTGATGAGGATAAATGCGATCAACCATTGCGCCCGGCTTCGTTATATAATTTAATACACAACGAATTTTCACGCCATTCGGGCCACACCATGTCAAAACACCCCTTACTGCTGGGCCTGACGCTGCTCAGCGCCAGCCTGTTCACCGGCCAGACCTTCGCCGACCGCACCGTCACCGACCAGCTGGGTCGCCAGGTCACCCTCCCCGACCACGTCACCCGCGTTGTGGTTCTGCAGCATCAGACGCTCAACCTGCTGGTACAACTGCATGCCGCCGAGGATATCGTCGGCGTCTTAAGCAGCTGGCAGAAACAGCTCGGGCCGCAGTTCGCCCGCTTTATGCCCGAGATCGGGCAACTGGCGACCCCGGGCGATCTCACCCAGGTCAATATTGAAAGCCTGTTGGCGCTGCGTCCGCAGGTGGTTTTCGTCGCCAACTATGCGCCGCCGGCGATGATCGCGCAGATCCAACAGGCCGGGATCCCGGTAGTGGCCATCTCGCTTCGCCACGATGCCGCCGGGGAAAAAAATAAAATGAACCCCACCATGGCTGACGAAGAGCAGGCCTATAACGCCGGGCTGATGGAGGGGATCCGCCTTATCGGCGAGGTGGTCGAGCGCCAGCCCGAGGCCGAGGCGCTGATTCACTACACCTTCGAGGCGCGCAAGCAAGCCAATGCGCCGGTGGCCGATATTCCACCGAACCAGCGGGTGCGGGTGTACATGGCCAACCCCGATCTGAATACCTATGGCGCTGGCAAATACACCGGGCTGATGATGGCGCACGCCGGGGCGCTGAACGTGGCGGCCGCCAGCGTAAAAGGCGCCCGCCAGGTGTCGCTGGAGCAGGTGCTGGAGTGGAACCCCCAGGTGATCTTCGTCCAGGACCGTTATCCGCAGGTGGTCAAACAGATAGAGAACGACCCGCAGTGGCAGACGATCGATGCGGTGAAACATCACCGCGTGTGGCTGATGCCGGAGTACGCCAAAGCCTGGGGTTACCCGATGCCGGAGGCCCTGGCGCTGGGCGAGCTGTGGATGGCGAAAAAACTCTATCCTGCGCGCTACCAGAGCATCGATGTGGACAGTAAAGCCAGGGATTATTATCAGCGTTTTTACCGCGTGGCGTGGACGCCAGATGCCCGCTAACTCTCAGCCCTGGCTGGTGCAGGGAAGCCTGGCGCTGGCGACGCTGGCGATCGCGGTCGCCTCGCTCTGTTTCGGCCAGTACCCGTTAAGCCTGAGCGCCGTTGGCCACACCCTGGTCCATCTGCCGCCAGGAGAAGGGGTGATCGGGCAGATCGTCTGGTCGGTTCGCCTGCCGCGCGTGGTGATGGCCCTGCTGGCCGGGGGCGCGCTGGGGCTGTGCGGCGCCACCTTGCAGGGCGTGTTCCAGAACCCGCTGGTGGACCCCCACATCATCGGGGTGACCGCCGGCTCCGCCTTTGGCGGCACGCTGGCGATCCTGTTGGGCGTCGGCAGTCTGCTGATGATGGCCTCGACCTTTTTCTTCGGCCTCGTCGCGCTGGGGCTGATTTACGCCCTCGCCGCCCTGCAGGGGCGGGACAGCACGCTGGGGCTGATTCTGTCCGGGATCATTCTCAGCGGCTTCTTCGCCGCGCTGGTCAGCCTGATGCAGTACCTCGCCGACAGCGAAGAGACGTTACCGAACATCGTTTTCTGGCTGCTCGGCAGCTTCGCGACCGCCAGCTGGCATAAGGTACTGCTTATGTCCCTGCCCCTGGCGATGGCTGCCGGGGCGCTGTGGAAGCTGCGCTGGCGTATCAACCTGCTGGCCCTGGAGGAACGGGATGCCCGCAGTCTTGGCGTTCCGGTGGCCGCGCTGCGTCGCGGCGTG
>OIXG01003234.1_pt1 | contig 11083 bp, 6 predicted proteins | sample 1587731 | NCBI WGS metagenome assembly OIXG01 (sample SAMEA3888908, study PRJEB22519) | human gut metagenome | biome: human gut; feature: human-associated habitat; material: faeces | place: Denmark | collected 2010
TGAAAATTATTTGCAGACGCAGGAAGGAAAGAATCTTCCCGTGCCCCACTGCATCGAAAACACCCCCGGCTGGGAGATTGACCCTGCGTTGGACACCACCGGCGCGCCGATTTTTGACAAGCCCTCGTTCGGCTCCGAAGAACTCGTGCAGTATCTCAAGGGACTGGACAATCTCACCTCGGCAGAATTTGTCGGGCTCTGCACGGATATCTGCGTAATTACGAACGTGCTGTCTGCCAAGTGCGCACTGCCGGAGCTTCCGATTGCGGTCGACAGCGCCTGCTGCGCCGGCGTCACGCCGGAAAGCCATGAAAACGCCCTCGCTGCCATGCGCATGTGCCAGATCCGGATTCTTTGACAAAGGCACGTCTTTTTCCGCCGATACGCAAAACCCGGACCGTCTGAGACGGTCCGGGTTTTTATTACAATTTCTGTTCTCTTGCCAGACGACTGTTTTTGTACATGGGGTCGCCCGTGACCTCGCGGATAATCTCGATGCCTTGCGGCGTCTGCGGCGCGGACGCCGCCGCCGGAAGCTCGGCGCGCATGATCGCGCGGCTTTCGCTGAACGGATACACGTCGATTTCAAACCGCTGCCCATCGATGCAGAAGCGGTATTTCGTCTTGTGGACCGCATGCAGCGCCGTGTCTGCCTCCATGAGATACTGGACATATTCCTTCTGCGTGATCGGCTTTTCCGTCTCCCACGCGCCCGCGTCCGTGTAGCGCTTCTCGGTGTAGAAATACAGATATTCCTGCCCGTTTTTCTGCTGGCGGATGCGGCGGACGACGTTCGGCTGCGTCCCGACGAGATAGGTCTGCATCATATCGATCGCGCTGGCGGCATACGTCTTCTCAAGCGCCAGCACATCCGGCATGGCGATCAGATACTTGTGCCAGACCTCCTGCGGCGCGGTCAATCCGAGGCAGTCGTAAATGGCGCGGATGCCGCGGCGGAGCTTGTCTTCAAAATCGACCGCATTGTCGATCACTTTGAGGTTCGGATGGTCCTTCCACGCCCGCAGCGTCAGATCGTCCTTCTCCCGCGCGGTCTCCAGCGGCTCATAGCGCGCCTCGTTTCCGAAGTTATAGGCAAACTCCGCGCCCTTGGCGCACGAAACCAGATGCAAAACCGCGTCGTAGCCCGCAAGCACCTCCTGCTCGGTTTTGCCGAAGTACGCCAGAATCTCCCGGAACTGCTCGTCCGTGATATACGCCTTGTCGTCAAACAGCGCCCGGTCGTAGATGATCAGTACGTTTTCCTCCGGCACCATCTGCGCGCCCTTGAGCGCCAGCTTTTCCTTGTGCAGCTGGTCTGCGATCACAAAATACTGAAAATCCAGCATCGACACGCAGTTGCCGAACGGGCGGATGCCGAAGCCGGAAATCAGCTCCGTCGCCGTCTCCGGAATCGTAATCACCTTCCAGCCGTCGTCCTGCTTGAACTCCTTGAGAATGCGGCTGATGAGCGTCGTTTTGCCTGCGGCGGGTCCGCCGGTCAGAACAATTCTTGTGATGCGCTTTGCCATGCTGCTGGCTCCTCTCCGTCGATCAATAAGCTACCCATATTGTACCATCTGTGAACAAAAAAGCAAGAGCGATGCGGAAAAACCGTCCGCACCGCTCTGTTTTTCAGAAGCTTACTGCTCAAACTGGCTGTTATAGAGCTTCGCATAGAAGCCATTCTGCGCCAGAAGCTGCTCATGCCGTCCCTGCTCAATGACGTGCCCGTCCTTCATGACAAGAATCACGTCCGCCTCGCGGATGGTAGACAGGCGGTGCGCCACGATGAAGCTTGTTCTGCCCTTCATCATCTGCGAGAACGCATGCTGGATTTTGAGCTCCGTTCTCGTGTCGATCGAGCTGGTCGCCTCGTCGAGAATCAGCATCGGCGGCAGCGCCAGCATCACGCGCGCAATGCACAGAAGCTGCCTTTGTCCCTGCGACAGGAGCCCTCCGCCGTCGGTAATGACCGTATCGTAGCCGTCCGGCAGCCGCCGGATAAAGCCGTCTGCGTGGCACGCCTTTGCCGCCGCAACGATTTCGTCTTCCGTCGCGTCCGGCTTTCCGAGCGCGATGTTTTCCCGCACCGTGCCGGTCTTGATCCACGTATCCTGCAGCACCATGCCGAAATTCTGCCGCAGGCTTCTGCGCGTGAGGTTCGTGATTTTCTCGCCGGAGACGCGGATTTCGCCGCCGTTCACGTCGTAAAAGCGCATGAGAAGGTTAATGAGCGTCGTCTTGCCGCAGCCCGTCGGGCCGACGATGGCGATGCGCTGGCCGGGTTTTACGGTGAGGTTCAGGTGCTCAATCAGATGCTGCTCCGGCGTGTAGGAGAATGCGACGTTCTTGAGTTCCACGCTGCCGGAGACGGCTTCGAGCGTCTTTGCATCCGGGGCGTCAGGCGTTTCAACCGGTTCGTCGATCAGTTCAAATACCCGCGCGGCGCAGGCCAGCGCATTTTGCAGTTCCGTAATGACGCCGGTGATCTCGTTGAAGGGCTTGGCATACTGGTTCGCGTAGCTGAGGAAACACGACAGCCCGCCGACCGTGATCGCCCCTGCCACGGCGCTGAGCGCGCCGGTAAAGCCGACGCAGGCATAGATGATGTTGTAAATGATGCGCGTAGACGGGTTCGTCATGGACGAGAAGAAGGTTGCGCGCATGGTCGCCGCCGTCAGACGGTCGTTGATCGCGTCAAACTGGCGCAGACTCTCGTCCTCATGCGAGAACGCCTGCACGACGCGCTGGCCATTCAGCTGCTCGTTAATCAGGGCGGTCTGCTCCCCGCGTGCCTTTGACTGCAGCTGGAACATGGAATAGGTATGACCCGCGATGAACTTTGCCACTAGCAGAGAAAGCGGCGTCAGCAGCACGACGACCAGCGTGATCTTCCAGCCGATCGAAAGCATGAAGCCGAGTGTTCCCACGATGGTCAGAACGCCGGTAAACAGCTGCGTGAAGCCCATGAGCAGGCCGTCGGCAAACTGGTCAACGTCAGCGATCATGCGGCTGAGCGTGTCGCCGGAGGGATGGCTGTCCAGATACGCAAGCGGCAGCCGCTGTAGATGGGAAAACGCCTGGCGGCGCACGTCGCGCGTCACGCAGAAACAGACGCGGTTGTGGATGGCCGTCATGACCCACTGCAAGACCGCCGTCAGTCCGGCAAGCACCGCAAGTTTGACTGCCAGATTGCCCACGGCAGCAAAATTGACCTGTCCGGGGCCGACGATCTGGTCGATTGCGTCGCCGACCAGAATGGGGATATAGAGCGTGCCCGCCACGCTGGCCGCGGCCAGCAGCAAGGACACAAGCAGCAGCGGCAGATACCGTCCGAGGCTTTTTATCACGCGCCGCAGCGCCCAGGAGGATGTATGCTTCACGATGCGCTCGCCTCCCCCTTCTCCTGCGACCGGCAGATCTCCTGATAGACCGGGCAGGTGTTTTTCAGCTCTGCATGCGTGCCGAGTCCAGCCATGCGGCCGTCGTCGAGCACGACGATCTTGTCCGCGTGCCGGATGGACGACACGCGCTGCGAGATCAGCACGACCGTGGGCTTCCACGGAAGCCGGGCAAGCGCCTTGCGCAGCGCTGCGTCCGTCGCAAAGTCCAGCGCGGAGGCGCTGTCGTCCAGAATGAGAAGTTCGGGCTTGCGCACAAGCGCGCGGGCGATGGTCAGCCGCTGACGCTGGCCGCCGGAGAAGTTGCGCCCGCCGGGTTCGACCTCGGCGTCCAGCTGTCCCTTTTTATCCCGCACGACTCCGTCGGCCTGCGCCGCGCGCAGCGCGTCCCAGAGCGCCTCATCAGACGCATCCGCGCTGCCCCAGCGCAGATTTTCCCGGATGGTGCCGGAAAAGAGCAGCGCCTTCTGCGGCACGATACCGATGCGCGTCCGAAGCGCCTGCAGGCGAAGCGACTTGACATCCTCGCCGCGCACAAGAACGCAGCCCGCTGTTGCGTCATAGAAGCGGGGAATCAGATTTGCAAGCGTCGATTTGCCGGAGCCTGTGCCGCCGATCACACCGATCGTTTCACCGGGCGCGGCGCAGAAGCTGATATCGGTCAGCGCATCCGCGCCTGCCTGCGGGTAGCGGAAGCTGACGTGCCGGAATTCCAGTTCCGGCGCTTCCGCGCTGTCCGGCAGTGCGTCCGCGCCACTCACCATGCTGGACTTTGTATCCAGCACCTGCGAAATGCGGCCCGCACAGGCCACGGATTTTGTGATGTTCAGAATCAGATTGGCAAACTTGATGAGTTCAACCAGAATCTGCGACATGTAGTTATAAAGCGCGATCAGCTGGCCCTGCGTGATCACGCCCTCGTTTACCCGGACGCCGCCCACGCGCAAAATCGCAACGATAGCCAGATTGATGATCACATACGTCAGCGGATTGAGAAGTGCGGAAAGCTTTCCGACGAACTGCTGTGCAGAAAACAGATTTCCGGTCTTTTCTGCGAAGCTTTCCGTTTCTGTCTGTTCACGGGTAAAGGCGCGGATAACGCGCACGCCGGACAGATTCTCCTGCGCTGCGCCGGTTACGCCGTCAAGCCTTGTCTGCACACGCCGGTAGAGCGGAATGCAGCTGAGCATGATGGCAAACACGACGGCAAAGAGCACCGGAATCGCCACGGCGAAGATGAGTGCAGATTTCACATCAATGGTAAAGGCCATGATCATCGCGCCGAAAACCACGATGGGGGAGCGCAGCAGCAGCCGGAGCGTCAGATTAAGGCCCGTCTGCACCTGATTCATGTCGCTCGTCATGCGCGTGACGAGCGTCGCTGTGCCGAGCCGGTCAAGTTCGGCATAGGACAGCGACTGAATGTGCGCAAAGAGCGCATGGCGCAGGCGGCCCGTCGCACCGGTCGCAGCCTTGGCAGAAAAATACTGCGCGCAGGTGGCGCTGGCAAAGCCGCACAGGCCGAGTCCGACCAGCACAAGGCATTTTTTCAGGATATACGCCGTATCGCCGGACGAAATGCCGACGTCGATGATATCCGCCATAATGAGCGGCACAAGCAGTTCAAACGCAGCCTCCAGCAGCTTGAAGCACGGGGCCAGGATTGCCTGCAGGCGGTACGGCCGCAGGTAAACAAGCAATTTTTTCATGAACGATTTCTGCTCTTCTTTCTGTCACTCAATAGATTTCAGGGCCTGCGACATATCGATTGCGCGGATTTTCCGCCGCAGAGCGAGGTTGACGAGCAGACCGAACGCCAGCGTCAACGCAGCCGAAATGAGATAACTCAGCGGCGCAACACGCACGTCGAAGCACATGAGATCGATCTTGATCTGCCCCATGACATACGCATGCAGCAGCGTTCCCATCGGAAGTCCCAGAAGCGCGCCCAGTACGGTCAGGATGATGTTCTCGCGGAAAACGTAGCGGTTCGTCTCGCCGTCGTAGAAGCCGAGCACTTTGATGGTTGCGATCTCGCGTTCGCGTTCGGTGATGTTGATGTTCGTGAGGTTATACAGCACGATGAACGCCAGCGCCGCCGCGCCCAGTACGACGACCAGCACGATATACCGCAGACTCTGCATCATCGTCGCCACGCGGCTGCGGAAATCGCGGCTGAGGGTGACAGCTGCCACGTTTTTCGCGCCCGCGAGCGCTGCGGACGCCGCCTGCGCATCTTCGTCCGTCTGATAGTTGACCCATGCGGCCTCGTATCCGGGCGCTTCGCCGAAGACGTCCTGCCAGGTAGTCTGCGTCAGATAGACGTAATTATAAACATAGTTTTCAAACACAGCCTCGACGGTCAGTTCCGTCCGGCGCATGTCGCCTGTCTGTAAGGTGATGGTGTCGCCCGCCGACAGCTGCAGCGCCTCGGCCAGCCCGCGGCTGATGACGCACGCACCGTTTTCGGGATAGGCGACCGGCCTTTTGTCCTTCTCATGCAGGTCGACAAAGCCCTCCACGCTGCCGGACGCCGGGCAGACGACGTTCGTCGTCTTGACCGTGCCGTCGGAGGCGGCGTCCAGACTCTTTTCCGCGACGAACAGACAGCCCTCCGCGCTGCTTTCTTCGCAGACGGCAAGGAAGTCCTCACGTTCACTGCCGCTCAGCGCATGCTGGAAGGTCACGGCGGCGTCGTAGCGGGTAATCTCGTCGTACTGGTAATCGACGACGCTGCTGATGGAGTCCTGAATGCCGAAGCCCGTGATGAGCAGCGCCGTACAGCCGCCGATACCAATCATCATCATGACCATGCGCTTTTTAAAGCGCAGGATGTTTCGGATGGAGACTTTGTGCAGGAAGGGGAGTCGGTCCCAGATCAGCGGGAGGCGTTCAAGCAAAATGCGCTTGCCCGCCTTCGGCGCTTTGGGGCGGATCAACTCCGCTGCCGGCTTCTGCAGTTCGGCGTGTACGACGTACCACGTTGTGCCGAGCGCACACAGCAGATACGCGCCCGACGAGACGAGCGCAAGCGGCCAGTCAAAGGCATACAGGATGCCGGTAAAGCCGTACATGATGTTATAGGCATGCCAGATCATCTTCGGCAGGAAATACGAGCCTGCCGCAATGCCAAGCACGCAGCCGAGAAGCGAAGCGGTTCCGGCATAGAGGAAATATTGAGACAAAATCGCGCTGTTTGAGTATCCCAACGCCTTCAGAACGCCTGCCTGCGTCCGCTGCTCGTCAACCATGCGGGTCATGGTCGTGATGCAGACCAGCGCAGCCACAGCAAAGAAAAACAGCGGGAATACCTTTGACACGCCGCGCACAATATCAGAATCGCTTTCAAAGCAGGCGTAGCCGACGTTGCTGCTGCGGTTCAATATGAATACATCCGGGTTTTCCAGCTTTGCAAGTTCGTCTTCGCCGTCGCGGTAGTCCTGTTCGGCGTCTGCCAGCTTCTGTTCGCCATCGGCCAGCTCCTGCTCGGCGTCGGCCAGCTTCTGATCGCCGTCTGTGATCTCCTGTTTTGCGTCAGCCAGCTCCTGCTCGGCGTCGGAAATCTTCTGTTCTGCTTCGGCCTTACCTGTGTAATAATCCGCCCAGCCGTCTTTGAGTTCCTGTTTTGCGTCTTCCAGCTCCTGCCGGCCATCTTCCAGCTCCTGCTTCGCATCTTCCAGTTCCTGCTGCTTTTCTTCCAGCGTTTTTTTCGCCTCGTCCAGCTTTTTCTGGTTTTCCGCGAACGCCTCGTTCGCCGCGTCTGCCGCCAGATCCAGCTGATTCTCATTGTCGGCCAGAGCGTTCTTGCCCTCGTCCAGCTGCGCCTGCGCCGCTGCAAGCTGCCCACGCGCCGCCGCGATCTGCGCTTTGGCCGCCTCCGCCGCCTCCGGCGACATCGCTCCTGCGGAAACCGCAGCGTCTATCTGCGCCTCCTGTTTGTCGAGCGCGGCTTTCTGCGCGTCTAACTGCTGCTGCTGCTCGGCAAGCGTTTCGCGTGCTTTCTGGAGCTTCGCAAAAGCGAAGCTCCTCTCGTTCTCGGCCTGTTTCTTTTCTTTTTCAAATTTGGCGGTGTTTTCCTCATAGGTCTGCTTCGCGTCGGCCAGCTTTTTTTCGCCGTCTGCCAGCTCCTGTTCGCCATCGGCCAGCTTCTGTTCATTTTCCTCGATCGTCCGCTGCCCATCCACCAGCTTCTGGTATGCGTCGGCCAGTTCCTGCTCCGCCTCCTGCTTTGCGTCGGCCAGAGAAACAACGCCGTCAGCATACGTCTGATGCGCGTCTTTCAGCTCCTGCTTCGCGTCGGCAAGCTCCTGCTTTGCATCGGCCAACTCCTGCTGCTTTTCATCCAGCGTTTCACGCGCGTCGGAGAGCGTCTGCTCGGCCTCTTCATAGAGGCGATCGCTGCGCCCATAAGCCGCGCGCTCGGCAAGCTGCGTGACCCACGGCTCCGCCTCGTCTATACAGGCGGTATACGCATCGGAATAGACCTCACCCTGCCGGTCAGCCAGCCGCAGATAGAGCGACGTCTCATAATCCAGCGCAAACGCCTCCGGCAGGATGTACACGAATGACGAAAGCGTTCCGCTGCCGATGGAGGTGCCGCCGCGTTCATAATTGATGTATAAAACGCTCTTGGCGATTCCGACGATGGTAAATTCCCGCCGGTTGAAGCTGTCCAGCGTGTCTTCGTCGTTCTCTTCCGTCAAAACGACCGTTTTGCCGAGATCCTTTTCGGAATACAGCAGCCCGTCGGCCAGACATTCCTCCGCCGTCTGCGGCAGCCTTCCGCACTTGAGTCCCGGAAAATTGATCTGCACGGGCAGAGACAAGAACCGGCACGGCTTCGCCGCCCCGTCCGCGACGGAGGCCAGCGCGTCCGCGCTCTTTTCTCCCTCGCAGGACGCGATACGCGCGTCAGCGGCGAGGACGTCTGCGTCCGTCTCATCAAAGCCGACGGTGCTGACGAGGCGGAAATCGTACATCCGGTGCGCCTCGGCATAGTCGTCCAGCGTATGTACCATTGCGGTCTTTGTCAGCCGCAGGCCGCAGAAAAATCCCACGCCCAGCGCGACGATCGCCGCGATCGCCAGAAACCGGGTGAGACTGCTGCGGATCTGGCGCATTGTCAGTTTCAGCATCTTCGTCACCATTCAATGCTTTCCACCGGCACGGGCGCTTTATTGCGCCGCACGTCGGTGATCTGGCCGCTTCTGACGCGGATGACGCGGTCGGCCATGGCAGTCAGGGCGGAATTGTGCGTAATAATCACGACGGTCATGCCGTTTTCCCGGCTCTGCTTCTGCAAAAGCGCAAGAATCTGCTTGCCGGTCTGATAATCAAGCGCGCCGGTCGGTTCGTCGCACAGCAGAAGCCGCGGCCTTTTGGCCAGCGCCCGCGCGATTGCCACGCGCTGCTGCTCGCCGCCGGAAAGCTGAGCAGGAAAATTCTGCATACGCTCACCAAGGCCGACCTGACGCAGAACTTCGTCTGCCGGGATGGGATTTTTACAAAGCTGACCCGCGATCTGCACGTTTTCCAGCGCCGTCATATTGGGAAGCAGATTATAGAACTGGAACACAAAGCCGACCTCGTGCCGGCGGTAGGTCGTCAGCCGTTTGCGGTCAAACCCTGACACATCCTCGCCCGCCAGAAGCACATGGCCGCTCGTCAGCCGGTCCATGCCTCCGAGAATGTTTAAAAGCGTCGTCTTGCCCGCGCCGGACTGCCCGACGATCACGCAGATCTCCCCCTCCGCAATCGCAAACGAGGCGTCCTTCAGCGCGTCAATGCGCACGTCGCCCATCCGGTAGGTCTTGCAGACATGATCGAATACCACAAAATCCTGCACACCCATAACCCCCCTGTGTTTTTTCTGAATAATATATTATGGCACACCGCTTCCTGTTTTGCTTGAATAATCCATGAACGCCGGGCCTGAAAATACTTTTTCTTGCATTTGCCGCGCATCAATGTTACTATTAAATTATAAAAAACGATAGGGAAACGCTGATACAATGACCGAGAGCATTCGGCGAGAGAATTTGACCCAAGACAAGGTATGAAACCGCAGGAATACTTTGTGTATTTCAAGTTTTCATACCGCAGGATTGGGACAAAAGATCCGGTGAAAGGGCATTGAGTCAGAGGTCCCCTTACAAGAAAAGGAGCGGTCCTTTTGGCAAAACAGATCACGCGGATCGTGTTGACCGGCGGGCCTGCCGCAGGCAAGACGACGCTTATCAGCCGCATTCTCAAGGAATTTAAGCAGGACGAGGGCTGGAAGGTCATTACCATCCCCGAAACCGCGACAGAGTTGATCTCCGGCTTCGGCATCAAGCCCTTCGGCGGATGCGTGTCCATGCTGGATTTTCAGGATTTTGTCGTTTCCGACCAGCTGCACAAGGAGCAGCTGGCGCTCAAGGCGGCGCAGATGGTGCCGGAGGAGCACGTCATCGTGCTGTATGACCGCGCGCTTTTCGACGATAAGGCCTATATCTCCGATGAGGAGTTCCGGCAGGTGCTTGCGCGCTTCGGTCTGACTGAGCAGCAGGCGCTCTCCCACTATGATACCGTCCTGCACCTCGTTTCCTGCGCCAAGGGCGCGGAGTTTGCCTATAATTTCGGCAACGAGGCGCGCTATGAGCCGCTGGAACTTGCGCGGGAAAAGGACGACCTGACGCTGCGCGCATGGCGCGCACACCCGAATCTGCATGTGATCGACAACTCCGTCGATTTTGAGGACAAGATCGCGCGCGGCCTGCGCGCCGTCTACGAAGCGCTCGGACGGCCCACGCAGCAGGAAGTCTGGCACAAATATCTCATCGCGCTGCCCACGCTCCAGACACTTGAGCAAACGTATCACGCCGCCAGCATCGATATGATGCAGACCTATCTGACCCGCGCCAACCCCAACGTCGTGCGCCGCGTCCGCCAGCAGAAAAACGGCGGAGATTATCTCTATTTTTATACGGAAAAGCGCACGACCGGCTCCGGCCAGTGGGAGACGGAAAAGCCAATCTCCGAAAAGGAATACATCCGCTATCTCATGGAGGGCGACACGAGCCTGCACACCGTCCACAAGACGAAATACCGTTTCGTGTACAACGGCTGCCGGTTTGAGATCGATGTCTATCCGTTCTCGCAGGACAAGGCCATCATGCGCGCCGCACTGCCGGAAAACGCCCCCGTGCTCACCGCGCCGCCCGAGATCACCGTGCTGCGCGAGGTCACAGGCGACCCCGCCTATAAAAACCGCCAGCTGGCAAAAAATCAGAGACTGTAACAAACAGCCGCCCGCGTTCAAAAAGCGGGCGGCTGCGCTTATTTTTCCAGAAGCCGGTCGAGATCGGCGACAGTTTTGCAGTAAAAATCGCAGTTTTTCCGCATGAACTGCTCGATTTCCGGGATATCGTTCGCCCATCCGGCAGCGGAAAAGGGAACACCAGCGGCTTTTGCCATGTCATAGCCGGGCTTCAGATCGTCAACGACAAGAAGTTCCTGCGGCGCAAGGCTGAAGCGCTCCATAATCTGCTCCAGCGGCCATGTATGCGGCTTGCGCTGCTCGGGCGGCTGCTCCCAGCCGAAGATGACATCCGGCTCCGGCAGATCGTTTTCCCTGTAGTCGCGTTCGATGTTTTCGCGCATGGAGTGCGAGACGACGGCAATTCGTCCGCCCGCTTCTTTGT
>OIXG01003235.1_pt1 | contig 11081 bp, 6 predicted proteins | sample 1587731 | NCBI WGS metagenome assembly OIXG01 (sample SAMEA3888908, study PRJEB22519) | human gut metagenome | biome: human gut; feature: human-associated habitat; material: faeces | place: Denmark | collected 2010
CGCGCTACCAAACTGCGCTACACCCGGTCAACCGGGCTGTCTCGAATCAGCTTGATTATTATAACCGACTGCACCGAGAATGTCAATAGAAATGTACGAATTTTATAAATATATTTTGTTTTGTGACTGATAAAGGAAGGAAAGAAGGGATAAATCATGCCGAATAGCCTGGAATTGAACGTCTCCCCTGCGCTGCTGCACACCTTTGCCAACCATCCGTTCCATGTCCGCAAGGATATGGAGATGAACGAGCTGGTGGACAGCATCCGGGAAAGCGGTGTTATTGTTCCATTGATCGTGCGCAGCAGGCCCGAGGGCGGCTATGAGATCATCAGCGGACACCGCCGCTGTGAGGCCTGTCGGGAGCTGGGCATTGAGAAGGTGCCGGTCCGCGTGCAGGAGCTGACGGATGATGAAGCTACTATTTTAATGGTGAACAGCAATATTCAGCGGGAGCATGTGCTGCCGAGTGAGAAGGCGTTTGCGTATAGGATGAAGCTTGAAGCCGTAAAAAGAACTGCTGGACGGCCAAGTAAAAATTCGTGCCAAGTTGGCACGAATTTTCGCGCAGACAAAAACGTCGCTGAAACGTCATCTGAAAGCGCACGAACTATTCAGCGTTACATCCGCCTGACCTATCTCATCTCCCCCATTCTGCAAATGGTCGACGAATCCCGGATGGCGTTCAACCCCGCGGTAGAAATCTCCTACATGACGCCTGAGCACCAACGGTGGCTGCAAGCGGAGATGGAGCTTTGCGAGGCCACACCCTCTCTGGTGCAGTCCCGCCGCCTTAAGGAGATGAGCCAGAGCGGCACGCTGACGGAGCACTACCTGCATACCCTGCTCACCGAGCAGAAGCCCAATCAACGTCAGAAGTTTTTCTTGAATCAATCTGACGTACAGCGGTTCTTCCCTCCCGGCTATACGCCCGAGCAGATGCAGAACACGATTTTTTCTCTGCTGAAAACCTGGGGCCATGCCCACGAGCACACCCAGAGCCAGCAGGAGCAGGAACGGTAAAATGCCACACACAACCTTATTTATAAGGCCCGGTTAGGATGCCAAAAGCACGGTATTCTGTCAGGCTTATTCGAGTGCGCGCTTTTTGGAGAAGCAACCATGCAATTTGACTACTTTTACGGCAGTCAGGCCGAGCAGTTCTCATTCTATCGTATCCCCAAGGTGCTGTTCACAGACCCGCAGTTCAAGCCGCTGTCCACCGACGCCAAGGTCCTGTACGGTATCCTACTGGACCGCATGAGCCTGTCGGTCAAGAATCACTGGCTGGATGAACAGAGCAGGGTCTACATCATCTTCACCACCGAGGAAATCATGGAGGCCCTGAGCTGTGCCAACCAGAAGGCCTGCCGCCTGATGCTCGAGCTGGAAAAGGATGCAGGTCTGATTGAGCGCAAGCGCCAGGGGCTGGGAAAGCCCAGCTTGATTTATGTGAAAAACTTTGCTGTTTCGTCATAAATCAAGAAATGTGAAAATCACATTTCTTGAAGTGTGATTTTCACACTTCTGGAGATGTGATTATCACACGCAAATAAGACTGATAGTAATTAGACTGATTAGAACGATACAGAAAACAGATTGAAAAACAGAATACGGGGTGTAGAGTATGGCCGGGGTGACGAAGGAAGAAATCGCGTGGGCGAAGGAGCTTGACTTGCTGACCTACTTCAAACTCGTTGAGCCAGGCAACCTGAAGCTCGTGGGCAAGGAATACCGCCACAAGGTACACAGCTCGCTGACAATCAGCAAGGACAGTCTATGGTGCTGGCACTGCATCGGCCTGCGCGGGCGCACGGCGCTGAAGTATCTGATCGACGTCGAGAAGGTGCCCTATGTTGAGGCTGTGCGTGAGATCAACCGCATCCAAGGCGGCGTGGTTCATTTTTCCCAACCTGTAAGCCTGCCGCAGCCGCGCGCTGAACCGGAAGCGCCGCGAGATTTCAAGCTGCCCAAGCCAGACGCAAACAGTTATGCAGCTATGGCGTACCTGCGTGGGCGCTGTATCCACCCCAATGTACTGACGTTCTGCCGCAAGGAGGGCATTTTGTACCAGACGAGCTTCAAAAATCACCCAAACTGCGTATTTGTTGGGCGCGACGGTGAGGGTGTTGCGAAAGGCGGCAGCCTGCGCGGCTGTACGCAGCTGCAATTCCGGCGTGATATTCCCGGAAGCAAGAAGATTTATCCGTTTTACATACAGGCCAGCACTAAGGCCGACACGGTTGAGGTCTACGAAGCGCCCATTGATGCCATGTCCGGTGCGTCACTCAAGCTCATGCAGCACACGGGGCCGTGGCGAAGCGTCCACTATCTGGCGCTGGGCGGCACAGACTATGCCGCGCTGGATGCGTTCTTGAAGTATTTCCCGGCTGTCTGCAAAATCGTCCTCTGTCTGGATAACGACAACGCAGGGCGGACCCGAACGCAGGATATTATTGCACATCTTGCAGGCAGCGGCAAAGCTGTAGAGGACCGCCCGCCGCCGGTGGGCAAGGATTACAACGACACGCTGGTGCAATACATGCAGGAATACCGCGCGCACTGCATCAGCATGGATGATATTTTGGAGGAAACAAGATGAAAACAATCGCAATCGCAAACCAGAAGGGCGGCACAGGGAAAACGACCACAACGTATAACCTCGGCATTGCCCTGACCCAGCAGGGCTACCGCGTCCTGATGGTGGACTTTGACCCACAGGGCAATCTTTCCTGCTACTGCGGTATCCCACCAGAAAAGGACCTTGACCAAACCATTACGGAGCTGCTGATGAAGACCTCCTGTGAGAAGCCGATTAAAAATCGGGAGTGTATCTACCAGACCGGACGCAAGGAGACTGCCGCACGGGTGGATTTTATCCCGTCTAACCTGCGGCTGGCGGGCTTTGAGCTGGCCATGGGCACGATGATGTGCCGTGAGGTGCTTCTGAAATCCTGCCTGGAGCAATACAACAATCAGTACGACTACTGTTTGATCGACTGTTCCCCCTCTGTTGGCCTGCTGCTGACCAATGCGCTGGCCGCCGCCAATGAAATTATTATCCCGATGCAGGCGCAGCCATTCTCCGTTGTGGGCATGTCGCAGCTGACGTCCTCCATTGCCAATGTGCAGCGTAAAATCAACCCCGGTTTGCGCGTGAAGGGCATCCTTCTGACGATGACCGAGCACACGAACGTTTCCGACCACTACTGCGGGCAGGTCCGCAGCACTTACGGCAATAAGATTCACGTTTTTACGACGGAGATTCCCAGAAACGTGAAGGTACAGGAGAGCCAGGCCAACGCAGAGCCGACGATTCTGTACGACCCGAAAAGCAACAGTGCAAAGGCCTATATTGAATTTGCGAAGGAGGTATCCGGCTATGGCCGCGAAGAACAAGTTTTTGAACGCGATGAAGATGCCCTCAATCGATGATATGTTTTCCTCGGAGGCTGACAGGCAGCGGGAAAGCGGCGATTTGGTCACAGAGGTGCCGCTTTCCGAGCTGCATCCGTTCGTCGGGCATCCGTTCGAAGTGCGTGACGATGAGGATATGCAGAAGCTGGTGGACAGCATCCGGGAGAATGGTGTGCTCACCAACCTGACCGTGCGCCGCCGCGCCGAGGGTGGGTATGAGATCATCAGTGGGCACAGGCGGTTTCATGCAGCACAGCGGGCTGGGCTGACTGCGGTCAAGGTGCAGGTGCGGGATATTGATGACGACCAGGCAATTATTGACATGGTCGATTCCAATATTCAGAGAGAGCATATCAGCCCGATGGAGAAGGCAAAAGCATACGCGATGAAGCTAAAGGCCATAAAACACCAAGGAAGTCGGACAGATTTAACTTCTGGACAAATTGTCCAGAAGTTATCGGTTGAAAAGGTTGCAGAAGGAACTACCGATGGCTATAAAACCATTCAACGCTTCATCCGCCTCAACAACCTCGTTCCCGACCTTCAAAAAAAAGTCGATGACGGAAGCCTGAAATTCAACCCCGCCGTAGAGCTTTCTTACCTTACCCCCACCGAGCAGAATGATTTCCTCGATTACATTGAATCCCAATCCTGCTCACCGTCGCTGTCACAGGCGCAGAAGCTTAAAACTGCCAGTAAGGAAGGCGCGTTGGATCATGGCAAGCTGCTGGAAATCATGGACACCAAAAAGCCCAGTGTACCACCCCGTGATCCGATGTTGACCATCAGCGTCAGCAAAATTGCCCGCTACTTCCCCACCGGCTACACACAAGAACAGATGGTAGGAATCATCATGCAGCTTCTGGAACGAAACTCCCGCCACCTTATGCCGGAAAAACAACCCAGTCTGGAGCGTTGAAATGGCAGAGTACAGATATTATCTGATTCCCGATTTTATGTCGCACGTCTTTCCACAACAGTTTGAAGAACAAGCTCCAACGGAGTTCTTTTCCAATACTGCTGATTTGATGAAGAGATACAAGCAGTTGAGAGAAATGCCCTACAACAACGAGTACACCTGGAACGAGCGCACCAATCTTCCCTACCCGCGCCTGACTGTTGGAATTGACCGCCGTGACCCGGATGGTGCAGTAACCATCATGCAGGTGCGCAACGGTGTCAACTACCTGTGTGATGACTACCGCGGCCCCTTTGCAGATCGCAATGACAAGCAGCTCATTGAAATGGCAAAGCAGCTTGTGACGGCAGTTGGCGTAGATCGTATCCGGCCTCACTACTACACGGAAGAAAATGGTCACACAAAGGTACATGTTGGCAAAGATATCCACATAACCGAGTGGGCCAATGCACAGGAGCTTTGCAGCGCACTTCGCTTCTCACGTTTTCTGAACCGTGATGGGCAGCAGTTGTTTCAGGTGCGCAACGGGCAGCGCATCATTGAAAACTACGCAGATGGTTCACAGCTGGTGAAAGATGTGCAGACAGTTGATAATACACACTTTTACGTAGGTAGTCGTTTCTGCCACATCCAGCAGTATGCAAGTCAATGCTTCAAAAGGGGCTGTTATGTTGAACCGGAGCATCCGCAGCCGGGTGACAAGTTGGACAGACTGCTGATATATCAAATTCCGCATTACACTTGCGAATATCGCTTTACGGATTATGACTACGCCCAGAACAAGCTGAAGGCCACCGATTACCGCTGTGCCTATGTGGCCAACATGCCCCGGGACTACACACCGGACAAGTGCTTCCGGGATTTCAATTATGATGACCGCCCCTGCGCCAGCAGCATGCCGTCCCTGTCTGTCAGTGACCTGATCGTCTTGGAGCGCGGTAATAAAGCCGAAGCCCTGTATGTGGATGCAGTTGGCTTCAAGGATGTAAGCCGACTGTTGCCCGAGCTTCATGATATGGAAGTTGCGCGACAGGAGCACAATTTAGATGAATTAGAAAGGTAGGTGTCAAGATGCCGAAACCGCAGGATATATTTCAGCTGGCCCAACAGGAGGCCGTGCGGGTCACAGCATCGCCACAGGCGTGGCAGAGCTTTTTGTACACTGCCGCTCACAACTATCACACCACCTATCTGAACCAACTGCTGATTCACGCCCAGCGGCCCGACGCCGCAGCCTGTGCCAGCATGGAATACTGGAATACGAAGGCGAACCGGCTGGTCATGCGCGGCAGCAGAAGCATCACCGTGCTACAGCGCCGACAGGGCGTGGCGGTGACAAAGCCTGTTTTTGCCATTGGTGATACCACACTATTGAGCCAGATGCGCGCCGGCGGGCCGTGGGAAGTCACCGGCACAACGCGCCCGCTGCTTCTGCAAGGCAAATCCGATGACTGGCTGGCGGCGCTGGCGCAGGATGGCGTATCCAACGAAGCTGACCGTGCCCGCCGTATTCTGGAACGCAATGTGGCAGACAGTACGCTGCAGTGGGCGCAGCCTGACGAGCAAATGCAGCTCTTGCAGGTACTGGTCACGCAGAGTGCTGTCTACATAGCACGGTTGCGAATCGGGCTGCCGGTGCAGGACGAAGATTTCCCTGCATTCAAAAGCGTCAGCCAGTTCGATACCTGTCAGATTTCACTCTGCTTGGGTGGCTATGTACAGGCAGCCGCGGAGCCAATGCTGGATGCCATTGGACGCGAAGCCCTGCAACTGAGCCGTGACAGCATTGCAATACCGCACGAACCAGTTCATAATGAAAGCACACCAACACAATTGAACAGCCGAGAGGAGGCCGTTACTCATGACGTACACGAAGAACCGCGAAGGCTACCTGATTCCGAGCCTTTCCCTGCCGAACCAGCCGAACCCGTACCTGAACCGCTACGCGAGGCTGCGCCTGGAATATCTGGAGCAGAACGAGCCGACGCTCTGCGACCAGCTGATGCTGGAGGGCACGCTGCTGACGAGCTGCAGCCGAATCGGACGAGCCGCACAGCAGATGGTGGACAAAACCCTGCACGAGCTGATGCAGACTACCCCGATGCCGGACCGCAGGACGAACCCGCTGGGCTGGGCAAAGCTGACCAACAGCTTGAAGAAGCAGGCGGAGGAAGCAGTCCTTCCGATGCTGTACGAAATCTGACAGAATCCCCCGCACAGGCGGAGAGCGAGCAATCGCCCTCCGCTTTTGCTTTGCCCGAATTTCCGCCCACGCTCCTGCCGCAGCTGCTGGCGGCAGAGACTTCTTCCCGGGCAGACAACGCCGAATATCTTACCTTTTATAATAAGAATCCCCTGCTCATCGACCGGCTGCGCTTTGTGCGGGAAAGCTACAAGGATATTTTTACAGAGCTTTTGCTGGCCGATGATACCCGCGTGGGCTTTCACAGGCAGGACAACGGCCTGCTTGTCTGGCAGGGCGCGTATCTGACCCGCAGCGCGGAAACGCTGCTGTCATGGCGTGCCGTGACCAATGCGCTGAACGACTTGATTGAACAGCATGAGCTGATTGCAGCCATCGACCCGAAGGAGCTGCCGCAGGTAGAGGAACAGCTTTCCTTTGAACTGCCTGACGGTTCGCCGCCGAGTGCGGAAAATAACAGGTTGGAAAAGGATGATTTTCTCACCCCGGAAAAGCAGGAAACCGTCATTCGCTCTACCCTGCCCGTTGCAGAGTACAATGCCCCGCAGATGGATGACGGCAGCGTTATCACGGACGAGGAAATTAACCTGGCCCTAGCAGTGGGCAGCAATTTTGAGAACAGCAAATTCCGTATTTATCAGCAGTTCACCACCACGCAGGGCGACCACGCTGCTTTTTTGAAGAAGGAATACGGCAGTGGTGGCCGGTCATGGGAATACCAAAGCGGTGCCCACGGCTGGGTTGACCACGGTCCTGCCGGATTGAAGCTGATTTTGACAAATGAGGAAGGCCGCTTTGAGCGCAGGCTGCCATGGCGGGCCGTAGCCAAGCGCATTGCTTATCTGATCGAGATGCAGCGCTTTCTGACGCAGCAGGAGCTGGAGCAGTATCCCTCATGGGCTGCCGAGCAGCGTAAAGTTGCCAGTGTGGTGCGCGATGAGCCCGGAACCATACCTGATACCAGACCGATTTGCGCCGAGGGCAGCGTTGTCTACTTGGAGGATGACCACCGATTTACGGTTGAGCGCATCGGGCAGTTTGACGTGCATCTGCGGGACGAGGAATTTCCCCTGGTTGGACGCGCCATCAGTCTGGAGGAGTTTCAGCGGCAGCTGGACGCCAACCCGCGCAACGGCGGCATGATGCTCTCCGAGCAGCAGCACGAAGCTCTTGTGCAAGCGCAGACGGAACAGGCGCTCTCCTACATTGAGGATTATCTCAAGGACGAATTTGAGATCACCGAGCCGGACTTTTCCGACCTGACGCGAATCGATTTGGGCTATACCACCACTGAGGATGAGAAGCACGTCATTCAGGTGTACGCTGATTTGGAGCACTGCACTGTCACCAAGCTGGTGGACGATACTCTCTACGCACAGGAACGGTATGGCTCGCTCGATGATCTGAACCAGGCGGTGCTCTCCAATCTCGATTTTGACAGCCTCATGGAAATAGACCTCGACGAGGCGGAAGAACACGAGCCGCAGGAAAACGACCTTCCTACCGACGAGTCCGCCGCGCATGACCCCACCAACTACCTTGCACCCTATGAGCCGGAGGTTTCCACAGGGGCAAAGGCCAAGTTTGTTGCCAATCTGAACGCAATTCGGACACTCAAGCAAATCGAGCAGCGCGGCACACCGGCCACGGAAGCCGAGCAGGATGTTCTGGCCGGGTACCTCGGCTGGGGCGGTCTGGCCGATGCCTTTGACCCCAACAAGGACAGCTGGCACAGCGAATATGAGCAGCTAAAGGATCTGCTGACGCCGGAGGAATACGCCGCCGCACAGGAATCTACGCTGACGGCGTTTTATACCCCGCCTGCCGTCATCCATGCCATGTTCCGCGCGCTGACACGCATGGGCTGCGTGGGCGGCAACGTACTGGAGCCAAGCATGGGTGTGGGTGCATTTTTTGGGCACCGCAGCGGCAGCTTTGATACGAACAATGCAAAGCTCTACGGCGTCGAGCTGGACAGTGTATCGGGCCGCATCGCGCAACAGTTATACCAGAAAGCCAAAATTCAAATCTGCGGCTACGAAAAAGCCGACCTGCCGGACAGCTTCTTTGATTTGGCTATCGGCAATGTGCCGTTTGGGCAGTATCAGGTTACGGACCGTCAATATGACAAGCTGCATTTTCAAATTCACGATTACTTTCTAGCCAAGACCGTAGACAAGCTCCGCGTCGGCGGCATTATGGCATTTATAACGACCTCCGGCACGATGGATAAAAAGTCCGAAAGCGTGCGCCGGTATCTGGCTGCCCGCTGTGATTTGATCGGCGCGGTGCGGCTGCCCAACAATACCTTTACCGCACAGGCAGGTACAACGGTCACCTCGGACATTCTGTTTCTGCAAAAGCGCGGGCGTGTCTTGGAGCAGGACGTGCCGTGGATTCATGTGGGCGAGACTGCCGATGGCATTCCGCTGAACCGGTATTTCATCGATCATTCCGAGATGATCTGCGGCGAGATGCAGATGGTCAGCGGGCCCTACGGGCAGCGCCCCACCTGCGCACCGCTGAACAATGGCACATCTCTGGAAGGCCAACTTGACACAGCCCTTGCCAATTTGCAGACCGAGTACACGCTGGCGGATGACCGGGAGGACGCGCAGGAGGAAAGCGACACGCTCGACGCTGACCCAGACACGCGAAATTTCAGTTATGTTGTTAAAGACGACACAGTTTATTACCGCGAAAATTCCAAAATGCGTGCTGTGAAGGCCAGCACCACCGCGCTTACCCGCATCAAGGCGCTGGTTCATCTGCGGGATACCTGCCGGGAGCTGATTCGGGCGCAACTGGACAATCTGCCCGATGAAACGATTGCCGCTTTGCAAGCGCAGCTAACCGCCCAGTATGATTCCTACCACGATACGTATGGGCTAATCAACAGCCGCGGCACAGCTTCGGCGTTCCGTGAGGATTCCGGGTATTTCCTGCTCTGCTCGCTGGAGGATATCGACAGCGAGGGCCATTACAGGGGCAAGACGGATATGTTCACGAAGCGGACCATCCGCCCGGCCCAGGTGGTGGACCATGTGGACACCGCCGATGAAGCGCTGGTGCTGAGCCTGACGGAGAAGGCTCGCGTGGACCTTGCCTACATGGCGCAGGTCACGGGAAAATCGCCGGACGAAATCATCCGCGATTTGACCGGCGTTATCTTCCGTGACCCGGAGCAATCCGAGCCGGTTTATCTGCCGGCTGACGAATATCTTTCCGGCAATGTGCGGCAAAAGCTGGCTGTTGCCCGGCTGGCCGCCACATCCGCCCCGGACTATCAGGTCAATGTAAAGGCGCTGGAGCAGGTACAGCCGAAGGACCTCGACGCCAGCGAAATTGCTGTGCGGCTGGGTGCCACCTGGATACCGCCTGAATACATTCAGGATTTTCTCATGGAGCTTTTGGAACCGCCGCTGTCTACACGACTTTCCGTGAAGGTGCTGTTTGCGTCGTTCACCGGTGAGTGGAATATCACGAACAAGCGCTACGGCAACGGCAGCATCAAGGCAACCGTCACCTACGGCACGAACCGCAAGAATGCCTATGAAATCACAGAGGCTGCGCTGAACCTGCGGCCTGTGCAGGTGTTTGATACAGTTACCGACGCTGAGGGAAACAAAAAAAGCGTGCTGAACCACGCCGCCACCGAGGCTGCCTACGCCAAGCAGTGTTTGATCAAGGACAAGTTTGAGGAATGGATTTTTAAGGAGCCACAGCGGCGGCAGGCGCTGGTAAGCCTGTACAACAGCAAGTTCAACTGCATTCGCCCGCGTGAGTACGACGGCAGCAACCTGCGCTTCCCCGGTATGAACCCGGAAATCACGCTGCGGTCACATCAGCGCAACGCCATTGCCCATGTTCTGTACGGCAACAACGTACTTCTGGCACATGAGGTGGGGGCTGGGAAAACGTTCGAGATGGTCGCCAGCGCCATGGAGAAAAAGCGTCTGGGTCTTTGCAACAAGACCTTGATCGTAGTGCCCAACCATTTGACCGAGCAGATGGCGTCCGAGGCGCTGTTGCTCTACCCCAACGCGGAAATTCTGGTGGCACGCAAGACGGATTTTGAAAAAGCAAACCGCAAAAAGTTCTGTGCCCGCATTGCTACAGGCAACTTTGACATTATCGTGATCGGGCACAGTCAGTTTGAAAAGATACCGCTTTCCGATGAACGGCAGAAAATGTACCTGCAAAAGCAAATCGACGATGTAGTGGCACAGACCGCTGCACTGAAGGCCCAGCGCGCCGAGAATTTCACCATCAAGCAGATGGAGCGCATGAAAAAGCAGCTGCAACGGAAGCTGGACAAGCTCAACGACCAAAGCCGCAAGGATGACGTCATCACCTTTGAGGAGCTGGGCGTAGACAGCCTGATGGTGGACGAGGCGCACTATTTCAAGAATGCGATGGTCACCACCAAGATGACCCGCGTGGCCGGTATCTCTCAGACCGAAAGCCAAAAGGCCAGCGACATGTACATGAAGTGCATGTACATGGACGAGCTGACCGGCGGGCACGGTATTGTGTTTGCCA
>OIXG01003241.1_pt1 | contig 11067 bp, 10 predicted proteins | sample 1587731 | NCBI WGS metagenome assembly OIXG01 (sample SAMEA3888908, study PRJEB22519) | human gut metagenome | biome: human gut; feature: human-associated habitat; material: faeces | place: Denmark | collected 2010
TGCGGTGTTGCCAATATATTTTCGACGTTTCAGAGACACCTTAGGGCTATCTCAAAAGGAAGTGACCCCCCTATGCCGGAAGGCTACACCCATGTGCGCATCGCCCAAAAGGCCGCGCATGCCATCCATTATAAATTGCAATGCCCCGCAGCGTTTGCCGCCGGTGCCAATGGGCCGGACAGCTTTTTCTGCTATGAAGTGTGGAAAAAGGGCCAAAACCGCACCTATAACCTGCCGCTGCTTGGCAACCGTATGCACGAGGATAAGACCGGCGCCTTTCTGCTGGCCCTGCTGCACCACACCCACACCCAGGCGCAGATCGAGTATACGCTGGGCTTTTTGTGCCACTATGCGGCGGATACCGTTATGCACCCTTACGTTGTGTTCGTCAGCAGCCCCGGCCAGCCCTACGGCATGAAAGGCGGCCACGGCTACTTTGAAATTGCGCTGGATTCCACCCTGCATGCCGAGGATACCGGCGTTTCGGAGGTCCCGGCGGATGATTCCAGCCCGGTGCCGGTCGGGCAGGACCTGGCGGAAATTGCCGCATTGCTGCACCAGTGTATTCTGGAGGTATATGGGCAGGATATCAGCGTGGAAGCCCTGGCGGACAGCTTTTATTACACCTACCGCCTGCGCCGCCTTTTCACCAGCCGCCACGGCGTGCGGCGGGCGTTCTATTGGGTGCTGGAGCTGTTTTTTGGCGGGCGCGGGTTCATCACCGGGCATGTATCCCCGGCACACCTCAAGCTGAACCTGCCGGAGGATTGGACTGACCCCGCCACCGGCGAAGAGCGCCACGGCGGTGCCTTTGCCCTGCTGAAGGATGCCCAGCACCGCTGCGAGCTGTTTATGACGGCCGCCCTTGGCCACTGGATGGGCAAGCTGGACGAGGAAATTCTGGAAAAGACCCTTGGCAGCATGAGCTACATCACCGGTACCGAAACCGAGCAAAGCAAAAGCCAACAAGTGCCGGATGCGGAACAGACAGGCGAAACCGCCTGACATCCCCGCGCCCGACCTTTGCGGATAGATTATTACAACACGAAAGGAACTAACACCTATGGTTCGTATTACGATGCAGAACGGCAAAACTATTGACATTGAACTGGATGCTACCGCAGCACCGATCACCTGCGAAAACTTTTTGAAACTGGTCAATCAGGGCTTTTATAACGGCCTGACCTTCCACCGCGTCATCCCCGGCTTTATGATCCAGGGCGGCGACCCGTCCGGCAACGGCACCGGCGGCCCCGGCTGGCACATCAAGGGCGAGTTCCTGCAGAACGGCGTGAACAACCCCATCAAGCACACCCGCGGCGTGATCAGCATGGCCCGCGCTATGGACCCCAACTCTGCCGGCAGCCAGTTCTTCATCATGCACCAGGATGCTCCGCATCTGGATGGCCAGTATGCTGCATTTGGCCATGTTGTCAGCGGCATGGACGCTGTGGATGAAATCGCCGCAGTTGCCACTGACTGGAACGATAAGCCCCGCACCCCGGTCGTGATGGAAAAGGTCGAAGTTATCGGCTGACATTCTGCCGTAAAATTGTAACAAAAAGCGCATGTGCTGTTCCCGAACCGGGAAAGATGCACATGCGCTTTTGCGTTATGGATAACCGTTTTTCAAAAACAGCAGGGGAGCCGTTTACCCAAAGATGGAGCCCACGTTGCCCAGGAAAGATGCCACGCTGTTCAACTGCTGCTGCAGCTGGGCCACTGCGTCCATGGTGGCGGGCAGCTTGGCCATCACATCGTTCAGGGCGTCCACATCGATCTGGCTCAGCTTATCGGCAATGTCGGGCAGGGTCTGCATCATGCTGTCCAGCTGGGCCTGATCCAGTGTGTCCAGACTGGTCTGGACGGTGTCGGCCAGATCGTTCACGCGGTTGCAGGCGTCCATAACGTTGACGTAGGCCTCGTTCATCCGCCAGCTGAAGAACGCCAGCGCCGCCAGAATGATCACGCAGAGCACGACGCTCAGCACCATGCGCTTGCGCTGGTTGGCAATGATGCCGCGGTTCTGCTGATCCTGTAATTCCAGCTGGGCCTCAATGCGGTTGAGCTGCGCCTTCAGGTCGGCGGCGTCCAGCCTGCCGTCGCGGTTTTCGTCGTTGGCGCGGTTCAGCTCCGCAACGCGGTTTTTCAGCTGGTCGTCCATTTGTGTGTTCAGATTTTCCATAGCGTACTCCCTTTGGGTAGGTTTGTAGGGGCCGGACATGTCCGGCCCTGACGTGTACGGTAAACGGGCACTTGCGGGAAGGCTGCGGGCCGGGCATGCCCGGCCCCTACGCGGCAGCAGGGCTGCTATTTCCGCGTATCCTTCATCTCAAACCAGAAGGTCGAGCCGCGGCCAACGGCGCTGTCAACGCCGAAGGCGAAGCCGTGCTGCTGTAAAATTGCCTTCGTGATGGACAGGCCCAGGCCGGTGCCGGTGCGCCCGCTGTCCTGCCGCGCACGATAGTAGCGGTCAAAAATGTAAGGCAGATCCTCCGGCGGGATGCCGGGGCCGTGATCCTCGATTTCAATGCGGCAGCCCTTCTCCTGCGGGATGGCCCGCAGCACAACGACACCGTCCGCACCGATGTGGTGGAACGCATTGCCCAGCAGGTTGTGCATGACCCGCTCCATCATGGCCGGGTCGGCGCTGACCGGGCAGGGCTCGTTGGCCTGCAAATCAAGCTGCCAGTGATTTTTGTCGCACAGCGCGTCGTAGCGGCCCGCGACCTCAAAGCAGAGGTCGCTCATGTCAAAGTCAACAAGATTCGGCCTTTCCGCACCGCTCTGCACTTTACTCAGCTCCATCACGCTGTTGACGAGCGTGGAAAGCCGGTTCGTCTCATCGACAATGATGTTGCACTGCTCGGTACGCTTGGCGTCGTCGCTGCCGGTCAGGTCACGCACGGTCTCGGCGTAGCCCTTTATCAGGGTCAGCGGGGTGCGCAGGTCGTGGCTGACATTCGCCAGAATGTCCTTTTCGAGCTGGGCGCTACGCTTGACCTCGGCAGCCATGTGGTTGAAATCCTCGGCCAGACGTCCGATCTCATCGTGGCGTTCAACCTTGATCTGCACATCGTAGTTGCCGGAGGCGATCTCCTGCGCGCCGTTGGACAGCTTGCGGATCGGGTTCGTGAACCAGCGGCTGAAAAGTATCGCCAGCAGCAGGTCCAGCACCAGCAGAATCAACGCGACAGGCCCAAGGATTGCGCGCAGCACCTCGGCAGCCGTCGTGATCTGCGCCAGACTTGCCGAGACAATAACCCCGTACTGCCCGTCGGCGGAGAGCCGCCCGACGCACATCTGCATCGAGGAGCCGATCTTTACGATCTGGTACAGCGAGCCGTCCTGAAACAGCTTTTGCCGCAGCTGAATGGCAATGCGGGTGTCCAGATTGTAGCCGAACTCCCCGCCGAACGCGCCGGTGCTCTCATGCAGCAGGCAGGGGTACATGCTCTCGTAGGCTTTGAGGCAGCGCAGCGTTGAATCAGAAAAATCCACGCAGTTGCCGTCAACGTTGATTTTTTTGTCCCGGAACGTCTGGCTCACGCCGCTCCAGAATTCATCGTTCAGATAGAGCCCCTGATAGGTGCGGCTTGAAATTTCCGCGTCCGACTGGTCGATCAGCGCCGTGATGGCGGCGGCCTTGCTGTCCAGCTTGGCGCGAATATTGCGGTTGTACTGCGGCTCCAGCGCGTAGGTGATGATCCCCCACACCAGCAGCAGCGTAAAGAGCGTGATGCCGCCGATAAAGAGCATCAGCTGCCATTGGATGCCGGGCGCAAAGGGGCGCTTTTGCTTTACTTCGTCCTTTTTCATACAGCGTCCGGGTCAAACTTGTACCCGATGCCCCACACGGTCACGATCATCTTACGGCAGGCACCCAGATGACCGCGCAGCATCTTGACGTGGGTATCGACGGTGCGGTCCTCGCCGTAATAGTCATAGTTCCAGACCTTTTGCAGGATCTTTTCGCGGCTCAGCGCAATGCCCTTGTTGCTGACCAGAAAAACCAGCAGATCAAACTCCTTCGGGGTCAACGATGCCTCCTGCCCGGCCACCTTTACGCTGTGGCTGGCCGTGTCGATGGACAAATCGCCGAAGGTATAGCTCCCGGTGGCCTCGGCGGGCTTGGGCATCGTGCGGGCCAGCACGGCCTTGACACGGGCAACCAGCTCCCGCGGGGAGAACGGCTTGACGACATAGTCATCGGCACCGCTCTCCAGCCCGGTCAGCTTGTCGTATTCCTCACTGCGGGCGGTCAGCATGATCACGGGGGTCATGATCTTGCGGGTGCGCATCTCCCGCAGGCAGGTCATGCCGTCCATAAACGGCATCATAATGTCCAGAATTACCAGATCAATGCCGCCCTGGCTCAGCACGCTCAGCGCGGCGGTGCCGTCGCCGGCCTCCTCACAGGTAAAGCCCGCGTATTGCAGATGCTCGCGGATGAGGTCCCGGATGCGCGGCTCATCATCCACGATCAGAATTTTAGCCATAGGAATACCCTCCTTATACGTCTATATTACCACAATACAATGCAAGAGTGGAAGAATTGTGAAAAAAAATAAAATTTTTATAAAAATGTTTGCTTATATCCGGGTCCTGCCATGTAACTTTAAGGAAAGGCATCCTTTTTGCAAAACCTGTTGCAATTTGCCGCTGTACGCGGTACAATGACGGCAGGAGCGTGAGCGATTATGAAAATTCTGCTTTGCATTGTCTTACTTCTGGTGGTTCTGACGCTGTTCGCCGTCTGGCCGGGCAAGCGGCGGGACGCCCTGCGTGCGCCGTTTCTGGGCCGCAACTGCGCACACCGCGGGTTCTTCGGCAAGGATCAGCGCCCGCCGGAAAACAGCCTGCCCGCCTTTGCCGCGGCAGCCAAAAACGGCTACGGCATTGAGCTGGATGTACAGTTTACCGCGGACCGACGGCTTGTGGTTTTCCACGATGATACGCTGGATCGCATGACCCCGGCCAAGGGCTTTGTGCACGATATGCCGTGGGCGGAGTTCTCGGCCCAGCCGCTGGCCGGCAGCGACGAGCACCCGCCTCTGTTTGCCGATATGCTGCGCACCGTCGCCGAGGCCAACCCCGACACGCCGCTGATCGTCGAGATCAAGAGCCGCAGCGAGTACAAGCATACCTATCTGGAGGAGCTTTGCCGCGCAACGATTGCCGAGCTGAAAACCTACCCCGGCCCCTACTGCATCGAGAGCTTTGACCCCCGCGTCGTGGGCATCGTGCGGCGGCAGGCCCCCGGTCTGCTGCGCGGTCAGCTGGCCGACAGCTACCGGAGCTACCGCAAGACCGGTGCGCATCCCGTGCCCGCGTTCGTGTTCTCCCACTGCCTGGGCAACTTTTTGGGGCGGCCTGATTTTATCGCCTGGTGCCCCGAAAAGCGCAATTGGGCCGTGCGTCTCTGCGCGCGCCTGGGTGCCATGATGGTCATGTGGACCGCCCTGCCCGAGCATGACACCCGGAAGCTCGAGGCCGAGAACGACGCGGTCATTTTCCAGTGGTACGCGCCGAAACAGCAGTATAAATAATGCGTATGGCCGTTGCCATTGCGGGCGGATATAGAATCCGCCCCTGCGGACAGGGTGCCGCGTTTCGTCGTAGGGGCGCATTCAATATGCGCCCGTCACCCGCCGCGCACTGAACACATAAAACGCGCAGCCCCCGCATACATTGCATTGACAATGTGTGAGGGGGCTGCGCTTATGTTTTTATTTACCGTTACAAAACCCGGTCTGCGGCAGGCAGGCGCGCTGGCTCTGTGCGCCGTCTGCCTGTGCGGCACGGTGGCCGCGGCGGTACATTTTTCCGGTGGGGCAGTCACGGCGTCCGCCGCGGCGGTGCCGGGCATCGAGACCACGCAGGACATCGGGACTTATTTTACCGGCTACGGCTTTGACACCGACCTGGCCAGTGCGGCGGTGGACAAAGTGAAGATCCCCAAAAAGTGGGACGACAGCTTTGCCGCCTTCAACCAGATCGTGCAGGAAAGCGGCCTTGACCTGGCCGATTACAAGGGCAAGACCGTGGAAAAGTGGACTGTGCTCTGCCCGCAGCTCTCTACGGACGACCATGACACCTACTGTGTGCTGCTGGTCTACAAGGCTAAGGCCGTGGGGGCATATTTACTGCAAAAGCCGTCCGGCGAGGTGACAGGGCTTATCACTGCCGCCAAGGCCGGCGCCGAAGCCGCCTCGGAGGAGGAAACCGTGGAAATATCCACCGACGCCTACCCGGAGGAGTAAACGCCGTGGACGCTGCAAGGGTGAGCATTGCACGCCCGCGCACACGCCGTAGGGGCGGATTCCATATCCGCCCGCGGAGCTTTACGTCGGCTGCCTTTTATTCATCCAACCACCGCTCCCGCGGCAGCGCAAACACCGCGCCGCAGAGCAACAGCAGAGCGGGGTCGCTGGTCAGGTGGGTGACCTGGCTCTCCATGTAGCCATAGGCCAGCATGACCAGAAGGCAGGCCACGGCCTGCCACTGCCCGCGTCGGGCATAGCCGTACAGCGCCGTCATCATCAGCGCACAGACCAGCACGACCATCACGGGGCCGGTCAGGTAGAGCAGATACACAAAAATATTGTCCAGCGCGGGCCAGTCCGGGAGCATCTGGCCCGCAATTTTTATGTCGAACACCCGGTATGCCGCCCATGCCAGCGAGATGCGGCAGGTCAGCAGGTCGTCGAGCTTCTTCAGCCAGCCGGGGCCGATGTCGTTGGCCCACGGCCCGATTTTTACGACGAAAAGCGGTAAAATATAGCTGACCGCGGCCAGCACCGGCACCGTGGCCGCGCAGAGCGCTGCCAACGGTCTGTTGCCCGGATGCAGCCCCCTGCGGGTGCGCAGCTTTGCCAGTGCCAGCAGCAAAACGAGCAAAAACGTGCAGAGCGCCGCGGACCGGGACTTGGGGCCGACCATCAGGAACACGCCCACGGCGGCCACGCCCGCCAGTTCCGGCCAGGTCAGCCTGGCGCGGCGCAGCAGCACCCACGCCAGCAGCAGGCCGAACATCACCCCGCCGAAGGTGTTGGGGTGGCCGTAGCCGAACATCAGGCGGTAGCTGCCGTTGCGCTCACTGGCCGCGTCGGGCGCGATGATGCCCGCAAAGTGCAGCAGCTCCACCAACGCCAGCGTCGGCACGCCGCAGGCCAGAAATGCCTTCATCACACGGCGCAGCGGCACGTCCTTGGCAGCCAGCAGGGCCACGCAAAGCCCCAGCCACCAGATGTTCTGCCCGTTGAAGTAGACCCACCGCGCCACAAAGTACAGCAGCCCGGCGCAGACCATGCTGCGGCCATTGTATTTTGTGCCCAGCAGGATCTTAAAGCCGAAGCAGAGATACATGACCCAGTCCAGCACGGGGGAGACCCGCGTCTGCAGCCAGGGCCAGTTTTCCCGCGCCATGCTGTTGTTGAACACAACGATGAACTCATACACCATCACGCCCAGCAAAAACGCCCATGCACCGTATTTTTGGCGCACCGACGCATAGCGCGTGGTGAACAGCAGCCGTTCCTCGCCCCACCAGACAGCAGGGGAGCGCCTGTGCCGCAGCACGGGCAGAAAATCAAGCACAGCCGCCAGCGCCAGAAACGCCAGCAGCCCATTTGCAAAACCAAACAAAGGGACAAACCTCCCGTTTTCCTTCTTGGCCCCCTCTGCGTGGGGGAGAGAGCCCTGCGGTGATCCGAAATGCTTCGGGCGGAAACAAGGCTTTTCCAGCCAACCATGCAAACACATTATAAACATTCCACCCGCCGTTTGACAAGCCTTTTGCAGAATGTTATTCTTATACTGTACAATTATTTCCGGGAGGATGCCCCTATGAATGCAGAGCAATATCGCGCCGTCATCGGGTGGTTCAATGCACGGCCAGCAAAAAGGCGCTGCGGCTCGTCAGCCGCAGCGCCGTGGCGCTCGTCTACCTGCTGTACCTGGGTATGCTGGCCTGGCTGGCGTGGCATCGGATGGGACAGCTTTGGCCCGCGCTCGTCGTGCCCGCGTCGGCGTTCGTCGTCGGCACGCTGGTGCGCAAGCTCATTGACCGCCCGCGGCCCTACACGGCGCTGGGCTTTACGCCGCTTTTCCCCAAGGACAAGACCGGCCAGAGTATGCCCAGCCGCCACTGCTTTTCGGCGGCGGCCATTGCCGGGACGGCGTGGTACGTGCTGCCGCCGCTCGGTGCGGTGCTGGCCGTGCTGGGCGTTCTCATTGCGATTTCCCGCGTCGTGACCGGCGTACACTATATCAGCGACGTGCTGGCCGGTCTCGCGTTCGGCAGCGTCTTTGCCGTGCTTGGCTGGAACGCCTTTGTGCTGGCCGCGTCGGCGCTGGGCTTTTACGCCATTATGCTATTATAAAAAGGAACAGACTTATGAAAAAATGGACCGCTGCGGCCCTCGCCGCGCTGACTGCCCTGACCCTGACCGGGTGCAGCTTTCAGGATGTGATGCTCTACCTCTACGGCGGCGACAGCTTTGTGACAAGCGCCGAGCCGGACTACACCACCTGCGACGGCGACAACGGCGTGACTGTCGTCTATGACCAGAACCAATGGGAGCAGCCCGTCATGGCGCAGGACGACACGCTGTCGCTGACCACGGGCAACCAGCTGAGTTACACGGTGGTGCTTTTGCAGACCACCGACACCTACACGGATTTTCTTGCCCAGTCGGGGCAGGAGTTGGAGGAAACGACCGGCACGGTCCGGTATGATATCGGCTTTACCGTACCCGATGCCGCTGTGTCGGCAGTGCGCTATGACTGCGGCAGCTACCAGACGATCTTTGCCCAGATCGACTACGATTGCGGCGAGACGATCTATGTCACGGCCGCTGCCCGCACGCAGGATTATGAGCCGATCATCGCACTTTTGCAGAACGTCTGGCCCACCGGCCATGCCCCGGAAAACGCCCAGACCGCCGATAAAACGACCAAGGCCGTGACCGAGGACGACGTCAACGGGGGCCGGAGCAAGAGTTTGGCGTAAAGGCAAAGCGGCAAAAGCCCCTCCGGTCATCGCTGCGCTCGACCACCTCCCCTTACAGGGGAGGCTTTCCCGCGGGCCTTGCCCGCGCAAGAGGCTCCTCACGAAGTGGGGAGCTGGCCGAGCGCGCGAGGCCTGAGGGGCTCTGCCGCCCGCCGGAGGTCTCTGACCTCCCGTTTTATTTGCCAAATTTACCGGATGAAATTCGTCCGCTTGTCATTCTCCGCCACAGGTGCCGCAATGCCCGCCGCCTTGCCGGCCTCGATGCACCTGAGCATCCACGCCATGTTGCGGCCCAGGTTGCGCATGATCTGCAGGCCCTCCTCGTCGGAGAGAACCTCCTCGGCCTTGCCGCCGTGGACCATCGGCCAGTAGGTAGAGCTGATGAGCGGCATCTCAAAGAACTGCGGCACCTTCTCCATGGCCTCCAGCGCCGTCGTCGTGCCCGCACGGCGGGCGCTTGTCACGACAGCCGCGGGCTTGTGGCGCAAGTATTTGCCGCCGCTGATGGCCAGCCGGTGCATAAAGCCCAGCATGCTGGCCGCCGCCGTGGCGTAGTGGACCGGCGCGCCGAACACGATGCCGTCGGCCTTCTCGACCAGCGGCAGCACGTCGGCCACAGGGCCGCCGAACACGCATTTGCCCGCCTTGCTGCAGCCGCCGCAGCCCACACAGCCGCCCACCGGCGCAGAGCCGATGTGGAAAATCGTCGTCTCGATGCCCGCTTCGTTCAGCACCTTGGCCATCTCGGTCAAGGCTGCGTTGGTGCAGCCGTTTTTGTGCGGACTGCCGTTGATCAACAATACATTCATAGTAAGTACCTCCGTTTTGGATTTGCTCTTATTACCATTGTAGCACGCCTTGCAAACGATGTGCAAGAGAAAGGCCGTTTCCTATGCCAAACACCTGTGTCAATTACGAGAAAAAATGCGGCGGCTGCCCGCTGCTGGCGCTGCCCTACCGTGAACAGCTTGCCAAAAAACAGGCCCGCCTGCAGGAGCTGCTGGGCGGGTTTGCCCCGGTCAAGGCCGTGCAGGGCATGGCCGAGCCGCTGCACTATCGCAACAAGGCCATTGCCAGCTTTGCCACCCAGCGAGGCAAACTCGTCTGCGGCCTGTATGCCGAGGGCACCCACCGCGTCCTGCCCGGCGCGGACTGCCTTTTGCAGGAGGAAATTTTGAATAAGACGCTCGCCGCCGTGCTGGACGCCGCCCGCGCCTGCCGCTGGACCGCCTACGATGAGGACCGCGGCACCGGCCTTTTGCGCCATACCGTGCTGCGCAGCTCCTGCAGCAGTAAGGTGCTGGTCACGTTGGTCACGCCCGGCCCCGACTTGCCCGGCAGCAAGAATTTCTGCACGGCTCTGCGCAAAGAGGCGCCTTGGGTCGTCAGCATCGTGCAGAATATCAACCCCACCCGCTCCAGCGCCGTGCTGGGCAGCCGCGAGAAAACGCTCTACGGCCCCGGCTTTGTGCTGGATACGCTGTGCGGCACGCAGTTTGCCATTTCCTCCCGCAGCTTTTACCAGGTAAACCGCACACAGACCGAGGTTTTGTACAAGAAAGCGCTGGAGCTTGCCAAGCTGACGGGCCGCGAGACGGTTATTGACGCTTACTGCGGCATCGGCACGATTGGCCTCTGCGCTGCGCCGCTGGCCAAACAGGTCATCGGTGTTGAGCGCAACCCCGCCGCCGTGAAGGACGCCGCCGCCAACGCCCGCCGCAATAAAATTGCAAATGCCCGCTTTGTCTGCGCCGACGCCACCGAATGGATGGCCACCGCGGCCGGGGAGGGCCTGCACCCGGATGTAGTGTTCCTTGACCCGCCCCGCGCGGGCAGTACGCCGGAGTGCATCGCGGCAGTCAACAAAATGAAGCCGCGCCGCGTCGTCTACGTCAGCTGCGACCCCGAGACCCTCGCCCGCGACGTCGCTGCCTTCACCCGCCTCGGCTGGCGCGCCGCCAAGTTCTGCCCGGTAGACCTGTTCCCACAGACAAAGCACGTTGAGACGGTTGTCTTGCTTTCCAAGGGCGAGGTCGACTCGAAAAAGATTCGGG
>OIXG01003242.1_pt1 | contig 11061 bp, 9 predicted proteins | sample 1587731 | NCBI WGS metagenome assembly OIXG01 (sample SAMEA3888908, study PRJEB22519) | human gut metagenome | biome: human gut; feature: human-associated habitat; material: faeces | place: Denmark | collected 2010
AGCAGCCACTGCTTGCCTTTTCGGAGGCGTGCTTCCTTTCGCTCAGCCTTCGTCAGTTTCTTTTTCTTTGCCATTTGCGGAATCTCCCGGATTTTTTGCTGATGATTTCGGGTTACGCTTTTTCGGTGCTGTCAGCTCATGGCTCAAAGAAAGCAGGTCTTTGATGGCACCATCCAGCTCCGGTTTGCCGAGCTGAATACTGAGCCATTTTTCCTTGTTCATGTGATAGGCCGGAAAATAGCCGTCCTGCCCACGAAGAGAGCCGATCAGCAGCGGATCACTTTTCACATTAAGGACATCAACAATGCCTGCTTCCGGCAGTCCCAACTTATCAGCAGATACTTCCAGAACTACACCATACCATTTATTATTGTCATTGTGCCGCAACACCGCATTCCAGTCATGCCAGGGGTATTCCGGCTCTGTGCCGTACTGCTGGCGTATCCATATAAATAATTCTTGTCGTGTCATCTTTCAAGTTAATATTTTACGATAGAATCTTGTACGCTTGATGTATCGTGGAATTCTTATCCTGTACACTCGCATAAATTCAAGAATTTCCGCCAAATCAAATGCTTTCTCTTTCGACCAATCAGAATATTTCCTATGCTGAACCAGCCATACTCCAATCATGTAGTAGTCCAGTGCATCCTCGTCATCTTCGCTCTGAATATCGTGACCACAGAGAAAGCGGTACTCGATCGGCGATTGTGCATAAAGCCTACGAAAACGCGCTTTGGATGCTTCTATATCATTCTTTGTCCATTTTCTATACACTCAGCAACCACCCCATCCTTTGATTTAAGATAAAATCATTCAATCCTCATACCATTCCTTATAGGCCAGTATCCTTATCCGTAATCGTTCTCTCCTGTAAATGATAATTTAGCGGCTTAGTCGCTGACGGTGGCTTGACCGTTCATCAGCATTGGCAAAAGCCAATCTCTTAGCTGAGTTAAGGCTTGTATCTCTTTATTCAGCTTGTATTGCAGCGAAAAAAGGGGCTTCGTTTGCTGGCTAAACTTCTCTATAACCTGCATAGGCGGTAAGAACACCCTGCTATCCAATAGAGTGTTGATTCGAATACCCTTGAAAACGCTACCGGTAGAGCATGCAGTCGATTCCTTGACAAAAGCTTCGCTCTGCAGGTGCATGTAAAGGTATTCCGGCGTAACAGTTGCTTTATTGCAGCGAATGGAGAAGACAGATTCGTTGATATCCCAATCTTGCGGAAGTTCCTGAACAAGATGGCAACGACCTAATGGAGCAATGCTCGCAAACAAAATATCTCCAGTACATACATCAGAACGGCGATGTACTATCGCTCGTGCAGTTTCATCAATGGTATCACACCCTGAAAAGTCCAAAATACCATCAGAGCGGAGATTTTTGACTGTGATGTATTTGATCGTACCACTGCCCAGCTTAAAATTATCCCGAGGGTTTAAGCCTGTACGAATACCTTCGATTGCATCTGACATTTTTGTGCTGTTCCAACTAGCAGGTATCTCTTTTTTAGCATCATCGCTCCACACCATTTGCCCGCCAGATGAGCGGTATGGCTTACCGCTCTCGTCTGGAAAGTCAAATTGCGTGAACCAGTAGTCATACAGCAGACGGAGCTGTTGCGCTAAATTATCATTTATCGCATTATTAGTTGAGATTTTCTTGTCTATGGCTCCTAAAATCCCAGCTATCCGGTCTTGCTGTTCTCGTTTCACAGCAGGAATCGTATAATTCGGAAAATCTTCAACAGATATTCTGTTGACAGTGCTACCCTTTATTGTATTACGTCTTATAAATGCGTCCCATTCGGGTGAACGAAAATAATAATATAACCACTTAGTATTGATTGCTTCGCTTCTGTTACGGATAACAGCAAGCCGCCGACCAAGACAGCCATAAAATCCCTTAGGGATAACAGCATATCGTCCCAATGTAGCTTCATATGAGAATACAATATCACCCTCCGTGGGGGTAACTCGCCGTGTCCATTTCTTATAATCCTCAACGGAGAGATGCGCAAAGTCAGCCTCGTTTAGCCTACCATCCTCCGTTATAGCATCAATTCCGAGATACACAGGTCCTGATTCTGTTTTTGTCGGAGTGGCGTGTGGTCCATCAATAATATCACACACATCTCTTAAAACTATTCTCTCCATTACAATCCTCTCTATCCAATGTATTTTTTGTGAGCCAGTTTGACATTGCTCTGTTTTACCATTGCATAATGCATTGTCGTGTCAATGCGCTGATGCCCGAGCAAATGTTGTAACTGTTCAATCGGCATTCCCTTGTCTATCGCCATCGTTGCAAGCGTCCTACGGAACTTATGCGGGTGTACCTTCGGTATGTCCAGACGTTTTCCAAGCTCACGAAGTCGCAACTCAATTCCGCCAATCGTCAGCCGTCTATGTGGAGACCGCAAGGAAACAAAAAGTGCCGGTTCACTGTCTGTTCGACTCTGCAAATAGTTTTGCAGATGAATCTTTGTTCTTGCGTCAAAGTAAACAATTCTTTCCTTGTCTCCTTTGCCGAAAACGACGCATTCTCGCTCGTCAAAGCGGATATCGTCTCGATTCAGTCGTACCATTTCTCCAACACGCATACCAGTAGAGGACAGCATATCGATCATTGCTAAATCCCGCAAGCTATCGCAGTTATCTCTCATCTTTTCGAGTGATTCATCAGAATAAGTCTCCTTGATGGTCGCAGCGGACTTCACCTTGTGAATCCGGCGTATCGGGCTTTTCAGAATATAGTCCTCATCCTCAAGCCATGTGAAAAAGCTGGATAGGATACGCCTGATGTTGTCTATCGTCACCTTGCTTGACTTCTTCTCAGCCTGATAGTCGGTGAGGTAAGCTCGCAAATCATCCGTTGTGATCTCCAACACCTGCTTTCCAATCTTATCTAGCATTGTACGAATCGTGGAAGCATAGTATTTCAGCGATTTTTCAGAACAACCTTCGACTTTCTTGGCTGCAATGAACAGCTCCTCAATCTTTCTATTTGAGGTATCGTCCTCCTTGGTTTCTGAACAGTCAACCGTTATAACTTCGACCTCTGAAAATGCAGCTGCAAGAACCTTTTGCAGATGTGCTGTCTGCGCATTATTCAGCACGGACAACATTCCTTGGATGATCTGATTAACTATTCTTTCTTTCATGTCGTTTCTCCTTCTGTTAAGAGAACGACAGCAACGGCAGTTCCTTATTTCTTCACTCTCGCCGTTGGTAAGAGTTTCTTTGTCCTATGCTAAATGATAATTTAGCTCAGCAGCTTCGTCTGCTCTATGACTATTGGTTCACGCAATTTGACTTTCCAGACGAGAGCGGTAATCCATACCGGTCATCTGGCGGTCAGATGGTGTGGAACAACGGGTTAAAACGCAAAATTCCTGAAAGTTGGTGTGTGGTGCCGCTTGGAGAAGTTAGCTCCTTCCGAAATGGCATCAACTATGACAAAAACACCACAGGTGATACAACATATCATATTGTTAACGTTCGCAATATATCTTCTTCATCAATTCTGTTAGATGAAAGAGAACTTGATGAAATTTGCCTTCCTTGTACGCAGGCAGAAAAATATCTCGTTTCAAATGAAAGCATCCTCATAGCACGAAGCGGTATTCCAGGGGCACCAAGAATCCTATACAATCCCAGTAAGGATATTATCTTCTGTGGTTTTATCATCTGCGCAACTCCGATAGATAGTATTTTGCAGCATTACTTAATGCTTTTTTTGAAGCAGTTAGAGGGAAGTACGGCCACTCAAACTGGTGGATCTATCCTTAAGAATGTAAGTCAGGATACATTACGTGATCTATTAGTTCCGATACCTTCAAAGGATATACTTACACAATTCAATCAGCGCGTAGCACTTATCTACGAATTTATGCACAACAATCTGGAAGAGACATCAAAACTTCAGCACCTACGTGACTGGCTACTGCCCATGCTGATGAACGGTCAAGCCACCATCAGCGATTAAGCCGCTAAATTATCATTTATTTTATTGTTCAGTGCTATTTTTCTATCAATCTTCTTGAAACATTCAGCAATTCGCCTCTGCTCATTCATTGGTGGAAGAATAACATCTGTATCCATTAGGTCACTAATGCGAATCTCTTGTATAATACTTCCTGTTGTATGCAGCGATGCCATTCTAACAAAATAATCACTCGCCATATACAGACATAGATAATCAGGTAAAATAATTTTCCGATTCACTCGTATTGAAAATATAGATTCGCCTATATCGTAGTCATCTGGTTTCTCACATATCAAATGACAATGTCCGATAGGAGCTCTGCTAGAAAACAATATGTCACCTACTTGGATATCAGACCTTCTATGGATAATTCTTTTTGCTTGTTCATCTATAAAGTCACATTTTGAAAAATCAATTGTGCCAAACTGTGTCAAGTTCTTTGCTGTAATATATTTGAGGCTACCATGGCCTAGAGAAAAATGGTTTCTCGGATTCAATCCAGTGTTAAGCTGCTTTATGCACTCACTGAATTTTAGAATTTGCCAGCCATTGGTTAATAATCTCTCATTGCCTATCATGCTAAATCGTCCCATCCTTATGCCATCTGTGAGCAAATTCAAATCTGCTCATACTTCACCCTCTTCAGCTGCTCCATAATCTCCTTTTGCAGAACGTTTCCTTCATCGAAGTAGCTCTGCAAATTCGATGTCAACTCCGACATTTTGCTCTCAAATTCTTCCTGCGTAAGCTCCACATACTCAACCTTCACATCAAAGTACTGACCGGCTGCAAGAGAGCACTTTTTCGCTTCAATATCCTCATAGCTTACAGCAACCGAAAAGTCCTCCACTGTCTTCTTGTTGAGAAAAGTATCGACAATCATATCAATCTCAGAAGGTGTCAGGCGAACCTTTTTGTTGTTGCCCTCTTGGTACTCCTCACCGAGCTTTGATGCATCGATTAGAATAACTTTATCTGAAGACTTTGAATTATCGAAGAACACAACGGATACATTCGTACCGGTATTTGCAAAAACATTGGACGGCATACTGATAACGCCATATACAAGTCTCTCGTTTACAATATGCTTCAGCAGTTTGCCCTCGACGCTGCTCTTTGCCGTGAGGAAACCAGTTGGAAGTACAATCGCAGCTTTTCCGTTTGGTTTCATCGAATTCAGCACATGCTGAAGGAAGCATGTGTAGATGGACATGCTCTCTTTTTTCTTCTTCGGCACATTTGGGATACCTGCCCAGAAACGGGCTGGCATAGCCGCAAGCGTCTCTCTTGTCTCAGAGAAATCCAAGTTGAATGGAGGGTTGCAGACCTCATAATCAAATTGCCGGAGAGACTTTCCATCATCGCTCATATGGAACGGATCAGTCAAAGTATCTCCCTGGATTGCATGATCGAGCGAGGAAACCAGACCATTAAGAATCAGGTTTAGCTTGAGCATCTTATTACTCTTTTGGGAGCGATCTTGCGCAAAAATCGTGCAGCGATCTTCACCAATCTGATGAGCAAGTGCCATTAGCAGTGTACCGGTTCCGGCTGCCGGATCGTAGCACTCGATGTTATGCAAATCCTGTCTGTCACCGACAAGAAGTCGAGCCATAATCACGGCGATTGCATGGGGCGTGTAATACTCCGCATATACGCCACCGCCGTTTGTGTTATAATCCTTGATGACATACTCAAATACACCTGCAAAAAAATCGTAACTCTCTGCAAAAGCGTCCTCAAAAGAGAAATTGACGAGCTTATCAACCAGAGCTCTTGCAAATGGGGCTCTTTGCGCGTCATCGGTCACGAAATTAGTGAGCTTTTCAAACAGCGGAATTTTGGTGTTTTTCGTTGTTTGCGTGGAGAAAATGTCGATGTTCTTGTCAGCAATATCAACCATGGTGCTGTCGAAGATCAAATCAAAATCTCCCTTTGCCTGCTGGTTCCACAGCGTAGAGATCAAATGCTCCGGATAAAGCCGTGGAATATCAGGAGATAATGAATCCAGAAGATCAAGCCGGTCGTCCTCCGGCAGTTCGGAATATGCGGTTTCCCACTTTTCAGCACTGGCGATACGAGAATCCTTTTTCTTAATCTCATATCCAAATTTATCGTTCAAAAACTTATATAGAAATATCTGGGTAATGACCTTGTACTCGTTTCCGTCGTTTCCCATACCGTAATTGTGGCAGACAGCTTTCAGGTCATCTATCAACTTATAGGTTTGTGCCTTTATATCCATTGTTTTCTTCTCCTTATGCGGCAGGATATGTTTCTCTGTATTGCTCGAGATACTGCTTTGTAATTCTGCTCTGAATAAAAACTCTGTCTTCTCGGGAATTGACAACCCCCAAGGTATCCATGCCCGTTTTAATTTCCGTCATAACCGTCTGCTCAAAATAGGCATCTTTTTTCAGAATATCGTTACGATCATAAACCTTACGGTCAATATCGCTTTTTATGGTCATCAGTGCTGTGACAATGCTTTCGTCATATTCTGAGAGCATGACCGGTTTGCCTGCGCTTTTACGCTTCTTATTTTCTTCCCGGATTCGTTTATGAACACGAGCGAATTTTGCATCGCCGTTGTATCGTCTCAACAAGACTGCATTCTTTTTCTGTAGCTCTGCCAGCTTTTGGAGTATTTCATCCATAGCTTTAGAGTAGGAGTTGAACTCATCCATATTTTGAGGAGTAAAGCCGTGCTCATGAAACCGAGCATGAAATGCTTCTCTCAGCGTGATATATTCCGGATCTTCCGGGTCGATATTCTCCGCGAATTTACGCACCATCCTTTGAAGTTTTTCATTAAGCTCCTCGCCACCGGATACCATTTTTAACTCCTCTTCACCGATTTTGCTGAAGTTAAAAGTAATGTCCTGCATGGCTTCATTGACCATGATGCGTGTAGCATCGTCATCAGCAAAGGCTTCCCGCTGATTGATGATATTGATGTGTCTTTGCACTTCTGAGAGGATATCCTTCAGGCGAGAAATCTCGAAATTTGCGAATGCAGCCTTCAAGTCATCATCACCAAAGGTTCTCACAATATTACAGCAGTCACGCACCTCAATCAGTGCTTTTTTCAGGTCAAGAAGAACCGACTTGTCCTCGATGGTGGAAATCTCCGTGCTGAATTCCTCTGCATTATCAAGCGGATAATCAAAAAGCACTTGTCGAGCTTTTTGCATACGCTGAATCAGCTCAGCAGGGTCTTCCATAACCTGAGCAAAAATATTGGCCTCGTTTCCTTCACCTACTTCGTCAGGGTCATTGAATTTATTGAGTTCTGCAAGGTATGCGGCATTTGTTTCATCAAAATTCTTCTTGATGTCGGCAAAATCGATGATGTATCCATACCGATTATTCTTATACGGTCTGTTGACACGAGTGATTGCCTGAAGAAGATTGTGGTCTCTGAGTTTTCGCCCGAAATAGAGTCGCTTCAATCTCGGAGCATCAAATCCAGTAAGCAGCATATTGTACACGATGAGCATATCCACCTTAAAGTTATCCTTGAAGTCAGTAATGACATTTTCACGGGTGTCCTTGTCGTCGCTATCATATAGGATAAGTCCAACCTTGAAATGGCTCTTGCTGGACGCATCTTTGTTCAGTTCATTTTGAATTTCGTCAAAATACGCAAACAATCTGCGAGCCTGTTCACTTGTCTCGCAAATGACCATGCCGCCTAATGTATCATCTCCTCGAATAATCCGGAAACGCTTCAGGTCAGTGATGATATACCGGAGAAGTTCTTTTACATAGTTCGGATGCTCAATAATATCATCCTTTTTGACATCCTTCTTTTGTACCAGGTTCTCAAGGGAATGGTAGATTTCTTCCAGCTTCTCTTTGTAGGAAGTTTCGATATCCTCTCGAATAATTTTTAATGTATAACCATCTTGGACAGACTTATCGTAATAATACGTGTGCAGGTAGTTGCCGAAAACACGCCATGACTCGCGCTCACTTTTCAAGAGTGGCGTTCCTGTCAATGCAATCTTTATGGAGTTAGGGTCCGCATCGAACAAATTGGCGAGGAAAGAACCTTCCGGTTTATATCCACGATGTGCCTCATCAATAATAAAAACCCGTTGTAGGTTAGTCGCATAAGATGGAAGTACAACCTTATCCTGCCGTTCCTCAAATCGCTGAATGTTAACAACGGTAATTTCAGGTTCTCCGGTTGTTCCTTCCTGGGATTGATTTGTCCGAAATTGCTCCATTAACTCAGCTCTGGAACTTGCGGTTTTAACAACCAGTCCTCTTGCTGTGAACTCCTCCTTGGACTGCTTCATAAGGTCAAGACGGTCAACTATAAAGTAAAACTTCGTTACCTTGTTAATGCTTGCAAAATAGTCCGTGAGCACATAGGAAAGATGGAAAGACAGAGCAGTCTTGCCGCTTCCTTGGGTATGCCAAATAATGCCAGAGGTTGTGCCTTCAGAGATACGCTCTCGAACAATCATTGCAGCAAAAAACTGCTGATATCGCATAATGTGCTTCTGGTCTATTTGCTCGATTGTACCGTCATCAAGCTCCTTCGTCTTGTGGTAGTAGGTGATTCCATATTTAAGTAGGAAAAGTAGTCTATCCGGGCTGCACATTGATGTGAGCACACGGTTTGTCGGAGTCGTTGTCCGTAAGTTGGTTTGATATTCAGGGCTTGTATGAATGACCTGATTGTTGAAATCAGAAAGAATCTGCTTCTCAACTTCAGGGTCAATATCCTTATATGGAAAATCTCTGTTATACGGTGCTACATCAAGATTCAGCGGATTTTCTTCTCTGAAGCAATTAAAAGGAGAGCCTTTCTTTGAACCAGTGCAATAAAAGACACCTTGAATAGGCACGATACCCCCCATAGCATCGTACTCCATGTTGTTTGAGAAGATCATCAACTGCGTAATATTTATAAACCTGCGAAATTTCTTATTGGGAAACCGCAGTTTGTTCATGCGCTCAGCTTCGGCAACCATACCACCGATATTATTGGGCTTTTTCACTTCGATAAACACGAGAGGAAGCCCATTCACAAACAGCGTTATATCCGGTCGAAATTCATCCTCATCACGCTTGCAGGTAAACTCCGCCGAGCAATGAAATGTATTGTTTTCCGGATGCTCAAAATCAATTAGCCTTACTGGAGAAACAGCCTTAAGCCGCTTATAAAAACTTTCTCCAATATCATCGTTATCAAGCTCTTGTCGGATTATTCTGAGCATAACTTCCGCTTCTCCGGCTCGTTCCGGATTGAGCTTTGCAAACTGAGACTTAAAAACTTCTATGAGGATATTTGTATCCGGGTCGTAAACAGTGCCAGCCTTATCTTCGGTAATTTTTCCAAAGTATGTGAAGCCAATTCGTGTCAAGTGGACAAGCGCTGGCATTTGCACCCTTGTTGCTTCATTCCACTGAGTTCTTTGACCTGACATATTATTCGCCCCCTATATAGCCAACCCACTGTTCTTCAATGAATTCATACGGTTGATTATTTTCTTCGCAGAAAGACTTGATTGCTCTCATAGCTTTCACGCTGGGTTTTGCTTTGTTCAATTCCCAACGGTTGACCGTAGACAGCGCAACATTTAGCTTCCGAGCAAATTCCTCCTGCGTATAAAAGGATTTTTGCCGTGTAATTCTAATTGTTTCCCCCAAGCTCATTAAGCAACCCTCCTGCGATTTTTTCCTTTATTTTAGCATCAATTAGGCGTTTGGTCAATGAGTCAAACTCTTCTGCAAGCAGGGCTTTCGTGACACGAAAGCGATTTTCTGCTTGTTGGGGAAACTCCCCAATCCCCATAGAACGCTGCCTGCGGCATCGAGCTGCGCATCCGTTTCGGATGCTTTAACGGCAGTTCCTGCCAAAGAAAAAAGCCCGGTGCAGTATGAGCATTACGCCCACACTGCACCGGACATTCCATCATCTACTATTCTCTTTATTTTCTTCTTCCTGCCGCACTTCCTTCTCATGCATCTGCTCTTTTTTCTGCTCGTCCTCTTTTAGGATTTCCTGCACAATCTTCTGTGCCACAAGCCAATCCTGCATTTCCGATTTGGTCTTGCGGTACTCCGCATAGGAGTTTTTCTTTCGTTCCAGAAGCATCGCATACTCTTCGTTCAGCTCGCTGATGCGCGGGAGCTTTTTGTCAGAGCCGTTCTCTTTCTTATAGGCATCAAACGCTTTTTTCGCTGCGCTACGTAAGGCCAGCGTATCCCGATGAGCTTCATAGAACTCTCGATTGTAGCCGGATGCTTTATACGCGGCAAAAACATCTTTTGTCTTGGCATAATTGATTAGATGCTTCCGCAGCACCGACACTTCCGACATCCGTGCCTCATCTGCCTTTACAGATTCCAGCAGTGCATCACATTTTTCAGAAATTCCATCTGCCTTTTCTTTCAGCTCTGCATAACTCTTGATTCCATGCTTCTCCATGAACATCATCGCTTTTGCCATTTGCTTCAGATTAAAGACTTTCGCCCAACGCGCATACCCTGCACCTTTGCCTGCTTGCATTTTGGCACGGACATCAATAAGGAACGACAGCTCTGCCTTCTGATGCACCTGTGCTGACCTTGCGCTTGTGCGGGTTTTCTCTGCAAATTTGCTTTTATGAACCACATTCCCAGCAATCACTTCGCAGAGTTCTTCGACCGAATATCCTTTGCCAAGAGAGCGGAAGCGGGCAAATCTGGCATGGCCTTTTCCCCGCAGTGCAGGCTGTTTTCCATCTTTATACTCGTACCCTGCTTCCTGCAAAATTCCAATCAGTTCCCGGAAGTCTTTCGGTTTTCTTGCCAATGCTGCATCAATGGACTCGCAGATTTCATCCCGCTGCGATTTTTTCTCCGGGTATTCCGTTCTCTTCTGTCGCTCCCCATAGGGCTTCCGGATAATGACCGACAACCGGTGTTCCAGACAGACGATATCACTGAGCCTTGCCAGTGCAAGACCGGACAGGCGAAAATCTCGAAATTTCCTGGCGCAGTCTAATGTAGTGGAGTTAAAAATAATATGGTTATGAATGTGCGCACGATCAACATGGGTAGCCACGATAA
>OIXG01003245.1_pt1 | contig 11058 bp, 6 predicted proteins | sample 1587731 | NCBI WGS metagenome assembly OIXG01 (sample SAMEA3888908, study PRJEB22519) | human gut metagenome | biome: human gut; feature: human-associated habitat; material: faeces | place: Denmark | collected 2010
GAAGTACACGAACGAACACGAATGGATTCGCGTTGAAGGAGACATTGCTTATGTTGGTATTACAGACTACGCTCAAGAGCAGCTAGGGGATATTGTATTCGTAGATATACCTACTGTCGGTGAAGCGCTGGAAGCCGGCGAAGTTTTCGGAACCATCGAAGTAGTAAAAACCATTTCCGATCTTTTCCTGCCGGTAGCGGGTGAAGTAATGGAACAAAACGAAACGCTGGAAGAAAATCCGGAGCTGGTGAACAAGGATCCTTATGGCGAAGGCTGGCTGATTAAAATGAAACCGGCAAACCTGAAAGACGTAGAAGACTTGCTGGATGCCGAAGGGTATAAAGAAGTGATTAACGGATGAGTGATTAGTGATTAGTAGCTACGCTGTGGCTGCTAATCGCTGAGTAAAATCATGCACGTTATCTAAATATATTAATCGCTAAAAAACTAATCATTAAGAAATGACTCCAATTGTAAGTATCATCATGGGCAGTACGTCCGATCTTCCCGTAATGGAGAAGGCTGCGCAACTGCTGAATGATATGCATGTACCGTTCGAAATGAACGCCCTTTCTGCTCACCGCACGCCGGAGGCTGTGGAAGAGTTTGCCAAGAATGCCCGCAACCGTGGCATCAAAGTGATTATCGCTGCTGCCGGAATGGCTGCCGCCCTTCCCGGTGTAATTGCGGCCAACACTACGCTTCCCGTTATCGGAGTACCCGTAAAAGGTTCCGTTCTCGATGGTGTAGACGCACTTTACTCTATCATTCAGATGCCTCCGGGCATTCCCGTAGCCACCGTTGCCATCAATGGTGCGATGAATGCGGCTATCCTGGCTATCCAGATGCTTGCATTGAGTGATGAAAAGTTGGCGGAAACTTTTGCTGCTTACAAGGAAGGTTTGAAGAAGAAAAGGACGAACTGGCATACAAGATGTTTCCTGGTCCTAAAGCAAGATTCCGCTGTTGTGTATATAAAGAAAGAGAAATTGCAAGACAACGAATCCGCCTGGCAGAAGGCAAATGTCCAACAGAAAGTGACCATCCGGGTGCCAATAACATAATCCAGGTAATTGAAGCCGCATGTGCCGACTGTCCACTTTCTCACTATATCGTAACTGATAATTGCAGAAAATGTATGATGAAAGCCTGCCAGCAGGCATGTAAGTTCGGTGCTGTAAGCATGACAAGAGACAGAGCCTACATAGACCCTGACAAATGCAAGGAATGCGGCATGTGTGCCAAAGCCTGTCCATACAATGCAATCGCAGACCTCATAAGGCCATGTAAGAAAATCTGTCCAGCCAATGCTATTACAATGGATGAGAATGGCATCTGTGAAATAGATGAAAACAAATGTATCCAGTGCGGACAGTGTATCCACGCCTGTCCATTCGGTGCTATCGGTTCTAAAACTGATATAGTTGATGTAATAAAGGCAATCGTAGACGGAAAGAAAGTCGTTGCCATGGTAGCACCTGCTGTTGAAGGACAGTTTGGAGACACAATAACAATGAGCAGCATCCGCACAGCATGCAAGAAGCTGGGCTTTAATGATATGTATGAGGTAGGTCTTGGCGGAGACCTTACTGCACAGGCCGAGGCAGAAGAATGGCTTGAAGCAGCTAAAGAAGGAAAGAAGCTTACAACCTCATGCTGTCCTGCATTTGTTAATCTGATTAAGAAACAGTATCCTGAGCTTGCAGAACATATATCAACAACTATATCCCCTATGTTTGCACTTTCAAGACTTCTTAAGTCAGAAGATCCTGATACAATAACCGTATTTATCGGACCATGTATAGCCAAGAAGAATGAAAAGCAGGAATATAAGGGTCAGGGAAATGCTGATTTCGTACTTACACTCGGTGAATTCAGAGCAATGATGCGGGCTAAAGAAGTAGTTCTTGAGCCTGAGGAAAACAGCGACCAGCAGGCAAGCATATATGGTAAAAGATTCGGTAACGGAGGCGGTGTTTCCGCTGCTGTTGCACAATGTATGCGTGAAGCAGGTGCTGACCCTGATAAATTCAATATAGAAAAATGCTCAGGTGCTGCCGAATGTAAGAAAGCACTTACACTTCTTAAAGTAGGAAAACTCCCTGCAGATTTCATTGAGGGAATGGTATGTGAAGGCGGCTGTGTTGGTGGACCAAGCCGTCACAGAAGCGGAAAGAATCCTGTTCTTGCTGCCAAAGACCGTGACAAGCTGCTCGCCGAAGCAGACAACCGTAATGTTTCAGACAACTTAAGTAAATATGACTTAACAGCATTTTCAATGCACAAATAAAATTAACGCAAAAATAGCGCTGGCAATATTCACATTGTCAACGCTATTTTTTTAGTGCTGCTTTTAAAGCAAGCACAACAAGTTTTTCAAATATCACACTCAATACAACAATTATAACCGTCCACGCCAGCAAATCATCCGTATCAAGATATATTTTCGACATATAAAGCATTTGTCCAACAGAACCTTTGGGCATTCCGATAATCTCTGCTGCCACTCCTGCTTTCCAAGCCATACCAGCAGTAACTCTTCCTGCTGATATAAGATAAGGTGAAAGCTGTGGCATGATAATATAACGTATTCTGCGAATCCAAGGAATATGAAATACATCTGCCATTTCCCTAATGCCTTTATCAGTACTTCTAAGACCGGTCAGTGTATTCTGGTATATAACAGGCACAACTATTAAAAATGCAATGAACACCGACAGGTTCTTTGCCGTAAACCATATAAGACATATAACCACAAAAGACGCAACAGGTACTGCCTTAATTGTAACCATCCACGGCCACAGAATATATTCAACAGGCTTACATATATATGCAAGCACTGCACATATAATTCCACACAATAATCCTGCGAGAAATCCACCGACAATATGATACATTGTAAACCACACAGTTCCTGCAAAATCCGGTTCATGCCATATAGTAAATAATCTGCCAAGCACCTGTACCGGTGTCACTAATAATATCGGTGAATCAATCTTTAGCGCAGCTATTTCCCATAAAATAAGTGCCAGCATAACTGCCAGCACTTTATATATTACATTCAATATCTTCTTATTAATATTCATAATAGAAATCATCTTTCGGCATACTGCCACCTACCGACTTAGGATTCTGGTCATATAACACCTGTAAGAACCCTTCAAGTGCACTTCTCATGTTATTATTAATATAGCATACAATATGGCACTTAGGAAGAGCCTTCTTAGCTATTGCTTCTGATGCAACAATTCCATACTCAGCAATAAGCTGTGCTGTCTCATCAATATTGCTTGAAGTATATGCAACACTTTCGTTATATTCATCAATGAACTTCTTAAGCTGTTCTGGATATTTTTCAGCAAATTCTTTTCTTACAACAATTACACCTGTAACAATCTTAGAATTATTATTAATCTTCTCCCATGCTTCATTAAGATCCATAACAACTCTTAAACCACTAATCTGGGCACTTGCTGCTGTAACAAAAGGCTGTGGAAGAACAGCAATTGCACCATCTTCTGACTTTAACTTAGAAAGTGCTTCTGTTGTATCTGAACACCACACAATATCAACATCTTTGTCGGCATCAAGTCCGTTACCTGAAAGAATATATCTTATGGTATATTCCGGCACTGCACCCATTCCTGTAGCATATATAGTCTTCCCCTTAAGGTCGCTGATACTGTTAACAGTGTTGCCTCTTTCTACAAGATTAAGAACTCCAAGTGTATTAACAGCAACAACCTGGACCTTGCCTTCCGTCTTATTATATATATTAGCTGCAAGATTAGATGGAACAGCTGCTATATCAATCTCTCCGGTTGCAAGTGGTGTTACAAATGCAGATGCATCTGTAGCAAAATCTTCAAATGCATATGTGTTCTTAGTATTGCCATTCTCTGAATCTTTACGCAGCTTAACCATTCCCATTGCTGTAGGCCCTGCCATAGCTCCGATTCTTATTGTTGTTGTCTCTTCTGTCTGACTCTCACCTTCGTTATTAGCTGATTTTCCTGCACATGCCGCAAATGAAAATACCATAATAACCGAAAGTATAACTGCTAGTAATTTCTTCAACTTATTTATTCTCCTGATATATTTAATTAGTATTCCATGAACTCCTGTATATCCCTTAATACATCCTCAATCTCGCCTTCTCCGTCATTAATTGTAAGCTGTAATGGTTTACTGATATCCAGACTGAACAAACCAACTAATGATTTGCCATCAACACAGCTATATCCTGATTCAACATCAAACCCACATGAGTACTTACTAATTGTACTTACAAACCTTTGAACCTTCTCCACAGAATCCAAAAGAATCATCACTGTCAGCATATTATCTCCTCCGCTTCCTCATATTGTAATTCCCATATCAGAGACTAATATACACCATAAAACTTATAAAAACAACCATTAACTAAGACTAAAATATGGCACGGATGCCACAGAAAACGCTTATCTAAGCCGTTTTCATATCATCCATGCCATATTCTGATAATCATAAATTAGAGATTAGTATATCCCATAAGGTAATAATCAACTGCTCTTGCACAGTCTCTTCCCTGTCTTATAGCTTTCACAACGAGTGACTGTCCTGTATGCATATCTCCTGCTGTAAATACACCCGGTACACTTGTTTCAAATCCGTCTGCTGCTGTCTTTACATTAGTTCTCTCTGTAAGTTCAACTCCAAATGCGTCTGTGACATATTTCTGTGAACCCAGGAAACCTGCTGCTATCAGTACAAGCTCACATGGAAGCTCTGCTTCTGTTCCCTCCACAGGGACCATCATTCTTCTTCCTGTCTTTTCATCAGTCTTAGACTCAAGCTTTACTGTAACAACACTTGTAAGATTACCCTTCTTATCCTTCTTGAATTCCTTAACTGTAGTTGTATATATTCTTGGATCATGTCCGAATACTGCAATTGCTTCTTCCTGACCGTAATCTGTCTTGCAGACTAAAGGCCACTGTGGCCAAGGATTGTTCTCCGCACGCTCATCTGGTGCTTTTGGCATCATCTCAAGCTGTGTTACCGACTTACAGCCGTGTCTTATACATGTTCCGACACAGTCATTACCTGTATCACCACCACCGATAACGATAACATTTTTATCCTTTGCAGAAATGTATCTGCCATCCTTAAGTCCTGAATCAAGAAGACTCTTTGTAGTTGCTGTAAGGAAATCTACTGCAAAGTATATTCCATTGGCATCTCTTCCAGGAGCATTGATATCTCTTGGATTAGCAGCACCACACGCAAGTACTACAGCATCATAATCTGCCATAAGCTTCTTAGCCTTAATGTTCTCACCAACATTTGCATTAGTTACGAACTCAATGCCTTCTTCCTTCATAATATCAAGCTTTCTGTCAATTATATGCTTTTCAAGCTTCATATTAGGAATGCCATATCTTAAAAGTCCACCGATACGGTCAGCTCTTTCATATACAGCAACACTGTGTCCTCTCTGATTTAACTGGTCTGCTACAGCAAGTCCGGCAGGGCCTGAACCTACTACAGCAATTCTCTTCTTAGTTCTTACCTTAGGAGGATTTGCTTTCGCATAACCTTTGGCATATGCATGTTCAATGATTGCCATTTCATTCTCTTTGGTACATACTGCCTTGCCATTAAGTCCGCATGTACATGCTTTCTCACAGAGTGCAGGACACACACGGCTTGTAAATTCAGGGAAGTTACTTGTCTTATGTAACCTGTGATATGCCTGTTCCCAGTTTCCTGTGTAAAGAAGATCATTCCATTCCGGAATAAGATTATTAAGCGGACATCCGCTAGTCATTCCCTTTATTGTCATACCAGACTGGCAGAATGGCACGCCACAGTCCATGCAGCGTGAACTCTGCTTTCTCTGCTCATCTTCTGACAGAGGTGTATGAAATTCATTAAAATTCTTTATTCTTTCCTTAGGTGAAACCGCTGTAGCTTCAACTCTTTCATAGTCTAAAAATCCTGTTGGCTTTCCCATGGTTAGCTCCTTTCATGTATGTTATAAACTTGCACTGTCCCTACGGGTGCACTTCCAAAAGCTTCGCTTTTGTCAGTCGCGACTGCGTCGCCTATGCAAGATACAGAACAAGTACAGCTGCAGGTAAACCTGCACTGTCCTTTTTCTACATCTTGCGCACCCTACTTGGTAGCCGCATAGAATGCTTCTATCTGAGCCTGTTCGCTGCTAAGTCCTTTTTCTTCCATCTGTACTATCATGTTAAGCATCTTCTTATAATCATGTGGCATGATTTTCTTGAACTTTGGAAGATATTCTCCGAAGTTATCAAGTATTTCCTTGCCCTTCTTAGAATTAGTATAAGCAACATGTTCTGTTATAAGCTGCTTTAACTCAAGGACATCATATTTGTTAGAAACTGCTTCCATTGAAACGAGCTGCTTATTAACTCTCTTGTAAAGACTTGTGTCTTCATCAAGAACATAAGCAATTCCACCGCTCATACCAGCAGCAAAGTTCTTGCCAGTCTTGCCTAATACTACTACTGTACCACCTGTCATATATTCACAGCCGTGGTCACCAGTTCCCTCAACAACTGCTGTTGCACCTGAATTTCTTACACAGAATCTTTCTCCGGCAACACCATTGATGAATGCCTTACCACTTGTAGCACCATATAATGCAACATTACCGATGATGATATTCTCGTCTTCCTTATAAGTACTTCCTGTTGGTGGATATACAATAAGCTTTCCACCTGAAAGTCCCTTACCAAAGTAATCGTTACTATCACCTACAAGTTCAAGTGTAAGTCCCTTAGGAATAAATGCACCAAAGCTCTGTCCGCCTGCGCCATTACATTTTACTGTATATGTATCATCATCAAGCTTATCATCAAATCTTCTTGTAATCTCAGCGCCAAGAAGTGTTCCTAATGTACGGTCTGTATTGGCAACATCAATTTCAAGACTTCTCTTGCTTCCTGTCTCCATGGCAGATTCGAACTTCTTAAGTAAAATCTTTTCATCAACTGTCTTCTCAAGTTCGAAATCAAATACATTTTTCTTATCATAATGTATCTTTGTCTGCTTAACATATGGATTATCAAGAATCTGTGATAAATCAATCTCTGCTGAACGTCCGCTCTTGGCAACATTCTTCTGCTCAAGCAGATCTGTTCTTCCTACCAGCTCATCAAGTGTCTTAATTCCTAAGTCAGCCATTATCTCACGGAGTTCCTGTGCAATGAATCTCATGAAATTAACAACATATTCAGGCTTACCTGTAAATCTCTTACGAAGCTCAGGATTCTGTGTTGCAACACCAACAGGGCATGTATCAAGGTTACATACTCTCATCATTACGCAGCCCATAGTTACAAGTGGAGCTGTTGCAAATCCGAATTCCTCTGCACCAAGCATTGCTGCAATAGCAACATCCCTGCCGCTCATCAGCTTACCATCAGTCTCAATAACAACCTTATTACGCAGCCCGTTCATTGTAAGAGTCTGATGTGCCTCTGCAAGACCTAATTCCCATGGAAGTCCGGCATTATGTATAGAGCTTCTTGGAGCTGCACCAGTACCTCCGTCATAACCAGAAATAAGAATTACCTGTGCGCCCGCCTTGGCAACACCTGATGCAACTGTACCAACACCAGCTTCTGAAACAAGCTTGACTGATATTCTTGCATTCTTGTTAGCATTCTTAAGGTCGTATATAAGCTGTGCCAGATCCTCGATTGAATATATATCATGATGTGGTGGTGGTGAAATAAGCGCAACACCCGGAGTTGAAAGACGAGTCTTTGCAATCCAAGGATACACCTTCTTTCCTGGAAGATGTCCACCTTCACCCGGCTTAGCGCCCTGTGCCATCTTAATCTGAATCTCCTGTGCGCTTACAAGGTATCTTGAAGTAACGCCGAATCTTCCTGATGCAACCTGCTTGATTGCAGAGCATCTGTTAAGACCATCCGGACCAACCTTTAATCTGTCAATGTCCTCTCCACCTTCACCTGAGTTAGACTTACCATGAAGCATGTTCATGGCAATAGCCATAGTTTCATGTGCCTCTCTTGATATTGAACCATATGACATAGCACCAGTCTTGAATCTTCTTACGATAGAATCAACACTTTCAACCTCATCAATGCTGATTCCCTTCTTAGGAAACTTAATGTTCATAAGACCTCTTAAGTTCTTAACGCCCTCTTCCTTATTAACAAGAGCTGTATATTCCTTAAATGTCTTGTAATCTCCTGTTCTTGTAGCAAGCTGTAACAAATGTATTGTCTGTGGGTTATACAGATGTTCTTCCTTGCCGCTTCTCATCTTATGAGCGCCTGAGCTGTCAAGAGTAGTATCTGTAGAAAGTCCAAGTGGATCAAATGCCTTAGAGTGAAGTGTCTCAACATCTTCCTGAATATCCTTTAGTGACACACCTTCAATTCTTGAAACTGTACCCTTAAAGTATTTATCTATAACATCTGAATTAATTCCAATTGCCTCAAATATCTTAGCACCCTGATATGACTGGATTGTTGAAATACCCATCTTGGCAGCAATCTTAACAATACCTGTGATAATTGCCTTATTGTAATCATCAACTGCTGCATAATAATCCTTGTCAAGCATATTAAGGTCGATAAGCTCCTGAATACTCTCCTGTGCAAGATATGGGTTAATTGCAGAAGCACCATATCCAAGAAGAGTTGCAAAATGATGGACATCTCTTGGCTCACCACTCTCTAAGATTACAGCCATGCTTGTTCTCTTCTTAGTCTGTACAAGATACTGCTGTAATGCAGCAACCGCAAGTAATGAAGGAATAGCAACATGGTTCTCATCAACACCTCTGTCTGAAAGAATAATAATATTAGCACCTTCTCTGTGTGCTCTGTCAACCTCAACAAATAAGTGATCGATAGCTCTTTCAAGTGAAGTGTTCTTATAATATATAATAGGAATAGTCTCTACCTTAAATCCTTCAACATTCATATTCTTAATCTTAAGAAGGTCTGTGTTAGTAAGGATTGGATCATTAATTCTTAACTGTTTGCAGTTCTCAGCCTTTTCCTCAAGAATATTACCCTCTGTTCCAAGATAAACAGTTGTTGATGTAACAACCTTCTCTCTTATTGAATCAATTGGTGGGTTAGTAACCTGTGCAAATAACTGTTTGAAATAATTAAACAGCGGCTGATGCTTGTTAGAAAGTACTGCAAGTGGTGTATCAATACCCATTGCTCCTGTCTGCTCTGTTCCATTAAGCGCCATAGGAAGTATTGAAGTCTTGAAGTCCTCGTATGTATAACCAAATGCTTTCTGGAGTCTTGCTCTTTCTTCCTTAGTATGAACAGGAACCTTCTTGTTAGGAATTTTTAAATCCTTAAGCTGTATAAGATTGCTGTCAAGCCACTCACCATAAGGGTTCTTAGTTGCATATTCTTCCTTAAGCTTATCATCCTCTATAAGTTCGCCCTTAACTGTATCTATAAGAAGCATTTTTCCAGGTCTTAATCTGTCCTTTAACTTAATTCTGCTCTCTGGGATTGGAAGTGCACCAACCTCTGAAGAAAGAATAAGATAACCATCGTTAGTGATATAATATCTTGAAGGACGAAGACCATTACGGTCAAGCACTGCTCCGAAGTAATCTCCATCTGTAAATGCGATAGAAGCCGGACCATCCCAAGGCTCCATCATTGTTGCATAATACTGGTAGAAATCCTTCTTCTCCTGTGCCATTGCACCATTGTTAATCCAAGGCTCAGGAATTGTAATCATAACAGCAAGTGGAAGCGGCATGCCGTTCATAACAAAGAACTCAAGTGTGTTATCTAACATTGCTGAATCTGAACCATTAGTATTAACAACCGGAGTAATCTTTGACATCTCATCTTCAAGATATGGAGATGTCATTGTCTCTTCTCTTGCTAACATTCTGTCGGCATTACCCTTGATAGTATTAATCTCTCCATTATGTACCATGAATCTGTTAGGATGAGCTCTCTCCCAGCTTGGGTTAGTGTTAGTTGAGAATCTTGAATGAACAAGTGCAATAGCTGACTCATAATCAGGATTTTCAAGGTCACCAAAGAACTGACGAAGCTGTCCTACAAGGAACATACCTTTGTATACAATCGTTCTGCTTGATAATGAACATACGTAAGTTGTATCTTCTGCTGTCTGCTCAAATACTCGTCTTGCAACATAAAGTCTTCTGTCGAACTCAATTCCTTTAGCTGCATTGGCAGGTCTTTTTACAAATCCCTGCATGATATATGGCATACAGTCAACTGCCTTTTTACCAAGGACATTAGGAAATGTTGGAACATCTCTCCAACCTAAGAACTCAAGTCCTTCCTTCTCAACAATGATTTCGAACATCTTCTTGGCTCTGTTTCTTGCCAGTTCATCCTGTGGGAAGAAAAACATTCCAACGCCATAATCGCGCTCATCTCCAAGCTCAATTCCTAATGGCTTTACGGCTTTCTTAAAGAATTTGTGTGATATCTGAAGAAGAATACCAACACCATCACCAGTCTTTCCTTCTGCATCTTTACCAGCTCTATGCTCAAGATTTTCTACAATGCTTAAAGCATCAGATACTGTCTGATGTGTCTTAATTCCATTAATACTTACAATAGCTCCGATACCACAGGCATCATGCTCAAGTTCAGATCTGTAAAGACCAGGCTGTTTGATTTCATTTCCCATAAGTCTAATCATCCTTTCGTATATTCTAAAGCTTTGCTTGCACATAATATACTCCTGTTTTATAGGTTTTGTAAATATTTTTTCGCTCTAATTGTCTGATAATATAACTATTATCATATTTATTTGTAATTGTCTGATAATTATTAAAATTATCGCAGTATTGTTTCTTAAAACACATTGTTATCTACATTTATTATCATCTTATTTTTGTTTAATCTCTACTTGTCCTTAAGCAAAACAGCCAAATTGTATCTAAATTGTGTCTGATTTTTACTTATCTGTATAAAATTAGTAAAAAAATAAAGTGACAAAACCCTGCATATTAATTTACAAGGTTTTATCACTTTATATTATTAATGATTA
>OIXG01003247.1_pt1 | contig 11055 bp, 9 predicted proteins | sample 1587731 | NCBI WGS metagenome assembly OIXG01 (sample SAMEA3888908, study PRJEB22519) | human gut metagenome | biome: human gut; feature: human-associated habitat; material: faeces | place: Denmark | collected 2010
CTGAAGATGACGCTGTTAATGGAAGATTCGGAACCTACAGAAATGGAAATATTGGTGACGAAAGATATGTCAGTTATGAAAAGATATATAATAACAGATTTGACATATTAAGAATTGCTTATAACAGATTTAAGGCTGCATGTGCAGAAAGCAAGAAGACGCTTGCCAAGGGGCTTCCTCTTTATAAGCAGTTTGATAATTTTGTTAAAGATAATGTAGACTGGCTTGAGGATTATGCTCTGTTTATGGCATTGAAGTCCCATTTTAACAATGTCTCATGGGGTGAATGGGAAACTGACATAAAGTTCAGAAAGCCTGAGGCAATGAGCCGATATGAAGAGCAGCTTTCTGATGATATAGGATACTGGAAATTCATACAGTTTGAATTCTACTTACAGTGGAATGCGCTTAAACAATATGCTAATAGTAATGGTATAGAGATTATAGGCGATATACCTATTTATATGGGATATGACAGCGTAGATGTATGGGCTAATCAGGGAGAATTCCAGCTGGATGAGAATCTAACACCAATAAAGGTTGCAGGTGTACCACCTGATGCATTCTCTGATGCGGGACAGAAATGGGGAAATCCTCTTTATGATTATGATAAAATGGAAGCAAATGGATTCAGCTGGTGGAGAAAGAGAATGGCAGCTTCAGCAAAACTATATGATGTCATAAGAATTGATCATTTTATAGGAATTGTGAAGTACTATACAATTCCAGCAGACATGCCTGATGCAAGACAGGGTGAGTACAGACAGGGACCAGGACAGAAGCTGCTTGATGTTATTAATGAATCTATCGGTGATAAGAAGATTATTGCTGAGGACTTAGGTGTTGAAGTTCCTGAAGTAGCAAAGATTCTTAAAGAAAATGGATATCCGGGAATGAAGGTTCTTGAATTTGCATTTGGTGGAGACAGAAAGAATCCGCATCTGCCATATAATTATACACAGAATCTTGTATGCTATGGTGGAACTCATGATAACGAAACGCTACTTGGTTTCTTTGAGGACAGAGGCGACTGGGAGTTAGGATATGCTTATGACTATCTTGATACAAGAGATAAGGGAAGAATGGTTGATCAGGTATTCAGGGCTGCGTATTCAAGTGTTGCTGTTCTTACAGTATTTGCAGTTCAGGACATTCTCAAACTTGGAAATTGGGCAAGAATGAATTTGCCATCAAGCATGGGTAATAACTGGAAATGGCGAATGCAGAAAGGACAGTTAGGCCAGCACGAACTGGAATGCATGAGATATCTTGCAAGTGTATTTGATAGAGAAAGAAAGTAATATTAGACGGGGCAGGGAATTATCAACATATTTCCTACCCCCTTTTTTAAAGAAAAAACAAAAAATAGTATAATAGTACTATTTACATATTCCTGATTAGTGGTATTATATTCATATAAAGAGACAAGTTAATATATTGGCAAAGTAGTCGAAAGGCTATGACGCAAAGCCAAGGGTCTTAACTGATTTTATCAGAATGACAGCCGGTTGCATTACAATCAACGCAAATGATTCGTATTATTCAGGCATCCGGTAATCGGATGTTTTTTTATTATATGGTTCAACGGGGGAACTGATTATGAAAAAGAATAATTCTAAAAAGTGGATCAAAACAATAACAATAACAACAGCGGTACTTGTATTTGCAGCTGGTGCGGTATTTGCATTAAAGTCAGCAGGTACAGCTAATACAGATAAAGATAGTGCTGATACAGTAGTTGCGGCAGCTAATGAAGCAACAGATTTAGTGGTTAAAGAAACAGTTTCAGAGAAAGAAACAGAAGTTATTACAGAGACAGCCGCTACAGAGGCAACAACAGAAGAAGCCACAGAGGCAGTAACAGAACAGAGCAGTACAATTGCAGAGATTCAGCCACAGACAGAGGTTGCAACAGAAGCAGTTCAGGAGCCAGAAGTTACAGAGGCAGTTACAGAGTTACCTGTTGTACAGACTCCATCAGATGCAAGAGTTGCACAGGTTATAGCAGGAATTAATGCTGAGCGTGAGGCAGCTGGTGTGGCAGCGGTTACATATGATGTGACACTCACAGATATGGCACAGGTAAGAGCATCAGAGAATGCAGCTAATGATTACTTTGTTATAGAGAATGGTAAGCATAAAAGACCAGATGGAAGAAATGCTTCTTCAATATGTGAAGATTATGGACAGAGTGGAAGCTTCGGCGAGGTTATGGGAAGATATCAGGAAACTCCTGATGAGATAGTAACTGGCTGGCATAATTCAGCAACACATTATGCATGCATGACAAGCAGTAAGTATAACAGAGTTGGTGTGGGTATTGCAGCAGATTCAGAAGGATATCTTTACTGGGTAGCAATCTTCATGGATTAATTTTAAATAGACAATAGATTACATAATATAGATACAACTTAATATGGTAAGAACAATGTATTTGCGGCGTTGTTTTTATAAAGCTTCATTAGAAGCGAAAACCCTCACATTCCTCTCCCGTTGTGTGAGGGTTTCTTTTTGTGCTGTAATTAAAGAAAAGACATGCTCCCCTTATTTGTTATATATCTGGGAAATGGGATGAACCACGGCAATGCTGCAACATGGTTATAGTATCTGTGTTGCTTATGAAAAGCAGAAATGCCAGAAGTTAGATGCAAAAGTTTATGTTTGGATAGTATGTGATACCTATAGGTAGTCGTATTTTTGAAACTTTTATAGGCAGAAAGCCACAATGATTATAATAATAGACGAGAAATAAACCTATATATGAATGATAATGAAGACTTTTATAGGAAAATTTCTCTAAAAACAGGATTTTAGGACGAAAAAACTTATGAATATGCCTATAAAGTACAAAATTTCTACGGATTTATAGGACAATGCTTCCTGAGACAATTACCAAACTGGAAACTGCCAAACTGGAAACTATCAAACCAGAAACTGCTAAATTAGAAGCAAGAAAGGAAATCAGAAAAAATTTGATAAGATATCTGGCAAGATGTTCAATTGAGCATTTAAAGAGAAAGACACTTGCAATGTGTATACATATATGATAATATTCTTTGTGCGGTAGACAGTTGTTTATCAGAGAAAGACATCGAAGAACAATTGTCTTTGTAAAACGGACAATAGAAAGGTACAGACGCAGTATGGCAGATAATATTAAGTATTATGTCGTTAAGCAAAAGGCTCTGCCTGAGGTTCTGCTTAAGGTAGCGGAGACGAACAGAATTATTGAGACTGAAAATATATCTGTTGCAGATGCTACAGAGAAAGTTGGAATAAGCAGAAGTTCTTATTACAAGTATAAGGATGATATTTTTCCGTTTAGAGAGAATGTAAAGGGGAAAACCATTACATTTGTATTGTCTATGGACGATGAACCAGGGCTGCTTTCCCTGGTATTGAAGAAGGTTGCAGAATTCAAGGCAAATATTCTTACTATTCATCAGACAATTCCGGTTAATGGGATTGCATCACTGACGCTTAGTGTGGATATTCTTCCGACTACAGGAGATTCTTCAGAAATGATAGAGCAGATAGAAAGACTTAAAGGGGTAAGATATCTTAAGATATTAAGTAGTGATGCATCTATCTGATATATAAGCAATTAAAGAAAACGGAGGCAGATATGGCAAAGATTGCAGTGTTAGGTTATGGAACAGTAGGATCAGGAGTGGTTGAGGTATTAAATACCAATGGTGCTTCAATTGCAAAGAGAGCAGGAGATACTATTGAGGTTAAGAGTGTACTTGATTTAAGAGATTTTCCGGGAGATCCAATTCAGGATAAAATCGTTCATGATATAGATCTTATAATTAATGACCCTGAGATAGAGGTTGTTGTTGAGGTTATGGGTGGTGTAGAGCCAGCATTTACATTTGTTAAGAAGGCACTTGAAGCAGGAAAGAGCGTGTGTACATCTAATAAGGCACTTGTTGCTGCACATGGTCCTGAGCTTCTTGAGATGGCTAAAGAAAGAAGACTTAATTTCATGTTTGAGGCATCAGTAGGCGGTGGAATTCCAATTATCAGACCGCTTAACCAGTCTTTAACAGCAGATGAGATTACTAAGATTACAGGTATTCTTAATGGAACAACTAACTATATTCTTACTAAGATGAGCAGAGAAGGAATCTCATATCAGGAGGTTCTTAAAGAGGCACAGGCACTCGGATATGCAGAAAGAAATCCTGAGGCTGATGTTGAAGGTTACGATGCATGCAGAAAAATAGCAATTCTCACATCGCTTGCATTTGGAAATACAGTGAAATTCGAGGAAGTGTATACAGAGGGAATAACAAAGATTTCTAATGAAGATTTTGCATATGCTAAAGAGCTTGGAAGTGTTATCAAGCTTCTTGCAACAAGCTACAGTAAGGATGGCAAGGTATATGCAATCACAGCACCATTTATGATTGACAGCACACATCCATTATATAATGTTAATGACGTTCTTAACGGAATCTATGTACACGGCAATGTATTAGGGGATGTAATGTTCTTCGGAGCAGGAGCCGGAAAGCTTCCAACAGCAAGTGCTGTAGTATCAGATGTAGTTGACTGTGTTAAGCATAAGGGTAAAAATGTTATGACAATCTGGAGTTCAGTAAAGCAGGAACTTGGTGATACATTTGACGAGACAAGAAAGTTCTTTGTAAGAATTAAGGGCGATGATGTCCAGGCAGCTAAGGCAGCATTTGGTGAAGGACAGGTTGTTAAGGTTGATGGAATTAACGGAGAGTTCGGATTTGTTACAGAACCTATGACAGAGAGAGCGTTTGAAGATGCTAAGGATAAGGTTTCTGTTATAAGCAGAATCAGAATAGATGATACTAAATTACAGTAATAATATAAGGGAGAAAAGTAATGGTTAAAGTAGTTAAATTTGGTGGAAGTTCACTTGCAAGCGCAGAGCAGTTTAAGAAGGTTGGCAATATTATCCGTGCTGATGAGGACAGAAAGTATGTGGTTCCTTCAGCACCTGGAAAGAGATTTCCAGAGGATACAAAGGTTACTGATATGCTTTACAAATGTTATGCAGAGGCAGAAGCTGGTAAGAATATTGAGAAGAGTCTTAAGGCAATTGAGGAAAGATACAATGAAATTATCAAGGGACTTGGACTTAAGCTTTCATTAAAGGAACAGTTTGAGACAATTAAGAAGAATTTTGAGGCACTTGCAGGAAAAGATTATGCAGCTTCAAGAGGTGAATATCTTAATGGTATTATCATGGCTAACTATCTTGGATATGAGTTCATAGACGCTGCTACAGTTATCTGCTTCGATAAGGATGGAGAGTTTGATTCAGAAAAGACTAATGCAGTGTGTGAAGCAAAGTTTGCTAATATTGAAAGAGCAGTTGTACCTGGTTTTTACGGAGCAATGCCAAATGGAAAGGTTAAGACATTTTCAAGAGGCGGTTCTGATGTAACAGGATCAATCGTTGCAAGAGCACTTAAGGCTGATATGTATGAGAACTGGACAGATGTATCAGGCTTCCTTGCAGCAGATCCAAGAATTGTAAATAATGCAAAGCCAATCAACGTTATTACATATAAGGAATTAAGAGAGCTTTCATACATGGGTGCATCAGTGCTTCATGAATCAGCTATCTTCCCTGTAAGAAAGGGTGGAATTCCTATCTATATTAAGAATACTAATGCTCCGGAAGATAAGGGAACAATGATTGTTGAGACAACATGTAATATGCCGGAATACACAATTACTGGTATTGCAGGTAAGAAGGGATTCGTTGCAATCAGCATTGACAAGGATATGATGAATTCAGAAATCGGATTCTGTAGAAAGGTTCTTTCAGTATTCGAGGATAACGGAATCTCAATCGAACATATGCCTTCAGGAATTGATACTATGACAGTGTTTGTTCACCAGGATGAATTTGTAGAGAAGGAACAGAAGGTTCTTGCACAGATTCATAAGGCAGTTAATCCTGACTCTGTTGAACTTGAAGCTAACCTTGCACTTATTGCAGTAGTTGGACGTGGAATGAAGAACAGTACTGGTATAGCAGGTAATATCTTCTCAGCACTTGCAAAAGCTAAGATTAATGTTAAAATGATAGATCAGGGATCTTCAGAGCTTAACATCATCATTGGTGTAAGAAACAGATACTTTGAGGATGCTATTAAGACTATCTATGGAGTATTTGTTCCAGAAGAATAGTTGAGTAGATAAACAGGGGGATAAGGGATATGAAAGAAGCTAAGAATGAGCTGTTACAGTTTGTTGGCGGCGTAATAATGCTTGTTGTAGGACTGTACATATTGTCACAGAAAGTTATGGTATCATCTTCATATGGGTTCTTCTCATTATGGGGTGGCAGGTTCTCATCAGGTCTTATTATGGTACCATTAATAATTGGAGTTGTATGGATGTTTGCTTCAGGCGGCTCATTTGTATCTAAAGTATTTACCGTACTATCAGTGATACTTATAATTGCGGCAATTGTTGCGTCAACAAGAATCTGGCTTGTAACTATTACAATGTATGAATGGGTTCTTATACTTGTTCTTATATTTGGCGGCGCCGGATTGGTTGCAAAGGTATTGTTTGCTAACAATAAGTCAGAAAAGTCCAAGAAAGATAAGTCAGAGCAGACAGGCGGCAGTTATACATCAAGTGTAGATGATGAACTTGATAAGATGAAAAAGAATATGAAGTAAATTTCATTCCCCGCACATGGAGTGCGGGGATTCTTGCGTTTATGCAACTGTTGATAAACTTTGATGAAATTGATATAATTAAATGTAATATGCGTATGAAAACGGAGGAAGATTAATGGATATCGCAAAGAAGATAGCGGAAGAGCTGGAAATTAAAGTAACACAGGTAGAAGCTGCTGTTAAACTTATAGATGAGGGGTGTACAATCCCTTTTATTGCAAGATACAGAAAGGAAGTTACAGGAGCGTTAAATGATGAACAGCTCCGTAATCTTGATGAGAGATTAAAGTATTTAAGAAATCTTGAAGACAGAAAGACTCAGGTCCTCGCAAGCATTGAAGAACAGGGAAAGCTTACAGAAGAACTTAAGGCTGCTATTACAGCAGCAGAAACAATGGTTCTTGTAGAAGATCTTTACAGACCATACAAGCAGAAGAGAAGAACAAGAGCAACAATTGCGAAAGAGAAAGGCCTTGAACCACTTGCACAGTTCATATATGCACAGGAAGCTACAGAAGATGTAGAAATCAAGGCAGCAGAATTTATCAGTGATGAAGAAGGTAAGGAAGTCGCTACAGCACAGGATGCAATAGCAGGTGCATTAGATATAATTGCAGAGCAGATATCAGATGTTGCAGATTACAGAACATATATCAGAGACATCACAATGAAAGAAGGAAAGCTTGTTGTAACAGCCAAAGATGAAAAGGCTGAGTCTGTATACGAGAATTATTATGATTATAGCGAGGCACTTTCAACAATTCCGGGACACAGAATTCTTGCAATTAACAGAGGAGAGGATGAGAAGTTTCTTACTGTTAAGGTAGAAGCACCGGAAGAGAGAATATTAAGATATCTCGAGAAGAATATTCTTAAAGACAATGCATTTACAGCAGAATACCTTAAGAACTGCATAGCAGATGCATATGGAAGACTTATTGCACCAGCTATCGAAAGAGAGATAAGAAGCAGCCTTACAGAGATGGCAGAGGATGGAGCAATCAAAGTGTTTGGAAAGAATCTTGAACAGCTTCTCCTTCAGCCACCTATCGCAGGCAAGGTTGTTCTTGGCTGGGATCCGGCTTTCAGAACAGGCTGTAAGCTTGCAGTTGTAGACCCTACAGGTAAGGTGCTTGCAACTAAAGTTATATACCCTACAGAACCACACAATAAGGTGGCGGAATCTAAGGCTGAGGTTAAGAAGCTTATAGATAAGTACCACGTTAATCTTATTTCGTGTGGTAACGGAACAGCTTCAAGAGAATCAGAGAAGATTATTTCAGATATGATACATGAGATGAATCTTCCTGTTGATTATGTAATCACTAACGAGGCGGGGGCTTCTGTATATTCAGCAAGTAAACTTGCAACAGAGGAATTCCCTGACTTTGATGTGGCACAGAGAAGTGCAGTTTCAATAGCAAGACGAGTTCAGGATCCATTGGCAGAGCTTGTAAAGATTGATCCGAAATCAATCGGAGTAGGTCAGTATCAGCATGATATGAACCAGAAGAAGTTAGAGAACACACTTACAGGAGTTGTTGAGGACAGCGTTAATAAGGTTGGAGTAGACTTAAATACTGCATCGGCCTCACTTCTTGAGTATATTTCAGGTATATCTAAGGCAGTAGCTAAGAATATAGTTGAGTACAGAGAGACTAACGGAAGATTCACGAACAGAAAGCAGCTTTTAAAGGTTGCAAAGCTTGGACCTAAGGCATTTGAACAGTGTGCCGGATTCATGAGAATATCAGGCGGCGATAATCCGTTAGACGCAACAAGCGTACATCCTGAAAGTTATGAGGCAGCAACAAAGCTTCTTGCACTTTTAGGTTATGATATTAATTCAATAACATCAGGAGAACTTATAGGACTTAAGAGCAAAGTTAAAGATTTTGCCAAGATGGCGGATGAACTTGGAATAGGAACAATGACACTTGAAGATATCGTTAAAGAACTTGAGAAGCCGGGAAGAGACCCAAGAGATGAGATGCCTAAGCCTATATTAAGAAAAGATGTTCTTGATATGAAGGATTTAACACCGGGCATGATACTTAAGGGAACAGTCAGAAATGTTATTGATTTCGGAGCATTTGTTGATATCGGAGTGCATCAGGACGGACTTGTACACATTTCCCAGATCACAGACAGATATATCAAACATCCGCTGGAGGCAGTAAGTGTTGGAGACATTGTGGATGTGAAGGTGATGAGTGTGGATCTGAAGAAGAAGAGGATCCAGCTGACGATGAGAGGAATTTAATAATTTTGCATATTGTATTGTTAAAGTGAATATGCTATAATGCCACTAGGCAAAGAGAAGTGAGTAGTTCATGCGATTTGACTACAAGCGCGAAAACCCCAGAGCGGCAACTCTGGGGTTTTCTATTCCCAAAAACGGTGGGAATAAATCCGTAGGCTCGTTACCGACTATTTGTTCCTATCGAGCCATTTGATGATATAATGGCAAATTACATCACCCGCGATAGTAACAATAAGAGAAGTGAGAAAATCCATGTGATTCACCTCCTATCTGTTACCAGTTTGGAGGCGGTAACGAAAATATTATAGCATATAACGTTTCAAACGTCTATAAAAAGAGAAACATCCAAACAGAAACCGATGGAGGTTAGTTTGGATGTTTCTTTCAGTGAACAATTCAATTATCTGATCTTCTGTGTTGCTCCGTAAAGTTTTGGTCCTACGATTGCAGCAATGATGATTTTTGCTGCATCTCCCGGAAGGTATGGGATAACGCCCATCATAAGACCTTCTTTGAAGGAGAGGCTTAACAGTTTGGCAAGCCATACAGTTCCGAATGCATAACATACAGCCATTCCGATGATCATTCCGATGATTGTAGGAACGAGCTTACGGTCAAAGTGATCGAGTGCAAATCCCATGATCAGTGCGAGGAAGATGAATCCGATCAGATATCCTCCGGTTGGTCCTGCGAGAACCTGGAAACCTCCACGGAAAGAGGAGAAGACCGGGACACCAACTGCTCCGAGCAGGAGGTAGATGATAAAGCTGATTGTTCCGGATTTCATTCCGAGAACGAAGATTGCAAGGAAGATTGCAAAGTTTGTAAGGGAAATCGGAACAGGGCTGAATGGCAGCGGGATGGAAAGTGGTCCGAGGACGCAGGTTACTGCAGTCATCAGGGCGATGAGTACCATCTGTTTTGTTCTTATTTTCTGGTTGTCTACGGCAACTGTGCCGGAAGTTTCGTTCTGTGACATTTCAATTTACTCCTTTAGATCTTAATAATTATCGCTGTTTCAAGCGAGCTTTAACATCGTTGTCTGAAATATGGCAACGATTGAGTTCTTCGTTAGTATAATTCATGAAAAGTTAATTGTCAACTATAAAATATAAAAGGTTAACAATTAAAAACTTATTAATTTTGCAGACATGTGATAGGCAAAATGGAAAGAATAAGGTAGAATAGATAAAGTCAGGAAAATTGCCAGAAGAGAAAGGAATTGCATGTTTGGATATGTAACGGTCTGTGAACCGGAATTAAAAGTAAAAGATCTGAAGAAATACAGGGCATATTATTGTGGACTTTGCCGGACATTGAAAGAAGATTATGGATTTATGGGGCAGATGACATTGACGTATGACATGACATTTGCAGTTATTCTGTTATCTTCTTTATATGAGACAATTGCGAAACATGAGGAACACCGCTGTAAGGTTCATCCAGTGAAGCGGCAACATATGTTGTGGAATGAAATTACATCTTATGCGGCGGCGATGAATGTGCTGCTTGCATATTATCATATGGAAGATGACTGGCAGGATGATCATAAAGTGTCAAGTCTGATGACGAAGAGCCTGATTCAGGGAAAAGCAAAGAAAATTATAGAGAAATATCCGCGGCAGAGCAAGGTGATTCAGCAGTCTTTGAGGGAACTTGGAGAATGTGAGCGTGAGAATAGTATGGATATTGACCGGGCTGCAGGATGTTTTGGCAGATTAATGGCGGAGCTTTTTGTCTGGAAGGAGGATATCTGGGAGAAGACGCTCAGAAAGATGGGATTCTATCTCGGAAAATTCATTTATCTGATGGATGCCTATGAGGATCTGCCGGAAGATAGAAAGAAGAATCGCTACAATCCATTGAAAGAACTGGCAAAGCGGCCGGATTATGAGGTGCAGATGGAACAGATTCTTCGGATGATGATAGCGGAGAGCACAGTCCGTTTTGAACAACTGCCATGTCTGGTTGACGTAGACATTTTAAGAAATATACTATATGATGGAGTCTGGAATCATTACAATAAGATTCAGATGAAGAAAAGAGAGGAAAAGAATGATGACAAAAAATCCATATGATGTGCTTGGTGTGTCACCGAATGCGTCGGATGAT
>OIXG01003249.1_pt1 | contig 11050 bp, 10 predicted proteins | sample 1587731 | NCBI WGS metagenome assembly OIXG01 (sample SAMEA3888908, study PRJEB22519) | human gut metagenome | biome: human gut; feature: human-associated habitat; material: faeces | place: Denmark | collected 2010
GGCGATACCGACAATACCGCACATACGTCTTTTCCTCGTTCAGCAACGACCCAAAGTCTATACTTTAGGCAAGAAACTTGACGAGCTTTGCAGGTATTCAAAAAACCATCTGATGACGGGGGTAAAATAGGGAATAAACTGCGACTGATGCCAGTCATCGCTCTTCGCCATCCCGGTAAAGGTGTCCAGGAAGAACAGGATAGCGGCGATGATCAGCACCCCACGTAGCGCGCCGAAGCAGATCCCCAATACCCTGTCGGTTCCTGACAAACCGGTCTTCTCCACCAGCTGGCCTATCACATAGTTCACGATAGCGCCAACGATGAGCGTCACGATAAACAGCGCCGCAATAGCAATCCCATTTCGAACCCGTTCATCCTCAAAGCCCGTAAACCAGACAGACAGGTCAGCGTAGTAATGGCTGGCGACATAGAACGCGCAACCCCACGTGACTAACGATAAAGCTTCGCGAACAAAGCCGCGGATCAGGCTGACCAGGCAAGAAAGACCCAGCACCGCCATAATGGCGTAATCAATCCAGACCATATACGTCCCACGATTTACGCCCTGTCGTCCAGTTCGGGGCGCATTCTAACAGAAAAAGAAAACGTTTGCGTAGGGATTTCCATGCCCTACAGAAATAAAAATGGCGCTGAAAAAACATTCAACGCCAGACTGCCTTTCGCCTCTTCAGGGCGGCTGAGACAGGGTTTGCGGGGCGTTTCTCCCCGCCACGTTCTCTCCGCATGGCGGAAAAAACAATCAGTTCGGGGTGAAGCCCATCACCACCCCGCTAAGCCCGGAGATCTGCTGCAGATCGCCCAGCTGGCCTTTCAGCTTGTCTTTTGACGCATCCGGGCCGACGAGGATGCGGGTAATTTTACCCTGTACCGGCGTCGAAGGCGACGTATAGACTTTGAAACCCGAGGCCCGCAGTTTACCGACAATCTCATTCACCTTATCGGCGTTCTTCAACGCGCCCAGCTGAACCACATAGGCTTTGCCGGTCGGCGCCGGCAGGGCCGCCTGCTGCTGCGGTGGCTGTTGCTGCTGTGGCTTAGCCGGCGGCGGCGTTGGCGTCGAGGCCTGCTGTTGCGGCTGCGGTTTCGGCTGCGGCTTGGGCTGCGGTTTCGCGGCCACTACCGGCTCCTGAACGTCATCGAAGCTGTTGCTGTTCACCGGAATACGCGATGGATCTAACGATGGCGCGGCGGCATCGCCCGCCCGCACCTCTTCCGCCGCCCCTTCCGGCGGTTGCGAAGGCAACGCCTGGGTTGCCGCCGGCAACATATCCGGTTCATCGCGATCGCCTGGTTTCGGTACCAGCGGGATCGCGGCAAACTCATCCTGGTAATGCTTTTTCTGCCCGTCCAGCAGCCCTGGCAGGATAATCACCCCCAGCGCCACCAGCACGATTGTCCCGACTAAACGGTTCTGAAACTTACTCGCCACCGATTCTCCCCGCGTCTATCTCTTCCATAACCTGCGCTACGGTGTGAAACGAACCACACACCAGCACGGTATCTTCCACTTTAGCGTCAGCCATGGCCGCACGCCACGCCTGCGCCACGCTGCTATAGACTGTACCGCAGCGCAAATGTTCCACCAGCTGCTCTGCCGTCGCGCCGCGCGGGCCTTCCAGCGGCGCGCAGTACCAGGCATCGACTTCCGGAGCCAGATTGGCCAACGTGCCGGCGATGTCCTTATCATGCAGCATACCAATAACCGCCAGCACGCGTCCCGTTTTCGCTAACGTTTTGAGACGCCCGGCGAGATAGGCCGCCGCGTGCGGGTTGTGCGCCACATCGAGGATCACTCGCGGGGCGTCGCTGATTATCTGAAAGCGTCCCGGGAGCATCGCATCGCGGATCCCTGCGCGCAGGATAGCGTCATCCACGGCAAGCCCGCTGGCGCGCAGCGCCGCCACGGCCGTCGCCGCATTCGGCAACGGCACCTGAGGCAGAGGCAGGTGGCTTAACGCCCCTGCCGTATCGCGGAAGGACCACGTTTCGCCCTCCACCTCATAGCGCCAGTCGACGCCGCGGCGCTGGAGCAGCGCGCCCTTCTCGCTAGCCACTTCCGCGATGGTGAGCGGCATATCCGGCTCCCCCACCACCGCCGGTTTACCGGCGCGAAAGATGCCCGCTTTTTCCCGGCCGATACTTTCGCGATCCGGGCCCAGCCAGTCGGTATGATCGAGGGCGATGCTGGTGACCACCGCGACGTCGGCATCAACGATGTTGGTGGCGTCGAGACGCCCGCCGAGCCCGACCTCAAGGATCACCACATCCAGCTGCGCCTGCTTAAACAGCCACAGCGCCGAGAGCGTGCCGTATTCAAAATAGGTCAGCGAGATGTCACCCCGCGCCGCTTCGATTTCAGCAAACGAAGCCGTATGCGCCGCCTCCGGCAGTTCAGCCCCCTGAATGCGCACGCGTTCGGTGTAGCGCACCAGATGCGGAGAGCTGTAGACCCCCACTTTATAACCGGCCGCCATCAGGATGGTTTCCAGCGTGCGGCAGGTGGTGCCTTTGCCATTGGTGCCCGCGACGGTAAAAACGAACGGCGCCGGTTTAACGATATCCATCTGCCCGGCGACCTCGCTGACGCGCGCCAGCCCAAGGTCGATGGTTTTACTGTGCAGATGTTCCAGATAAGAAAGCCACGTAGCCAGGGGCGACGTGGCCTGAGGAATAGGATCTTTTTCCATGATGCCCGTAAGAATTGACGGTTAACGCGTATGAATAAAAAAGGGCAGCGCCGCCAGGCCCTGCCCTCTGCTTTATCAGGCCTCAGGTTCCTGATCCGGTGCCGGCGGCACCACCACGCCTTCATGAGGCGCTTCCGAAACGGCAACCGGCGCCGGCAGGTTCATCAGCTTCGCCAGAATGCTGGCCAGCTTGAGACGCATTTCCGGACGGCGAACGATCATATCGATCGCCCCTTTTTCAATCAGAAACTCACTGCGCTGGAATCCCGGCGGCAGCTTCTCGCGTACGGTCTGCTCGATAACGCGAGGACCGGCAAAGCCGATCAGCGCTTTCGGCTCGGCAATGTTCAGATCGCCCAGCATCGCAAAGCTCGCCGATACGCCGCCCATGGTCGGGTCGGTCAGCACGGAGATGTACGGCAGTCCGCGCTCCTGCATTTTCGCCAGCGCCGCGGAGGTTTTCGCCATCTGCATCAGCGACATCAGCGCTTCCTGCATACGGGCGCCACCGGAGGCGGAGAAGCAGATCAGCGGGCAGTTATCTTCCAGCGCCTGCTCCACCGCGCGTACAAAGCGTGCGCCGACGACGGAACCCATCGATCCCCCCATAAAGGAGAATTCAAAGGCGGCGGCAACCACCGGCATCGCGTAGAGCGTACCTTTCATCACCACCAGCGCGTCTTTCTCGCCCGTCTCTTTCTGAGCGGACGCCAGGCGGTCTTTGTATTTTTTTGAATCGCGGAACTTCAGCACATCTTTTGGCTCAAGTTCGCTACCCAGTTCTACCAGAGAACCTTCATCCAACAGGCTATGCAGGCGATTACGCGCCGACATGCGCATATGGTGATCGCACTTAGGACAAACCTCCAGGTTGCGCTCCAGCTCGGCGCGGTAGAGTACCTGACCGCAGCTGTCGCACTTGGTCCATACACCCTCAGGAATGCTCGCCTTGCGGGTGGGAGTGATGTTGCTTTTAATTCGTTCAATCCAGCTCATTGATAACCTTTCTGCCTGAACCTGGTCGATGCCAGTTTTGTCGTAAGGGGCGCATAATGCCATTTTTGCCTCTTACAGACCATGAATGTTGCACATTAAATCATATCATCCCGGAACATGGGATAAAAAAGTGGTCAAACCGCTGCGCGTGACGCTCTGCACCGCCACGCGCAACACAGGCTAAACTACTTCGCCTGCTTCGCCGCCGCCCGCTTGTGGCGAATAATCTCAATCACACCCGGCAGGACCGAGAGGACGATGATCGCCACGATCAGCAGCTTCAGATTCTCCTGCACCACCGGCAAATCGCCAAACAGATAGCCGGCATAGGTGAACAGCAGCACCCACAGCAGCGCCCCAACCACGTTATAGGCTGCAAAATGACGATAGGACATATGCCCCATTCCCGCCACAAACGGCGCGAAGGTTCGGACTATCGGCACAAAGCGCGCCAGGATAATGGTTTTCCCGCCGTGACGTTCGTAAAAGCTGTGGGTTTTATCCAGATAGCTGCGACGGAATATCTTTGAGTTCGGATTGCTGAACAGCTTTTCACCGAACAGCCGGCCAATGGTGTAGTTGACCGCATCGCCGACGATGGCCGCGATGACCATCAGCAGTACCATCAGGTGGACATTGAGATCGTTGGTTGGCAAGGCCGAGAGCGCGCCCGCGACGAACAGCAGGGAATCGCCCGGCAGGAATGGCGTCACCACCAGCCCGGTTTCGCAGAACAGAATCAAAAACAGAATGGCATAAACCCAGACGCCATACTGGGCAACCAGTTCGGCAAGGTGCACATCAATATGCAGGATGAAATCAATTAAAAAGTGAATCAAGTCCATGTTTGTCTTTACCCTTAATGACCCTATTAGTCCGCCAGAAACAGCGGGCCCATTGGCAGCACCGGTAAATCATAGTGGGCCGGGTAATCCACCGACACCAGATACAACCCTTCCGCTTTTGCCGTTGCCGCAGCGAGCGTCCTGTCTTTTGCTGCCAGCAGTTCTGCCATCCAGCTCTCCGGCTGGTTTCCGGCCCCGACCTCCATCAGGCTGCCTACAATATTCCTGACCATATGATGTACAAAGGCATTCGCTTTGATATCCACCACCACATACGCGCCGTAGCGGGTAACGTTAATATGCATCACGTTGCGCCACGGGGTACGCGACTGGCACTGTACCGCGCGAAACGAGGTAAAGTCATTCTCTCCCAGCAGACACTGCGCGGCGCGCTGCATACGCTCGGCGTCGAGCGGCTGGTGAAAATGCGTCACTCCCTGACTTAACACCGCCGGACGCAGGCGATGATTATAGATGACGTAGCGATAGCGGCGCGCCGTGGCGCTGAACCGGGCGTGAAAATCCGCCGGTACATGTTTGACCCAACGCACCGCGATGTCACCAGGTAAATTCGCATTTACCCCCAGCGTCCAGGCGGCATCTTTCCGCTGCGCCCGGGTTTCGAAATGCACCACCTGGCCGGTGCCATGGACGCCGGCGTCGGTGCGGCCGGCGCAAAAGACGGTAATCGGTTCGTTCGCCACCTGCGAGAGCGCCTTTTCCAGCTTCTCCTGCACGCTGCGCACTTCGTTTTGCCGCTGCCAGCCGTAATATTTGCTGCCGTCGTACTCGATGCCCAGCGCGATTTTACAGATCGGCTGTTGCTCCATCTCAGACATCAGTACAGGTACTCCTCAATCAGCTTCTCGGCGATCTTCACCGCCATCAGCGCGCCGCCGAAGCGCACGTTATCCGCTACCGACCAGAACTGGATCTGCTCCGGCATACCGTAATCGTTATGCACGCAGCCGATGGAGAGGCGGGCATTGCCGGAGGCATCGCCAACCTGGGTCGGGAATTCGCCCTCTTCAGAAAGTTCGATATCCTCGCCGCGGGTAAAAGCGTCGCGCGCCTCCTCCGCCGCCAGCGGGCGCATCGCTTCGAAGCTCACCATCTGCGCATGGCCGTAGAAGACCGGCGACTGAACGACGCTGGCGGAGATCATCAGCCCGTCATCCTGAAGAATTTTGCGCGCTTCATCGACGATCCGGCGCTCTTCGCGCACGCTACCTTCACGATCCGGCAGCAGCGGCAGCATGTTGAACGCCAGCTGGCGACCAAAGAAATCGTCTTCATCGATAGGGATGCCGTTCAGCAGCTTAGCGCTCTGACCCGCCAGCGCATCCACCGCTTTTTTCCCCTGCCCCGAGGCGGAGAGCAGGTTAGTGACGCTAATACGCGACAACCCGCCCTGATCGATCAGCGGTTTGAGCGCCGTCAACAGCTGACTGGTCAGGCTATTAGGCACCGCAATCAGGTTGCGGTTGCGGTAATCGCCTAACACAAACGGGTTCACGTCCGGCACCACCAGCGGTACGTCCGGCTCCAGCGCAAACAGGCCGCTGAGATCGATAACCAGACACCCGGCGTTGGTCGCTTCTTCGACATACGCTGCACTGGCTTCGACGCCGGCGGCGAAGAAAGCCAGCTGGGCCTGGGTCCAGTCAAATTCGGCGGCGTCTTTGACGATCACCGACTTGCCACCAAAACGCAGATGTTCGCCCGCGCTGTCGTTGCGCGCCAGAGCAAAAATCTCTCCTACCGGGAACTGGCGTTCAGCAAGAGTTTCGAGCAGGGCTTCGCCTACGGCGCCCGTTGCGCCCAGTACGGCAATATTCCAGCCTTCAGACATGGTGGTTAACTCCAGAAATAAAGCGGCCCCGCCGGAGTATCCGGCAGGGGCATTAAGAAGACATTAACGAACAGGATGATGCACGGCGTTAAAACCGAGCTGGCGCAACAGCGTCGCCGCCTGCTCATCGCTGCACTGCACATACAGCGAAGACCATTCGCGACGTTCCTGATAATTTTTACGCAGCTTGTCGAATTCACTGGCGACGCCGGCCACCTTCCGCAGCGGCGCATCATCGCGGCGCACATCATACACCAAGTGGACCAGTCTTTTCAGCGTCGGCTGATCGAGCGGTCCATGCAGGGTAATGCGGCCAAATTCCGGCGCCGGCAGCAGAGTGTCCAGCGCTACCTGCTGCGGATGGCCGATAAAGGCGCTGTAGGCTTCAAAAACCTGCGTCGTCCCGCGCGCTTTCCCTTCGAGGGTGTAGCCGGCGATATGCGCGGTACCGATATCCACTCGCTTGAGAAGCTCAACGTTTAGATCCGGCTCCGGCTCCCAGACGTCCAATACCACACTCAGCGGCTGACCAGCTTCCAGCCGCTTTAGCAGTGCGGCGTTATCGACCACCGGCCCGCGGCAGGCGTTGATCAAAATCGTTCCAGGCTTCAGGCGGCTTATCAGCGCCTCATCCGCCAGATGCAGGGTTTTATATTGCCCTTCTTTATACAGCGGGGTATGGAAGGTAATGACATCGGCTTCCTGGACCAGCGCCTCGAGGGAGCGGAAGTCACCTTCGTCGCCGCGATCGGCGCGCGGTGGGTCGCAGAGCAGAGTTTTGATCCCTAACGCTTCCAGGCGCTTTTGCAGTCGCCCGCCAACGTTACCGACGCCGACGATCCCGACGGTGCGATCGCGCAGCGCAAAGCCGTCGCGTTCAGCCAGCATCAGCAGCGATGAAAAGACGTACTCTACCACCGCAATGGCGTTACAGCCGGGCGCCGCAGAGAAACCAATCCCCGCCTGCTGCAGCCACGCCTGATCGACGTGATCGGTGCCGGCGGTAGCGGTGCCGACGAACTTAATGGCCTTGCCGGCGAGCAATGCTTCATTGACCCGGGTGACCGAGCGCACCATTAGGGCATCCGCATCGGTCAGGGCATCGGCCGGGACCGGACGGCCTGGGATCGCCTGCACGTCGCCTAAACGGCTAAAAAGCTCACGGGCATAGGGCATATTTTCATCAACGAGGATTTTCACAGTTCAGTACCTGTCTGAGAACGAGAGTTAACTGGGGAAGTGTGCCATAATCTGGCCGCCAGGCATACTCATCACCTGGTTCCAGCACCGCGATATCGAAAGGATGAATCATGACGCACCCCCTTGCTGATATGCCAGACCGTCCTCCAGGGCGAGGCCCATCAGGCACTGCCGCCACCGGCGAACCTTCGCTTTCCATGCAGCAACGCACCGTTCTGGAGCGACTGATCACGCGCCTGGTGGCGCTGACCTCGCAGCAGAACGCGGAAGTGTGGGCCTGCGTCAAACATGACCTCGGACTGAAAGGCGACTCGCCCCTGCTGGCCTGCCATTTCAGCGCCGCGGAGGCCAGTCTCAACCAGCGCTTAGCCGCCGCTCAGGATAATCATCATCATCGCCAGACCTTAGCGCAGCTCAGCGATCTGCTCGGTCAGGGCAATAACCGCCAGGCGGTGAGCGATTATATTCGTCAGCATTATGGGCAAACGGCGCTGCATGCCCTTAGCCAGACGCAGCTGGAGACCATTCTGCATCTGCTGCAGCATGGCCAGCTGTCGATCCCGCAGCCGCAGCAGCGCCCGCCGACCCTGCGCCCGCTGTTGCCAGCCGAGCATAATACGCTCAATCAGCTGGTGACTAAGCTGGCGGCCGCCACCGGCGAACCAAGCAAGCTGATTTGGCAATCCATGCTGGAGCTTTGCGGCGTCAAGTCCGGGGAGCTGATCCCGGCGACGCACTTCCTGCCGCTTTCGTACTGGCTGCAGGCGCGGCAAACGCTGAGTGCGCAAAGCGCGCCGACGCTCACCTCGCTGCAGGGAGCGCTCAAGCAGCCGCTGGAGGCCGCGGAGTGGCAGACAATTGTCGACTTCGCCAGTCGCAGCTGGCAGGTCACGCCGCGGACCACGCTGAGCCCGGCGCAGATCCTGGCGCTGCTGAACAAGGTGTTTGTGCTGCGGGTGGCCCGCGCCCAAGAGACGCTGGCCATCCCGCAGGAGGAGCCTGTCGCCAGGCGGACGTGGAGCGCTAAGCCGTGGCAGCTGGCGCTGGGCGCGGTTGTCCTGCTCCTTGTGCTGTGGCTCCTGCTGTAGCCCAGCAGCCACCGGCGGCGTTTACGGCTCCCTTTCATGCCAAACGCCGCGGTGTTTCCTACAGCGATTTCAGGCCGGACAATAACCTAGCGGCGAAATGAGATAAGGGTGACGAGGATCCCCAGCGCCGCGCAGAGGGCGCCGGCAAGGAACACCGACGAGTAGCCCAGCGAGGTCGCCAGCAGGCCGGTCAGCGGCCCGGTCAGGCCATAGGAGATGTCCTGAAAGGCCGCATAGCCGCCGAGCGCGGTGCCGCGCACCTGCGCCGGGACGCGCTTCACTACTTCCACGCCAAGTGAGGGGAAAATAAGCGAACAGCCGCACCCGGTCAGCGCCGCACCGGCCAGCGCCAGCCAGGCATTCGGCGCCAGTCCCAGCAGCGTCAGACCAACCGCCTCTATCAGCAGCGAGACCATCGCCACCTTAACGCCGCCAAACCGATCCGGCATCCAGCCGAACAGCACTCGCATCAGCACAAAGGCGCCACCAAACGCCGTCAGGGTAAAGCCGGCCATTGGCCAGCTATGGCTGGCGAAATAGAGGGAGACGAAGGTGCCGATCACCGCAAAGCCGACACCCTGCAGGCCCAGGCCAATGCCCGGCCGCCAGATCATGCCGATGACGCTCCAGAGTGAAGGCCGCTCGCCTCCGTGGGCCGCCACTTTGCGCACGGTACCGTTAATAAGCCAGGCGACGAGCGGTAGTCCCATGGTGACACAGGCCAGCACCGCCACGCCAAAATGGCTATAGATCAATAATCCCAGCGGGGCGCCCACCGCCAGCGAGCCGTACATCGCCATGCCGTTCCATGACATCACTTTGCCGGAACGGGCCGGTCCCACCAGGCCCATCCCCCAGCTCAGGTTTCCGGTCAGCAGCTGGCTTTCGCCAAACCCGAGGATCAAGCGGCCCAGCAGCAGCAGGCCGAGCCTGGCGAGCACCGGCAGCGGCAGCAGCGCAGCGGCCAGCCATGCCGCGCCCGCCAGGGCGCAGGCCAGCATCCCCTGCAGGACGGAACGTTTGGCGCCGTACTGGTCTGCCAGGCGCCCGGCGTACCCCCGGGTCAGAACGGTGGCGAGGAACTGGATCCCTACCGCCACGCCAACCACGGTGTTGCCAAACCCCAGCTCCTGATGGACAAAGAGCGGGATCACCGGCAGCGGCAAACCAACGGTCATATAGGTCAAAAAGACGGCAAACGTAATACGGAAAAGCGAAAAAATCGCCGAAGAATTGGATGTTGTTTCAGTAACTGCGGACATGCATTACTCCAGATTCGCAGAGTAAGGCGAGCAAAACGACACGCCCCCTCCACCTGATTATCAGGGTTAAGGCGCGTTGGTTGACGTTAAACGCTTACGCATTAGTGGAGAGACTAATGGATCCGCGAGCAGTGTGCCTGCGGGCTCTTACCCTGTCAAGATGACAAAAAAGGGGAGCCGGTGGCTCCCCTTTGCGCATCACATGCTGATTAGGCGTTGTATTTACGCATCACCAGCGTGGCGTTGGTGCCGCCGAAGCCGAAGCTGTTGGACATTACGGTGGTCAGCTTAGCGTCCGTCGGTTTGGTGACGATGTTCAGGCCGGCAGCCTGCTCGTCGAGCTCTTCAACGTTGATGCTCGGCGCGATAAAGCCGTGCTCCAGCATCAGCAGGGAGTAAATGGCTTCCTGTACGCCCGCCGCGCCCAGCGAGTGGCCGGTCATCGCTTTAGTTGCCGAAATAGCCGGGCTGTTGTCGCCGAATACTTCGCGGATGGCGCCCAGCTCTTTCACGTCGCCGACCGGAGTGGAGGTACCGTGGGAGTTCAGATAGTCGATCGGCGTATCAACGCCATGCATCGCCATCTGCATGCAGCGCACTGCGCCTTCACCAGACGGGGCGACCATGTCCGCGCCATCGGAGGTCGCGCCATAGCCGACGATTTCGGCATAGATGTGCGCGCCACGCGCCAGGGCGTGTTCCAGCTCTTCCACCACGACCATACCGCCGCCGCCGGCGATAACGAAGCCGTCACGGTTAGCATCATAGGTACGGGACGCTTTTTCCGGGGTGTCGTTGTATTTAGTGGACAGCGCGCCCATGGCGTCGAATTCGCAGGCCATTTCCCAGCACAGCTCTTCGCCGCCGCCGGCAAAGACGATGTCCTGTTTGCCCAGCTGGATCTGCTCTACCGCGTTACCAATACAGTGGGCGGAAGTGGCGCAGGCCGAGCTGATGGAGTAGTTAACGCCGTGAATTTTGAACGGCGTAGCGAGGCAGGCGGAAACGCCGGAAGCCATCGCTTTGGTGACCACATACGGGCCCACGGCTTTCAGACCACGCGGGCTACGCATGGCATCAGCGCCGAAGACCTGGAA
>OIXG01003250.1_pt1 | contig 11046 bp, 9 predicted proteins | sample 1587731 | NCBI WGS metagenome assembly OIXG01 (sample SAMEA3888908, study PRJEB22519) | human gut metagenome | biome: human gut; feature: human-associated habitat; material: faeces | place: Denmark | collected 2010
TGCCGCCGGCCAGCACATCGCGGGTGATGCTGTCCATGGTGCGGCCCGCCTGGCTGGCCAGCACACGGGTGGCCTGCACCACGTTGTTGTCAATGGCGGTCAGGTCCAGCATGTCGGTCAGGGCCACCCAGCCGCCGTACTGGTGCACCTCGGCGGTGATGGTGGTCACGTTCAGGGTCTGGCCGGTCGGGGTCACGCCTTCGGTCAGCGGGGTGGTGGCCTTCGGCAGGCTGTCGTACCGGCGGAACTCAATGGTCTTGCCGTTGTTCGCCGGGATCGGGTAGCTGTCGCCGAACTGGTCATGCACCAGCGCAGGCTCTGCCAGATCCAGCAGGGTCTTTTCGTAGTAGGTCTTCATCTCGGCGGTCATGCCGCCGGTTGCGGTGGTATTCTGCAGCTGTGCGCTTGCATCCGCAAACATCTGCAGATCCAGTCTCTTTTTGCTCATCTGTTTGTCCTCCTTCAAGGTTTTTATCTTCTCACGCCCTCTGCGTGGGAAATCTCTTACAGCACGATTCTCTCTCCCCGCCGTGCCCGCTTTGCCAGCTCTGCCCGCTGCTTTGCCGTCATGTGGGCCACATCCACCTTGGTCTCTGCGGCAGCGCCGGGGTGCGCGCCGTTCTCTGCCGGCCGCTGTGCCCGCTGCTGGATCCGGGCCGCCACGCCCTGCTCCACCTGTTTTGCGGTGCGGGCTGTGCTCTCGGTCATCAGCTGGTCAAAGTAGGCCGCCCGGTATGCCGCTTCCAGCCCGATGCCGCGCCGGATCATGTCCGCCACGCTGGGGTTGTTCAGCACCTCGTCCAGCTCAAAGGCCGGGTACTTTTCCTTCAGCTGTGCTGCTTCCGCTTCCCACTGTGCCCGCACTGCCGCTGCCCGCTGCTGGTGCTCTGCTGCCAGCCGCATCTGTTCGGCCCGCTGTTTCTCGGCATTGGCCCGCTGCAGCTCGCCTTCCATCTTGTCCAGCTCCCGTGCGGTCTTCACGCTGATGCCGCGCTCCGCCGCCAGGGTCTCGTAGTACTCGTCGTTCTTCACCTTGCCGCTCTTCACGGCCTCGGTCAGGGCTTCAAGGTTTTCAGCGTTCCCGGCGTCGATGCCGTATGCCTCGCCCAGCGCCTCCAGCAGCCCTTTCACAGCAGGGTTCTCCTGCACGCTCTGCACCGCCAGCTGTGCCGCACGCTGCATGGCCTCTTCAAACTCCGCTGCATACTCGCCCTGCATCAGCTGGCCAAAGGCCCTGCGCTTTTGGGCCGGGTCTGCCTGCTTCGGCTCTTCCTGCTGCTGTGCTTCGCCGGTCGTTTCCTCTGCACTCGGCTCCCCATTTTGGGGAGCTCCGGCGTCCGCGCCTCCCTCGGCGGACATGGCCGGTGAGATGGCGTTTCCTGCAGCCTTCGCCGCCTTGCCCGGCCTTGAGCGCTTTGCAAGCCGCTCCTGTGCCGGCCGCAGTTCCGGCCCGGTGATCTCCGCCGTGCCCTCTCCTGCAGCATCGCCGCCCGCCGCCGCAGAGCCGGAAGCGGCAGCGCCCTCTGCAAACAGCTGCAGATCCACCACATCCGCCGTGCCCATCCCGTCATCGATCATCACAAACTTCGGGTACAGTTGCGCCACAAGTTCCAGCCCGTCCGTCACCAGCTCAAACTTTGCCCGGTTCTCCGGGGTCGCTTTCATCTGCAGTTCCAGATACGTCCCCGCCGGGCCGCTGCTGGATGCGACTGCAAAGCCCTCTTCGCTGCAGTCCGCGCTGAATGCCAGTGCCTGCATCAGCGTGCTTACCGCCGCACACACGATGTCCTGCCCCTTCGGCGCATAGCCCGCATGGCCTTCCGCCCGCAGGCGCATCGCGCCCTCTTTTGGAAACTCTTTGTAGGTGATTCTGATCATGCCGTTCTCCTTCTCGTCCGTTCCCATTCTGATTGGCGGAAGCCGAAAATGCGGTTAAGAGATCTTCACGCCGGACGGCGTGAATCTCCAGCATTTTCAGCTGCAGCCCACTTCTTTGGGATTATCAAGGGCGAGTAGCCCTTGATTCGTGGATCCAGCGCGTCGAAATCGCTGGTGGTTTTCTGGTTCTCTTTTGCCACCAAAAGAGAACATCCCTCGGCAAGCAGAACTTTCCCCGCGGAGCGCATTCAAAATCGTCCCGTTGCCGGAGATCAACCGGCTCCCACCAGCGCTTCGCCGGTGCTGCTTTGCACCAGCAGCTCCTGCCCCGTAAGGCTGGAGAGCAGGGCGATGTAGCTGCGCCCCGCCGGGAGGTTCAGCGGCTTGCCGTTGGAATCGTAGAGGGCAAGGGTGCTCTGGGTGCCCTGCGTCCATGTGACCTGCCACAGGTGCCCGCCATTCAGCCAGACGCCGCCGCCCATGGAAAGGTCGTAGTCCAGCGTGCGGCCATCGTCCCGCAGGGAGGAGCCGCTGTACAGGATGAGCAGGTTGTCAAAGACCGCCTGTGTGCCGGTGTTGGCATCCAGCTGGGGGGTGCCGTCGGCGTGCAGCATCCCGTAGGCGGCAAGGGCATCGTCATAGACAAAGCCGGTGGCACCGCCGGACTGGAAATTCACGGTCGCCTTTACCGCATCGGCGGCGTTTGCGTCCGGCAGATGGCCGGTGTCCCGCTGGGGCAGCAGGGCGGGCAGAACGCCTGCCGTTTCACTCTCGCTGCCGGAGGCGCTCTGGTTCACGGCGGTGGAGATGCTCAGGCTGTCCAGCACTGCGGCGACTGCCTTGCCGCTGGTGCGCCACAAAGGGGTGTTGTCCCAGCTGTAACCGGTGCTGACAAAGGCATTGCGTCCCACCTCCTGCGCGTCCACCGCGCGGAGATTATAGTATTCCAGATACCGCTTGGCATAGGCGCTGCTGCCGCACTGGATGGGCAGCACCTGCTGTCCGCTGAGCAGCCGCCAGTATAAGTCCTGCCCGCGCGTCACCGGCCCTACCACAGGCATGGCGCTGAGGGCGGGGTACACCAGACACAGCTCGGTGGAGCTGCCGCTCTCGGTCATGGCTTCCAGCACCACCGAGGCGCTGCCGATGCCCCATTGCGTGGTACTGTCGGTGGTGTTTTCAATGACCACCGCAGCTGCCCGCTGCTCCGGGTACAGCAGCTGCTGCCCGGTAAGCGGGTCTGCCGGGGCGGTGCTTTCTGCGGGCGCAGCGGCGGTGCTGCTGCAGCTGCCCAGCAGCACCGCGCACAGCACGGCTGCACCAAGGCGCAGGCTCCATTTGCGTTTCATGGGCTTCTCCCCTTACTGATAGTTGAAGTTTTGCCACTCGTCGTCGTCCACGATGGCCAGATAGGTCTTGCCCCGGTTGAAGCAGATCTCGCTGCCGTCGGCGGCGTAGACCTTGAGCGGGTGCTCCGGGGAGGCTTTCTGCCATGTGCCCCGCTGCACTGCGCCCCGGGTGAAGAAATAGGCTTCGCCGCCGGACACATAGTCCACCTGCTGCACGCCGCCGGAGTTGCCGGGGTAGTCTGCAATGCCCGCAAAGCAGACCAGCAGGTTGGTAAAGCCGAGCTGCTTGCCGGTCAGCTCGTCCACGGTGTTCTCAAAGGCACCGGCGGCGCGGCTGTACATGGACATTTTATAAAGGTGATCCCAGCGGTTGTAGCTGAAGGTGGTCTTGTAGCTGTCCGAGTGCACGATGTTGATGGTCTTGGCGGCGGCAGCGCCGGACATCTTGTTCTCTGCGCCGGTGCGGTAATCCGCAAAGCGGAAGAAGGTGCTCTCATAAGGGTATTGCAGCCCGATACCCGCGTTGGCGGCAGCTTTCCGGATCTCGGCACCGGAGGTAAATTCGGTGTGCTCGTAAGCCACGTTGCGGCCGCGGCTGTCGCGGTGCGCCACATGGGGATGGGTGGGGGTGTTGAAGTAGCTCTTGCCGCCGATGTTCAACCCGGAGTAGTTGTACACGTTGATGAACTTGGTGCAGGGGGCGCTTTCGCCATCGTGGTAGTACAGCGCCTGCCACGGCATGAGCAGCTGCAGGAACTGGTCACGGCCGGAGCGCAGCGGGCCCACCTCCGGGATGGCGTTGGCGTCATAATACACCGCGCAGAAGCGGGAGATGCCGCCCTCCACCTTGCTCTCGATGAGCAGGTCGGCAGAACCGATGCCGCGCTGCGGGCGGGCGTTCTGCCGCTGGGTGTTGCTGATATTGTTCACCATCACGCCCACCATGCGGCCGTTGCTGCGGCGCGGCTCGCCGGTAAGGGGGTCGGCGTTGTAGGCGGGCAGGCTGGTGTCGGCACTTTCCGCAGGGGGTTCAGACGCCGCTCCGGCGTCCGGGGTTCCTGCATCCGGGGCTGCGGCCTCTGCGCTTTCAGAAGAGGCGGCGCTGTCCTTCCCGAAGGTCTGCTTCAGCCAGTCAGAAAAGCCGTTGCCCACACAGGCGCTGCCGGCGGGCGCGCAGCCGGACAGAGCCAGCGAGGCGGCTGCCAGCCCCGAGGCACGGAGAATGGTACGACGCGTGATCTTTTTCATGCAAAAAACCTCCTGATAAGAGCGTTTTGCGCAGCCCCGGCGCTGTCGGAACGGTTGCGCGCGGTGGATGAAAACGAACGGCCTTTCGGCACTGCTTTGATTGTAATTGTAACGGTTCTTGCGGCGTTTGTAAAGTGAAAATTAGCGGCAGCGTAGAAGAGGGGTCACCGCCGGGAAGTGACCCTTCCGGGGCAGCCCCCGGCAAAAAGGCAGAATCCTCTGCCATGATAGCATGGAGAAAAAGTCCCGGAGAAAAAGTCCCCGCGTTTCTTGCATTTTGGTGCGCGATATGGTATCTTTTATACAGGTAAACCATTCAGGGTCGGCAAACATTTTGTTACCTTTGCCGCCCTTGCATGATGACAGGAAGGAATGATACTTATGGGTTTTTTTGACAAGCTTTTTGGCGGCAAGTCCAAGGACGAAAACACCGCTAAGTTCACCAACCAGAGCAAGACCGTGCTGACCCCGCTGCAGGGCAAGGTGCTGGCACAGGCCGACATCCCGGACGAGACCTTTGCACAGGGCATTCTGGGCCCCGGCTGTGGCATTGAGCCCACCGGCGACACCGTGTACGCCCCCTTTGACGGCACTGTGACCCAGATCGCCACCACCCTGCACGCTGTGGGCATTACCAGCAACGACGGCATCGAGCTGCTGATCCACGTCGGCATGGACACCGTGGACATGAAGGGTCAGGGCTTTACCGTTCTGGTCAAGGAGAACCAGAAGGTCACCGCCGGCACCCCGCTGCTGAAGGTGGATCTGGACGCCATCCGCGCCGCCGGCCACCCCACCGCCACTGCCATCATCGTGACCGATGGTGCGGGCGACGAGGTGAAGATGCTGGCAGAGGGCGATGTCGCTCCCGGCACCCCGCTGTTCAAGGTCTGATTTTCTGCATCACAAAAGAGGCCGCTGCAATTGCGCAGCGGCCTCTTTTTGCAGAAAGCATCTTTTTACAGCGTGATGCCGGGCAGTCTGCGGCTGCCCGGCATCACTTTTTTACAAAGCTCAGACGATGCGGACGCCCTTCTGGATGACGGCCTTGAGGTTCAGTTCCTTGTCCGCAAGGATGACGTTGCCGTAGCGTCCGGCGGCAAGGCTGCCGTAGTCGTTATCCACGCCGATGCTCTTGGCGGGGGTCTCGCTGGCGGCGCGGACAGCGCTTTCCAGCGGCACGTTCATTTCCAGCACAGCACGCTTCATGCAGTCGTACAGGCAGGTGTTGCTGCCTGCAATGGTGTCCGGGTGCTCGGTCAGGGTAGCGCGGGGTCCCTTGACTGTAATAGCCTGTCCGCCCAGACTGTACTGGCCGTCCGGCAGACCGCAGGACATGGCGCTGTCTGCGATCAGGCAGATGCGGTCGTCCCCGAAGGTGTTGAAGGTGAACCGCACCATGGCGGGGTGGATGTGCACGTTATCGGTGATGAGCTCCACCTCGGCGTCATGCTCCATGGCCGCAATGATGGGGCCGGGCGCACGGTGGGTGATGCCGGGCATGGCGTTGTACAGGTGGGTCATGTGGGTGGCACCGGCTTCAAAGGCCTTAACGGCGGTGTCGTAGTCGGTGCAGGTGTGGGCGATAGAGATGCGCACCTCGTTATGGCACTCCTTGATAAAGTCCAGATTGCCCGGCTCCTCGGGGGCAACGTCCACCAGCTTGATCAGGCCATTAGCGCGCTTCTGCAGGCGGCGGAACATGGCGGCGTCTGCGCCCTGCACATACTCCGGGTTCTGTGCGCCCACCTTTTTGGGGCTGATGAAGGGGCCCTCCATGTTGATGCCCACAAGGTCGGCCCCCTTGCCGTTTTTATGGGCGGCAGCGGCGTCCATCACCTTGTTCAGAAACTCCTCCGGGTAGGTCATGGTAGCAGGGCAGATGGCCAGCACGCCCTTGCTGGCCTCAAAATCAGCCAGCGTCTGGATGGCCTCCTCGGTGCCGTCGCAGAAATCCTTGCCCATTGCCCCGTGGAAGTGGATATCCACAAGGCCCGGCAGGGCGTACAGACCCTCGGCGTCCAGCACCTCCTCGCCCTCTTCCGGGGCGGCAAAGGGCACGATGCGGCCATCGCGGATGACGATGGTGCCGCGCTCAAAGGTGTGGCGCGGGGTATAGACCAGTGCATTCTGAAGGATCATACAAAACACCTCGTTCTTTCTTCTTTTTCACCCAGTATAGCACGCCGGGTGTTTTTTCAAAAGTCCTTTTGTGTGAACATTGTACCGCTGTGCACAAAAAGGCGGGCCGCCGGGAGGGGGCGCTGTGCACCCCGCCCCCGGCGGCCCGGTTCATACTGCAAAACCAACCAGACTTTTGCAGTTCATTCTTTTCAGAAGTGCAGGATCACAGCATCTTCTTCAGCTCGTCGTAGACGAACTGCACCTTGGTGCCGATGATGACCTGGCAAGCGTTCTTGCTGGGACGGATGACACCGGCAGCACCGGCAGCCTTGACGGCCTTCTCATCGACCTTAGCGTTATCCTTCACCTCAAAACGCAGACGGGTTGCGCAGTAACCAACGTCCTTCACGTTCTCCTTGCCGCCGACAGCAGCCAGAACAGCAGAAGCGACTTCGGTGTAGTTGTTGTTAGCCAGAACGACCTTCTTCTCAGCTTCCTCGTCGTCATCCTCACGGCCGGGGGTCTTCAGGTCGAACTTGGTGATGGCGAAGTAGAACACGAAGTAGAACACCAAGAATGCTGCGATGCCCAGAGGAATGATCATCCAAGTCTTAGCAGCTGCGGGCAGGGAAGCGGAGAACACCAGGTCGGTAGCACCTGCGGAGAAGCAGAAGCCAGCACGGAAACCGGAGTAGTAGGTGATGATGGTGAAGATGCCGTACAGAGCGGAGTACACAACGTACAGCGGGAAGCACAGGAACATGAAGCCGAACTCGAAGGGCTCGGTAACGCCGCAGACGAATGCGCAGATTGCAGCGGAGACGACCAGACCAATAGCAGCTTTCTTGTTCTTAGCGGTCTTGACCATAGCCAGAGCAGCACCGGCAATACCGAACATCATGCAGGGGAAGAAGCCGGACATGTACATGCCAAGGCTCCAGCCCACATCAGCGCTGGTCTCACCTGCCCAGAAGTGGGTCAGGTCGCCCAGACCGATGGTGTCGAACCAGAACACGTTGTTCAGAGCGTGGTGCAGACCGGTGGGGATCAGCAGACGGTTCAGGAAAGCGTAGATGCCTGCGCCGATGCCGTCCATGCCGACGATGCCTTTGCCCAGAGCGACCAGTGCACCGAAGATCAGCGGCCAGACGAACAGCAGAACAACAGATGCTACGATGGAGATCAGACCGGTAGCGATTGCAACAAAGCGCTTGCCGGAGAAGAATGCCAGCCAGTCAGGCAGCTGGGTATCCTTGAACTTGTTGTAGCAGGCAGCGCCGATGACGGCAGCCAGAATGCCGATGAAGGAGTTGCCGGCGACCTTCTGGTATGCAATGTAGGTAGCGGTGCCCTCTTCGATGTGGCGCACAGCGCTGACCACGCCGGGGTTCAGCAGCTGCTGCATCATCAGGAAGCTGACCAGACCGGCCAGACCTGCGGTACCGTCGTTGTCAGCAAGGCCGACAGCGGCACCGATGGCAAACAGCCATGCCATGTTATCGATCAGAGCGCCGCCTGCCTTGATGAGCAGGAAGCCGACGGTGTATGCTGCGCCGGAAGTTGCGCCCTCGGCACCCATAACAGCGGGAGCCAGAGCGTAGCCGATGCCCATCAGGATGCCGCAGATCGGCAGCACAGCGACGGGAAGCATCAGAGCTTTGCCCAGTTTCTGGAGATACTTCATCATAAGACACATTCCTCCTTAAAGAATGTTTGTGTTTACAGACAGTCTCTGGTTGCAGGCTGTCCACAGTTCCGTAACAGAATAGTAACATATTTTTGCAAAAAAAGAAAGTGGTTTTTTCTTTTTTCCATTAAAATGCGCCAAAAGTCCTTATTTGATGGCACATCTGTCAGTATTTTTTGTTTTTTCTGCACGCGTCCTGATTTAAGTGCTGAAAAATCTTTTCTTTTTATGTCTATTTTGTCCAAAGGGTTGCATCCCACCATAAGTCCATATATTTTGCACTTTTTTATACGATGCGTTTTCCGTCCAGCACGGCCTGCTTCAGGGTATCGCCGTCATACACCAGCTTGAGGGAAAAGTAGGGATGCTCCTCCTCCAGCAGACGGAAAAAGAGCTTGTCTCCCTCCCAGATGGGCAGCGTTTGCACCTCAGACTTCCGCACCCACTGCAGTTCGCCCTCGGCGCAGGCATCACCCCGGATCATCTCGCCCTCCCACCGGTCGGCGGTGTACAGATGGATGAACTCGGTCATATTGCCCAACACAAAGGTCAGCAGTCCCCGGGCGCGGTAGCGCGTCAGGGTAAGGCCAGTCTCTTCCCGCACCTCCCGCACAAGGCAGTCCTCCGGGCTTTCAAACCGCTCAAATTTGCCGCCCACACCCACCCATTTGTCGTGGTTGTAGTCATCCTGCTTTTTGATGCGGTGCAGCATCAGGTAAGCGTCCTCCCGCTCCAGATAGCAAAGGGTGGTGCTGAAGATGGGAAATTCCGGGTCCATAAATGCGCCTAAGTTCATGGGGAGTTCTCCTTTTTTGTCCGATGTTTTTTCGCCAGAGGTCGAGAATGTTTACCGTATCTTTTTTTTCATAAGAAAGGGCTGCTGCATGAAACGCTGTGCAGCAGCCCTTTGGGAAGTGTCTCCGCTGCGGATGCCCACAAAGCAGCGGATGCGCTTTTGTTCGTTATGCCTTGCGTCCGGTGCGTCCCTTGCCTGCGCTGTTCAGCTTGCGCACCAAATCGTTCTGGTGCTTGCGCTGGCTGGGGGTAGGCTGGGGGTCTTTGGCTTCCCCGGCACGCTTGCCGGCCTGGGCAGCGTCGGGGTCGATGCGTTCCAGCGTCCACTCCTGATTGCCGCCCGCCACATAGTTCCAGATCTGCGCCTGCGCGCCGTTGGCAGTGTTCATGCCCACAAGGTCGATGTACTTATCCGCCAGCACATTGCGGATGCGGGTGCGTCCGCTGCGGGTAGGTTCCAGCGCCCAGCACTGGCTCAGCCCGCTGGTGCGGCTCCACTGGTGCAGCCATGTGCCCTCCACCACGCCGCCAAGCGCCAGATCGATCATCTTGCCGGTAAAGCGGTTCTGGATGCGCCAGCGTCCCTCGCCCGCGTCCACAAACTGCCATTGCTGCCACGGATGGCCCGCATAGCTCCACAGCTGGATGCCGGCGCCGTTCTCCGTGTTGAAATCCTTTACTTCCAGTACCTTCCCGTTGGGGGACTTGATGATGTAGTATTCCCCCTCCATAATGACGACCTGCGATGCCTTTGCCATAGAGCACAACTCCTTTCCGCTATGGTAGCCCTATTATACCCGATTTGCCCGCTGGCAACAAGAATGCTTTTCCATAATCTTTCTTTTGTTTTTTGTGCATTCTGTCGTGTTTTTGCAGCGCGAACGTTTTCGAAAGTTAAATCCATATCTTGGCTCAGGACAAAAGCCTTCACCCCTTGGGGGGAAGGTGCTGAACGAAGTGAAGCGGATGAGGGGTAATTTCCCGCAAGCTGTTGCTTGCCTGCGCCCTCATCAGTCACCTGCGGTGACAGCTTCCCCCGGCCGGGGGAAGCCTTTAAGCGGAAATTGATTCCGATGGTTTTACCGGCGGGCACTTTGCACTCCGGCGCAGGTTGTGGTACAATAAAGCCATCCACTATTAAGGAGGGGATCTTTCATGACTAACGAGACTTTACAAACCATTCGCAGCCGCCGCAGCTGCCGCGCCTACGAGCCCCGGCAGATCACGGATGCAGAGCTTGACGCCGTGCTGGAGGCCGGCACCTACGCTGCCAGCGCTATGGGACGCCAGAGCGCTAAGATCGTGGTCGTGCAGGATGCCGCTACCCGTGCCCAGCTGACCCGGATGAACGCCGCCGTCATGGGTGCCGACAGCGACCCCATGTACGGCGCACCCACCATTCTGGTGGTGCTGGCCGATGCCCACGCAAACTGCGCCGTGCAGGACGGCAGCCTTGTCATGGGCAACCTGATGCTGGCTGCCGCATCGCTGGGGCTGGGCAGCTGCTGGATCAACCGTGCCCGGGAGGAGTTCGACTCCGCCGAGGGCAAGGCACTGCTGAAAAAGTGGGGCATCGAGGGGGACTGGATCGGCGTAGGCCACTGCATTCTGGGCTACCCCGCCGCCGAACCCAAGCCCGCCGCGCCCCGCAAACCGGATTACATCGTAAGAGTATAAGGAGTTTTATGAAGCCTGATTACAAGCTGGTCGCAAAGGCCAAATACATCCACAACACCGCCGACCTTGCCAGCGAGCTGTGGCACGAGGTCTACAAGCGCTACTACCCCGCAAAGCAGCTGGACACCCTTGTGGAGGAGCTGCAGAGCGCTGACGCCATTGAAGAGGACATCGACAACGATGTGAACTATTTTCTGGTGTTTCTGGGGGGCAAGCTCATCGGCTACTTTGCGTGGAAGATGGAGAACACCGCCCTGCACCTGATGCACCTGTACCTCAAGCCGGAGT
>OIXG01003258.1_pt1 | contig 11008 bp, 10 predicted proteins | sample 1587731 | NCBI WGS metagenome assembly OIXG01 (sample SAMEA3888908, study PRJEB22519) | human gut metagenome | biome: human gut; feature: human-associated habitat; material: faeces | place: Denmark | collected 2010
TTACCGGAAGCATCCTGATAGTTTACGGTGTAGGCAACCATGTCCTTTTTGATTCCATAGGCTACTACATAGTCGGCATCGCCGGTTACATTGTCTAATACAGGAGAAGCAAGAGCTTCTTCATTGTCACGTCCGCTGAGACGGATTCCTTTGATATAGTATTTGTCATCGGTTACCTGAACGTCCTTCAGATTAAAAGTAACAGTAGAACCGGCGACAACAGAATCCCGCTCCACCTTAGCCTGGCCGTTTATCATTCCTTTATTACCTGCCGATAAAGTTACCTTATAGGTATACCCGTTAGCAGCCATAACGCTCATCGTGGATGCACCGATCGTCATTGATACAGTCAGAAGAGAAACCAGTAATTTTTTCCATCTTTTCATCTGCTTACTCTCCTTTCCGTCTGCGTTTCTTTGTGTTCTTGTTATATGTGTAGATTCCGTATGCCAGAAGGATCAGTCCACTGATGAGTGCAAGCACACAGAAGAGAAGAACTCTTGCGGTATCACCGGTCTTAACGGTGTTGGTAGTCTTGACGATTTTCGTCTTGGTAATGGTATTGCTTACTTTTACCTTTTCCACTGCAAAGTTCATACGAAGCTTTGCGAGCGTGTTCTGATAACCATTGCCCTGTGTCTCACCTTCGATACCGATGGTAAGGTGTACGGTTCCGGTACCATTGGAAGCAAGACGACCGAGGTAGAAATATTTCTCGGTAGAGTTTCCAAGTTCCTTCAGACCTTCACCGGTCTTAGAAGAACCTTCGCCTCCAACGGTATCACTGTTATAGAGTACCTTTTCGGTATTGTCACTTCCAACATAAGTCAGCTTGTATTCGTAAGCACCGCCTTCAGCGGATTCCTGTGCTTCCTCCAGTGTCTGGATGATCTCATTGGTCATGTACCAATCGGTCTCGCCTTTATCGGAGTTTTTCAGCTGAACCTTCAATTCGATGCTGTCACCCGGCTGGATCGTTGCCAGCTCATCGGAAACAGTCTTGTTTTCAAAATTGCTTTCCATTTTGTCGCCGGTGAAATGAACCTGCCATCCATCGGCTCCCTGATAGTCTTTTGCAAATGCAGTTGTGTGTACCCCTGCTGCCATTATCACTGTCATGGCGAGGCACAAAATTTTCTTTTTCATACTCTGTACCTCCCTACTGTAAGCTCATTGTTGTTTCGTCGTCTGATACATTCACGTCCACGCCCCAGGCACTCTTGATTGCGTCCTTTGCGTTGTGTGTCTGAACTGCATCCACCTCTGCGTCAATGTGGAAGGTGTAACCATTGTACTTGTAAGTATAAGTGATGGTTTTGTCCTTTACTGTTTTCTCTACCTCTGTTGCAATCTTCGGATCAATGCGGAGTGTGTCAGATAATGCCGGTGTGGTATCTCCGGCTTTTACTGCCTTTGTGTAATAAAGAACGGTTCTTTCGTCGGTGGTCTGCTGATCTGCAACTACCCAGCCGTTAGCGGTAAGGAAATTCAGTTCGATCAGATCCGGTGAAAGAGTGGTGTTCTTCTTGCCCTCTTTGTTCTGCCAGCTCTTGGTAAGGATCACACGGACGAAGGTGTCGATGTTACCGCTGTTCTGAACACTGAGCTCTTCTTTGTATTTCTTTCCGGGTGCGAATTTCTCCTTTTCTCCGAGAAGGCCTGTCAGGAGTTCCCCGTTTGTTACTTCTTGCTGGTTCTTAGATGTAAAATCCTGGCTGCTGACGACATCTCCATTCTCTAAAAGAGATACGCCGATATTCTGCATCTCGATCTGTGCGGAATAATTCTCACTGTAGTAGGTGAGTGCGGCACGTGTACTGCCGACAGTACTGCCAATCAACAGGAGCGCTGATGCTGTCAGAAGCAGGGCCGATTTTTTTGGAAATGATTTCTTTTTCTTTTTCATCTTCGTTCCCTCCTATTCTGTGGTTTTACTGTCTTCTGTTGTCTCAGTTGTGATTACATGATTCCAGTCTGCATATGGGTTTCCATTTTCATCGTAAAGAACCGGTGTGCATTCCTGGATAACCACGATATTGAATTCTTCCGGTCTATTCTCCCCTTCCGGGAATTTGTAAGAGATATTGAGTTCCTTGAGTTCCGGTGTGGTTTCGCCTGCCGGAAGAACGCCTTCATAGTGCCAATAACCATCATCTTCGGCTTGCCATCCGCCATTCGGAGCAGTATAGGTAAGTTCCATTGGGGCAAATGCTGTTACTCTTACGAAGCAATCATAATCACCGGTATTTGTAATGGTGACGTGCTTGCCATCTTTATCGACTGTTTCGTTAGGGATGGTTTCGGTAAATCCCATATTCATCGTCACACCGCCACCGGCTGTTGTATAAGTTGTGAAGTATGCCATTGCACTTCCAACTGCCAGGGTTCCGGTAAGAGCAAGTGCTGCCGCTGCCATGATAAGTGGTTTCTTATGTAACTTTCTCATTCCGATTCCCCCTTTCTAGTTCTTTGCTGCCGGTTTGGTGTACTGATACTGACCATTTTCATCGAGTTTAAAATTATTTTTTACGCCGTATCCGCCATTGGTACGTCCATCATGTTTGTTGATAAATGAAACCTCTGCCGGTTTGAATTCTACTTCGGTTTCTTTTTCAGGATTAGCAATGATGTCTGTTTTCTGACTTTTAGCAGAAGCGAGTTCATAGCTTGCACCGCTGTAAACCTCCGTTACCTTGACATGAGAGCCGGCAGGAATCTTCGTGATCGTTACAGAATCATTACCTGCTGCGCTAAAGGTAAGCTCTTCGATTCTGGTTTCTTTTTTCTCATCCAGTGTTGTGATATCGATCTGGAATACGAAGGTTGCCTTGTCTCCGAAGGTAGCATTGTGATCTTTCAGTTCCTTCTTGATCACCAGATCACCGTATCTTACATGTTGTTCCGGTTTCAGACCAACTGCATTGCTGCCAGTCAGATTGTAGATCCACTCATCATTGGTATGATCGTTATTGTAATAATTATTGGTCGGAAGTGATATCAGGTAAGGTGTAAAAGTATAAGTGTAATTTGGCGTAATCACTTTTGGTGTATCTACAAGGTAAAGTCCGGTCTTCAGTCCCGTTATAGTATGGTCGTCATTTGGGTTATCTGTTAGTGTAATGGTTTTGGGTGGTTCAACAACTGTATTTCCATCAGAATCTGTCAGCATCTCCTTTGCGTCATTGGCACGTTTTTTCCATTCAGCAGTGGCATCTGCCAGATTATCTGCATTTACGGAAGAAAGATCCAGTTTCGCAAATGTACCGGTTGCAGTATAGTTGCCGGATTCATCAACCGAAGCAACTTTATACAGGTTTACCGGAATGCCTGCCTTTAGAAGTTCACTGCTTCCCCCAATGTCAAATTGGATGGAACACTCTTTATCGGTATCGATCGCGCTTGCGGCTTTCGCACCCGGAAGAGTGAGCAGTGGAAATGTAAGAGCGACAGCTAAGAGAAAAGTACTTCCCTGTTTTAATCGTTTATTCATCATCGCCTCATGTCCTCCTTAAAAAATCTTGGTTATTCTTTGTGAGCTTTTCTCTTGGAAAGGAATCGCAAGAGAATGATCACAAGAATCGTGATTGAAAGTCCTAAAATTAAATAAAGCATATAATAATTCTGAATGGCTTTTACCATAGAATCTGTAACTGATTCGGTAGCATCCTCTTCGCCGTTATATGGAACTCTGGTTCCTCTTACGAGAAGACGATGGGAGTTGACTCCATATGGTGTACAGGTAAATAAAGTTACCTGGTCTTTTCCTTCTTCAATCTGGAGTGCTTTCTCCAGTGTTTCATGATCGTCTTTGTCTACCATCGGAAGAATCTGATCTACCTTGTAGGCAAGGACTTCATCCAGTACATGGATGTAAAATTTATCGCCAACTTTGAGCTGATCGATATCGGTAAAAAGCTTTGCGCTTGGAAGTCCACGGTGAGCTGCGAGAACACTGTGGGTACTCTCCCCTCCGATCGGAAGCTTTGTGCCGTTCAGATGTCCGACTCCTGTCTGAAGTTCATCATCACCGGTGCCATGGTAAATGGCAAGCTTGATGTTGATCTTCGGAATGGAAAGGTATCCCATTACACCGTCATCTGCAACGTTCAGGATCTTCCAGTATTCGGTATCTTTGATGTCATTTTCATCTTCACCAAATACATCTCCGTAGAGGTTGTTCTGCTGAATGGTATCATTGAAAGCTTTTGCATTTTCCCACTCAGAGGTGAAGTCCTCCGGTTCCATGTCCTGTATTGTATTGTCATAGCTGCTGATCAGCTGATTCTGTCTGTAGGTGTTCCACTGGTTGGATACCGTCGGGTAGATCAGAATCCCAAATCCTATCAAGAATAACAGACCGAAAAGGAAGGTTGAGATTTTTCTTTTCATAGGCATATTCCCTTTCTCGTTCTTATTCTCTTTTTAAGAGGTCTCATTTTTCTTCTTTTGAAGCTTCTTCTCCTTTAAGTATAACACAAGGATGAAGATTGTGGTAATTACAAGACCAATAATTACCCATAAAAGATAATTTGTATGAAGACTGATTCCGCTGAGCGGTGTCTTCTCATCGGCAACTTCCTGTTCCACATAAGGTACTCTGTGACCACGGACCAGAAGCCGCTCGGTATTGACTCCGTATGGAGTACAGGTAAGAAGTGTTACAAGATCTTTTCCTTCCATGATCTGAAGTTCCTTTGTATCTTGTGGTTCCACGACTGTGATCTGATCCACACGGTAAGCAAGCTTTTTATCCAATACATGTATAAAAAAGAAATCTCCCTTTTTCATCTCTGTCAGATCTCTCTTCCCCAGAAATCGGACAGCCGGCGAAATGCCTTGCTTTTGCGGATATGTACTTGTGCATCTTTGTATCTCTTGTATTGCATTTATTTAGTAGTAACATGTACATATCTCATTTAGTTTAACGTGTTAGTAAAACGTTCATCCTTGTCACAAATAATAGTTTATCGTTTGACGTTTGTCAAGTGTTTTGATAAAAATACAATATTCTTTGTCAGTTTTATATAGTTTAACGTATTACTTATTGTGCATTTTTTATGGAGGGGATATATCCTTATTCTTTCCTGCTTGACATAATGTGTGAATCTGGCTTAAGATTGATTTTAGTAAACAAAAAAAGGTATAAAGGTGAATATATGGCAACTATAAAAGATGTGGCAAAACAGGCCGGTGTATCCGTTACAACCGTGTCCATTATCATAAACGGAAAAGCAGAAGAAAGAAAAATCTCCGCTGCTACCCAGGAACGGGTGGCCGAAGCAATGCGGGATTTAGGCTATCAGCCAAACTTAAGCGCAAGACGTCTGCGCTCCCAGGAAAATGAACGCCCTGTGATCGCATTTTTCTGGCCATTGGACTATCGTGTTTCCATTCTGGCTTCTTTCTTAAATTTCATTCAGATAGAAATTGCCGAATCTGGCTTTGACTGTGAAATGATGATACAGACTTATGAAAATGATAAACTGGAACAATATGGTACCACTTTCTTAAAAAATGGCTACAGCGGCGCTATTATCGGTGCATGCTCTGCCAAAGACCAGCAGTGGCTTGAGGGCATCTGCCCCCGTATGCCAGTGATACTGATCAACCGTGAGTCCGAACATTTTTCCACTGTATGCACCGATAATGACGAAGTCGGCCTGATGGCAGCCACAAAGATCCGCCAGAAAGGTTATACAGAAGCAGCTATCTTTGCATCCAGACACTCCTACTTTGCTACCAGTCAGCGTGTCCAGGCATTTATAAGTTCCTGCGAACGTCTGGGAATTGAAACAGACGAAAAATACATTCTGAAGGGATCCAGTACACGAAACGGCGGTTATGAGATCGGCAAACAATACGCTGCCCTTAAGGAACCACCAAAAATGATCTTCTGTGACTCCGATGCCATTGCCCTGGGTGCCTTAAGAGCTTTCCATGAAGAAGGGATCTCTGTTCCGGGAGATGCAGAACTTCTCTCCATTGGTATGTTGGATCCGGAAGCTGCTTCCTACTATGTCCCATCCCTTAGTGTAGTAGAAATGCCAAACAAAGAGATCGGTCAGCAAGTTCTGCGCCTGATGAGAAAAAAAGTTTTAAACAATGATATATCATCAGAGCATGTGAAAGTACATGCGAAACTGATGCTGAGAGAGAGTTTTTCATAATCCATTCGTCATCTATTATTTTTTGCAGGAGCTGTAAATATCAGCTCCTGTCTTTTTATCTCATTACTATGTTATAGTTTCCACAACACGTAATCTTCTTTTTCACGTTTTTTCATTTTCCCTCTTGACAACCTCATTCTTTTTTAGTATTCTTGTTTTAACGTTTTAGTTTAACGTTTGACTTAAGTATTACATATCCTACATGATTCAATCTTTGCAGGTTTCTGACATGCATACTTCCCCTTTTGCATCTGCCAGTCCCTGCCGTTCTCTGGCCAGCTTTCAGTACCTGGTCCCTTCCGGATTCTTTTTTTGATTTCCTGCCGGAACCTGCCATTTTCCAGGTACTGTAAACTGACCAGAGAACGATCTCCAAAAAATCAAGAAAATCCAACATTCCCCGACAGGTTTTCTCTTTGATCCACCTGTCAACAGCAAACAACTATAATAAATAATCAAAGGAGCATGTCACCTTGCGGTGACATCCTTATTACGAAATGAAAGGTGTGGTATTTTGTTCTGGAACAAAAAAAAGGCTCCTGAACTTTCTGCTCCTTCCGGAATCGGAGCAGCAGACTTTGCAGGCGCAGGAACTCCTCTTAAATTCAACAGTGTAGATTTCCGCGACGGACAGCAGTCTCTTTTTGCAACCCGTCTTACCACTGCAGATATGATCCCGCTCTTAGAGCAGATGGACGCAGTTGGATATGACTCCATGGAAATGTGGGGCGGCGCTACCTTCGATGTAGCAGTCCGTTTCCTGAAAGACGATCCATGGGAGCGCGTAAGAACCTTTAAAAAATACGTAAAGAAAACCCCATTAAAAATGGTACTCCGCGGCCAGAACCTGGTTGGCTACAAAGCATATCCAGATGACGTAGTAGAAGCCTTCATCGCACAGGCAGCAGAAGCCGGAATCGATGTATTCCTTACCTTCGATGCCCTTCAGGACCTGAGAAACTGCGAAACCGCATTCAAAGCCATCAAAAAAGCAGGCAAAAAGATCGAAGGTTCCGTTCAGTATAATGTAAGCCCATTCCATACAACAGAAGTATTCGTCCAGAATGCCTTAGAACAGGAACAGATGGGTGCATCCCTGATGCACGTAGAAGATATGGCCGGACTTATGACACCGGAAGCTGCCTACGAACTGATCACCGCTTTGAAAAAAGCCCTTAAGATCCCGGTACATCTTCACTGCCACTGCACAGGCGGTATGGCAGAAATGGCTTACTGGGAAGCCATCCGCGCCGGTGTAGACGGACTGGATGTATGTGTTTCCTCTATGTCCATGGGACCATCCCTTCCGCCAATCGAAAGCTACCTGGCAGCTTTAAAGGGAACCAGCAGAGATCCGAAGATCGATCTTGGACAGTTCGCTGATATCAACAAAAAATTTGCTGAACTTCGCCGCAAATATGCAGATTTCGGCACCAAACTGGTAGGTGTAGACGTTGGCTGTCTCCAGCATCAGATCCCAGGCGGTATGCTCTCCAACCTGGAAAGCCAGCTTACAGCCATGAAACTGTATGACCGTCTCCCAGAAGTATTAGAAGAAGCAACCCGTGTCCGTGCTGATATGGGATATCCGCCTCTTGCCACCCCATCCAGCCAGATGTGCGGTGCCCAGGCAACCACAAACGTATTAACCGGCAACCGCTACGCAATGGTCAGCCGTGAATTAAAAGACTACTGCCGCGGTCTCTACGGACGCCCACCGGGCCCTATTGATCCAACCCTTCTTGAAAAGGCCCTTGGAGATGAAAAACCGGCATTCATCCGTCCTGGTGACCAGTTAGCTCCAGGAATGGACACAGCAAGAGCCGAAGTCGGCTCACTTGCCCGCACAGAAGAAGACATAGTCACCTATGCCCTCTTCCCAGGCTATGCCCCAGATTTTCTGAAAGCTAAATACAGCTTGCAGTAAATCCCATTTTATTTTATCCACTCACGAACACGCACTAACGCGCTCCACTGCCTGCTGACGCAGGCGGTATGTTTATCAATAATAAGTGAAAGAAGGTATTACGTTGAAACAGACAGACGAAGCTAAACTTGAGCGTTCCAGAGAGATCCTGGAAGCTTTAAAAGAAGCCCGCGGAGGAAAACTTTTAGACTCCCACCGCGTTATGGGAAATGACCCGAACCTGATCAATATGTTCTATCAGCAATATGTAAACTGCAACAAAAAAGACATGTCTATTCCTAAAAAGTACAGAGAACTGATCGTCATGGCAGTCGGAATTGCAACCTCCACAGAGACCACTATGAAAGTCCATGGAAAACTGGCTCTGGAAAACGGCGCTACCATTGATGAGATCTTTGAAGTTATCCGCATCCTGTTCTTCACCTGCGGCGTAACAAAACTGCTTCCAGCACTGGAAACCCTCGGAGATCTTTTCGAAGCAATCGACCTGGAAGAAAAATAAATATAAACACCGCTATGTAAAAACAAAGTAAACTTTTTTTAACTGAACAGTATAAAAACGCTTTTCAAAAGGCCTTTCTATGATAAAATAAATCACAGGAGGGCCTTTTATTCTATTTCCCACACTTATATATAAAGGTATACATATTATGAAAACAGATAGTGCGCAGATACAATATGATAAAATGACAAAAACCCCCGTCAACAAACTGGTACTGCAGCTTGGACTGCCAACCACAGTGAGTATGCTTGTGACCAGTGTATACAATATGGCAGATACCTTCTTTGTAAGCCAGCTCGGAACCAGTGTCAGCGGTGCTACAGGAGTCGTGTTCGCCCTGATGGCTATTATCAATGCCTTCGGCTTCATGTTCGGACATGGCGCAGGCAGCAATATCAGCCGTAAACTGGGAGCGCATGACGTAGAAAGCGCCCGCAAATTCGCATCCACCAGCTTCTTCTTATCATTATTATGTGGCGCCCTCATTTGCATCCTTGGCTTTCTCTTCCACGCTCCCTTCATGCGTCTCCTTGGAAGCACTGACTCCATCCTTCCTCACGCGATCGAATATAGCACCTGGATCCTTATTGCAGCACCAGCCATGGCATCCAGCTGCGTTATGAATAACATTCTCCGCTACGAAGGAAAAGCCTTCTTTGCCATGCTAGGTCTTGCCTCCGGCGGTATTTTAAACATCTTCGGAGACATGTTCCTGATCTTCGTCCTAAAACTGGGAGTCCGTGGCGCTGGTATCTCCACCGCTATTTCCCAGTACATCAGCATGGCCATCCTCATCAGCCCATTCCTTCGCGGAAAAGTCCAAAGCCGCCTAAACATCCGCTACGTCACCCGACAGTTCAGCGATGTGTCCAACATCCTGGCAACCGGCTTTCCAAGCCTGATGCGCCAGGGACTTAACAGCGTTTCCGTTATGGTATTAAACCGCTTTGCAGGCCCTTACGGTGATGCCGCTATCGCAGCCATGAGCATTGTCACCAGGATCATAAACTTCCTCTTCTGTGTAGCACTGGGCATAGGACAAGGCTTCCAGCCAGTCAGCGCCTTCAACTACGGCGCAGGAAAATACAAACGTGTCCGTAATGCTTTCTGGTTCAGCGTAAAAAGCAGCTTCGTAGTAATGAGCATTTCCGCCTTTATCGGAATAACCTGCTCTGCCCCCATCGTGCGCATGTTCCGTGATGACCCGGCAGTCCTTGCCATCGGTATTCCCGCCCTGCGTATCCAGTGCATCGCCCTCTTCTTCATGCCACTTTCCCTCTATGGAAACATGCTCTTCCAGAGCATTGGAAAGAATGGCCGTGCTACCTTCCTGTCCATGATCAGAAGCGGACTCATTTTCATTCCCGTCCTCTGTATCATGAACACTATCCTTGGACTTACCGGGATCCAGATATCCCAGACTATCTCCGATGTCATTTCTGCTGCTATTACCTTGCCTATGGTAGTAAAATTCTTTAAAACCATGCCTAAAGACAAATAAAATTTCCATCAAAAAACCTCTCGGACTGCGTCCGAGAGGTTGGCAACACACTAGCTGAAAAGAGGATGAGGTACATGAGAAGCATCCATTTCAGAAAAAAGACCTGTTTTGTGAGTATAGCGTCAGGTCTGTGATACACTGTCTGAACATGCGCAGCATGTGAGTTTGTATCACAGACCTGACAAAAAGCGACGGAGCAAAACAGGTCTTTTTTCGCCGGGATGCGCTTATGTACCTCATCCTCTTTTCTTTCGAATATGTGCCCTATTTCCTACGAAACACCCCTCTAACCTTCTCCACATAAGGCTTCGTCCAAGGAATATTTCCCAAAAGCACCCAGGCAATACAAAGCAGCAGCAACACCGTCTGCCAATGCCCAAACGTAAACAAAATCGGATGATCTGCAGAAGAAGCCAATGATACCGCCTGTCTAAAGTTAGAATCCATCATCTGTCCCAAAACCATAGCCAGGATCAGCGGTGCAACCGGATAATCAAACCTTCTCATCAAAAATCCGATCACTCCAAACAAGAACATCAAAGCCACATCAAACAACCGGTTATTACATGCAAAAGATCCGATCACACAAAGACTGGTCACAACCGGGATCATCACATTCTTCGGTATCGTGATCACCTTACTGATCCTCGGCGCTATCAACAATCCAAGTACCAACAGCGCGAAGCAAGCAATAGTCCCCGCGATCAAAATAGCCTGAAACGCCTCCGGATTTTTCCTGATAAACATAGGTCCCGGCTGCAGTCCATGAACATAGAATACAGACAAAATGATCGCAGTAACCGCATCACCAGGCACAGCCAGCGTCAGCATCGGAATAAGCGCACCACCAATACATGCATTATTAGAAGACTCACTGGCCATAATACCTTCCACAGCACCTTCACCAAATG
>OIXG01003259.1_pt1 | contig 11003 bp, 8 predicted proteins | sample 1587731 | NCBI WGS metagenome assembly OIXG01 (sample SAMEA3888908, study PRJEB22519) | human gut metagenome | biome: human gut; feature: human-associated habitat; material: faeces | place: Denmark | collected 2010
CGTCGGAATCCCCCAGTCCGCTAACGCGGCCAGCCCCCTTTGACAAGGGGGCCTCTACCTCACCCCTGCGGGGGTTCGGGGGAACTCCCGAATTTTAAAACGGAGCAGAGGGCGCGGGCGTTAAGCGCGAACAGTAATACTGCGTTCGCGTAGCCCGCGCCCTCTGCGACCTCCGCTTTGGGAATCCAAGGGGCGTGCAGCCCCTTGGTCGCGGGTCCGCTGCGTCGAAACAGCGGCAGTTTTCTTTGCGAGCTTTCTTTTGCTGCCAAAAGAAAGCGACCTTCCGGGAGACTGCCGTTAAAAAAGAAAGCGAGAAGCATAACCATGCGTACCATCACCGTCGTTACCGCCACGCGGGCGGAATATGGCCTGCTGCGCCCGGTGGTGCAGAAAATCGCGGCGTCCGATGTGCTGGACTTGCAGCTCGTCGTGACCGGGGCGCATCTCTGCCCGCGTCTGGGCGAGACCGTGCATGAAATCGAAGCCGACGGCCTGCCCATCGCGGCAAGACTGCCGATCTTCACCGACAACGCCGATGAGCCCGTCGCCAAAACCATCGCACGCACGATAGAAATTTTTGACAACCACTTTGCCACCCACCGCCCGGACGCCGTGCTGCTGCTGGGGGACCGGTTTGAGATCTTCGCCGTGGCCGCTGCGGCAGCGGCGCGGCATATCCCGATTGCCCATATCTCGGGCGGCGACGTGACCTTGGGCGCGGCGGACGAATACTACCGCCACTGCATCAGCAAAATGGCGGCGGTACACTTTCCGTCCTGCGCCGACAGCGCCGCGCGGCTTGTGCGGATGGGCGAAGCGCCCGACACCGTGTTCTGCGTCGGCGGGCTGGGGGATGAAAACATCCGCACTCTGCCCAAAATGAGCCGTGAGGAATTGTGCAAATCGACAGGGCTTGACCTCATGCAGCCCTTCGCGCTCGTGACCTACCACCCCGAGACCGCCCCCGACGCAGGCTCCCCCGCTGTGCAGGTGCAGGCGCTGTGTGACGCTATGGCCGCCGTGGACGGCGTGTTCTGGCTCATCACCGGGTCAAACGCCGACGCGGGCGGGCAGGTCTGCACCGCCATGATGCAGACGTTCGCCGCCGCCCACCCGGACCGCGCCGGATTTGTGCAGAGCCTCGGTCTGCGGCGCTACCTCTCCGCCATGGACTGCGCGGCGCTCGTGGCGGGCAACTCGTCGTCCGGTGTCGTCGAGACGCCCACCTTTAAAGTGCCGACGGTCAACATCGGCAGACGGCAGGCCGGGCGCGCCATCTGCGCGAACGTGCTCTGCTGCGACGCCGACGAGTCGGCCATTGAAGCCGCGCTGCGCAGGGCGCTGTCCCCGGCGTTTGCCCCCGTGGCGGCCGGCGCCGTCAGCCCGTATAACGGCGGCGAGACTAGCGAAAAAATCTGCGCTGTGCTGGCAAAATTTGATTTTGCAAGACCCAAAATCTTTTATGACGGCCCTGTGCCGGAATTTGACCCGCAAAGGAGCGTTTTGGTATGAAACTTCTCATCGTCGGTTTAGGCAGCATGGGCAAACGCCGCGCCCGGCTGACCAAAGGCATTGACGCGGCTATTCAGATCGTCGGCGTGGACACCGCCGAGAGCCGCCGCGACGAGGCCCTCCGGCTGGGTCTGGCGGACGCAGCCTATGCCACCATCGGTCAGGCCGTCGCCGCCGAGCACCCCGACGCCGCGCTGGTCTGCACCGCGCCGCTGGCCCACGCGGCGGTCATCGGCGAGCTGCTGGACCACGACCTGCCCGTCTTTACCGAGCTGAATCTGGTCAGCGACGGCTACCGGGAGAATATGGCCAAGGCTGCGGCCAAAAAACTGCCGCTGTTTTTGTCCTCCACGATGCTGTACCGCCGCGAGACACAGTATATTAAACAGCAGGTCGCGGAATTTGGCAAGCCCGTACACTACATCTACCACATCGGGCAGTATCTGCCCGACTGGCACCCGTGGGAGAATTATAAAAACTTCTTCGTCGGCAATGCCCGCACCGGCGGCGTGCGCGAGATCTTCGGCATCGACCTGCCGTGGCTGCTGGACGCCTTCGGCGATGTGGAGAGCGTGACCGTGCAGAAGGACACGATCAGCGACTTAGGGCTCCCCTACCCCGACTGCGTGACGCTGCTGCTGCGCCACAAGGGCGGCGTGCAGGGTGTGCTGGCCGCCGACGTCGTCAGCCGCAAGGCCGTGCGCAGCTTTGAGTGCTTCGGGGACGGCATCCACCTGTTCTGGGAGGGCAACCCCAAGGCGCTGTACGAGTTCAAGGACGGCGACAAGCGGTTTGTCAACACCTACGCCAGCTTTGAGCACGACAGCCGCTACAGCGACAACGTTGTAGAAAACGCCTATGTGGACGAGCTGACGAACTTTTTTGGCGTGCTGAAGGGCGACGAGCAGCCGAAGTGGAGCTTTGAAAAGGACTTGAAGGCAATTGAGCTGATGGACTTTATTGAAAGTCACTAAAGCCTCCTCCGCTTGCGGGGGAGGTGGCCCGCAGGGCCGGAGGGAGAGAACCTTGCCATAGCCCGTAAAATTTCGGATAGCCGCAGGGTTCTCTCCCCCACCGCCTGCGGGCGGAGCCCCCTCGCAGAGGGGGCCAGGAAAAGCTACGTGCGGCAGCCTCTGGGGTTCCGAGTCGATGCAGGCATCGACCCCTACAGCGTAGGGGCGGATTCCATATCCGCCCGGGCACCTTGCGGTTGCCGCAAGCCCCGCGGGAGGCATAAATGCCTCCCCTACAAACCTGCCGTAAACTTGTTATAAAAAGGGGATCTCCTATGCGTACCATCACTGCGCTGTTCGTGGGGCTGGGCTCCATCGGGACGCGCCATTTAAAAAATCTGACCAACCTCTGTGCGGACCGGGGCTGGACTTTACAGGCCGACGCGCTGCGCAGCGACCTGTCCCGCCCGCTGCGGGACGGCGTGGCCGCGCTGCTGCACGCCCAGTACACCGATTTGGCCGACGCGCCCGCACACTATGACATGGTGTTCATCACGAACCCCACAAGCCTGCACGCCGACGCTCTGACCCGGGTCAGGGGCCGCGGCGGGGCACTTTTCATCGAAAAACCGATTTTTTCCGCCGACCAGACCGGACTGGATTTGGCCGACTGCCTGCCCGCGGGGCAAAAGGCCTATGTGGCCGCGCCCATGCGGTGGTGCGGCGTCATGCTGGCGCTCAAGGACCGGCTGCCCGGTCTGCACCCCTACTGCGCGCGGGTCATCTGCTCAAGCTATCTGCCCGACTGGCGGCCCGGCGTGGACTACCGCACGGTCTACAGCGCCCACAAGGCGATGGGCGGCGGCGTGACGATTGACCTCATCCACGAATGGGACTACCTCGTCGAGCTGTTCGGCGTGCCGGAGCAGCTGTACAATTTCAAGGGCACCTACTCCGACCTCGAAATCGACTCCGACGATTTGTCGGTGTATATCGCCAGATACCCCACATTGCTGGCCGAGGTGCATCTCGATTACTTTGGCCGCGGATACCGGCGCAGCATCGAGCTTTTCTGCCATGACGGCAGCTATCTGGCCGACTTTGGCGCGGGCACGCTGACCCTGCCGGACGGCACCGTGCAGCACTATGAGGAGGACGTCAACCGCCGCTATGAGCGGGAGATGGAATATTTTGTGGACTACGCGCTGACGGGCAGCGGCGAGAGCTGCAACCCGCCCGCGCTGGCACTGAACGTGCTGAAACTTACCTTGGGGGAGAACGTACAATGAAAAGACTGCTCATTACAATTTGCGGCCGTGCCGGCAGCAAGGGCTTTAAAAACAAGAACCTGAAAAATTTCTGCGGCAAACCGCTGGTTTACTATTCGCTGAGCGCCGCGGAGCTGTTCATTAAAAAGCACCCGGAGCTGGAAGTCGACGTTGCGCTGAACACCGACAGCGAGGACCTGGCCAGGCTGGTGGCCGCCGAGTACCCGGAGGTCATCTACCTGCCCCGCGGGGCCGAGCTGGGCGGGGACCGCGTGCCGAAGGTCGAGGTCTACAAGGACAGCTTTGCCCGCATGGAGGCGCTCGCAGGCAAACAGTACGATGCTATGATCGATCTGGACATCACCAGCCCCCTGCGCACCGAGCAGGACATTGAGAACGCCTTTGCCAAGGCGCAGGAGCGCGAGGACCTGCAAATCATTTTCAGCGTCTGCGAGGCCCGCCGCAATCCGTGGTTCAATATGTTCAAGATCGTGGGCGACCACGCCGAGATGGTCATCGAGAGCCAGTTCACGGGCCGTCAGCAGGCACCCGAGGTATACGACGTCAATGCGTCGATTTACGTCATCCGCCGCGCGTTCCTTGTGGACAACCCCGACCCGATTTTGTGGCACTCCAAGTTCGGCGTCAGCGTTATGATGGACACCGGCATCATCGACATCGACTCCGAGCATGACTACCTGCTCATGGAGGCCATCGCGCAGCATCTGTACGCCCATTACCCGGAATTCAACGCTGTGCGGGAGAATATCCGTGGCTGATGCACTGTTTGACTGTGCGCTGGAGCTGGTCATGGACGCGGGCCAGACGCTGCTGGAAAACGGCGGCGAGGTGTTCCGCGCGCAGCAGACCATGGAGATCATGGCCGCCAGCCTCGGCGTGCGGGACTTCCATGTCTATGTTCTGACCAACGGCATCTTTGCGTCGGCGCACCTGCCGGGGCGGGATGCCGTCTCGCTGGTGCGGCACGTGCCCACCGTGTCGGTCCATCTGGGCCGCGTCGAGGCCGTGAACGAGCTTTCCCGTGAGCTGGCCGCCGGCAGGCTGGGCGTCGTCGAGGCCGAAGCACGGCTGAACACGGCCCGCACGCTTCCGCGCAGCACACCGCAGCTGGAAATTCTGGCCTGCGTTGTCGGGTCAGCGGGGTTCGCGTACCTGTTCGGCGGCACGCTGGCAGACATGCCGGTGGCCGCGGTGGCGGGCCTGCTGGAGGCGCTCGTCTGCCAGCAGTTTGCGCGGCACGGCATCAACCGGATATTCACCGACATTGTGGCGGCGTTTTGCGGCACGATCTGGGCCATTGCGGTGCAGACCGTCGTGCCTGCCGTCAACGCCAACGCGGCGATCATCGGCGCGCTGATGGTGCTGACCCCCGGCGTTGCCCTGACGATGGGCGTGCGGGATATTCTGAACGGCGACTACCTGTCCGGCTCCATCCGCCTGCTGGATGCCCTGCTGATTGCGGGCAGCATTGCGGGCGGCGTGGTGCTGGGCTGGATCATGGCCCGTGGATTGGGGGTGGCGTGATGCCGGTCTGGACACATTATTTTGCCCATTTTGTGGTGGCCGTCATTGCAACGATCAGCTTTGGCATCACATTCCAGATGCCGCGGCGGCACTACCTGGCCTGCGGCCTGACCGGCGCGGTGGGCTGGATGGTCTACATCTTCTGCGTAGAGCTGTTCGCGTTAAGCCCGGCGATTGCGACGCTGGTCGCCACGCTGCCGCTGACCGGCTGCGCGCGGTTCTTTGCCATCCGCCACAAGGCCCCGGTGACGATTTTTCTGCTGCCGGGCATCTTTCCGCTTGTGCCGGGCGCGGGCATCTACTACACGGCCTACTACTTTTTGCAGGGCGAGCAGGAGCTTTTCGCCAGCAAAGGCGGCGAGACCTTCAAAGTCGCGCTGGCCCTGGCGCTGGGCATTGCGCTGGTGTGCAGTCTGCCGCTGCCGGGCGGGCATGAGGGTAAAAAATGAGATTGCCTTCCCCCTCGGGGGAAGGTGTCCGTGGCCCCGACCACGGACGGATGAGGGCAAAGTCTGCCCCACCTCACCGTATACGGGCAGCACCCGCAAGGTCTGCCCTCATCAGTCGCCTGCGGGCGACAGCTTCCCCCGAGGGGGAAGCCAAAAACTCCCGGGAAGCCGCGGCTTCCCGGGAGTTTTTTTACCACAAATTATACGTCAGGATCGGCACGTTATAGCTTACGCCCTGCAAAAGCATGACTAAGAAGCAGACGCCGCTGACGATGTGCCACGCCAGCGCGGCGGCGCAGACGGCCAGCCGCCAGCGGGGCACGGCCCCGGTGCGCGTCTGCTGTAAAAAGACGCTGACGGACTCGAGCCAGAACACCCAGAAGCAGATGAACGGCCCCCACCAGAGGTTGGCGTGATAGAGCCGCTCACCGCTTTCGACCAGCAGCAGCGCCTCGGCCAGCGAGAAGGCGAAGGTGAAAAGGCTGAACCGGTAGCGGAAGCGCTGCCACGCCGCGGGGCCCAGCAGCAGCCCCACTGCCGCCACAAAGACAAAGGACCGCGCCAGCCCCAGCACACCGGCCTCGTTGAACGGCCCCCACAGCATACGGTGGTGGTCAAACGGGACGGTGAAAATCAGGCGTATGCCAGAGCCTTCCTCGGCAAACAGGACGTTGGCCTGGATAAAGCAGAGCGCTACACCGGGGAAAACGCTGCACCCCATGATGATCTCATTTTTCAGATTTTTGGCGCGGGTGCGCACAAAATCGGAAATCAGCAGCACGAGCAGCGCCGGGGCGAATGCAAAGATCAGGCTGGCCTTGAAACTGGTCGCCACGGTCAGCAGCACCGTGTAGACCGCGTAGGCACGCAGATCCAGGTCATCGCGCATCGTCGGCCAGACACGGTAAAAGGCCAGCATCGCCAGCAGTGCAAAGGGCGCGAGCATAATATACGTTGTGTTGTGATAAATCGTGCCGCCGACAGTGCCCTGGTACCAGTAGCCGCCGCGGGGCATCCAGACCGCCGTGGCAAGGTTGACCACCAGACTGACCAGCAGCCGCGCCGGGCGCGGGGCATCGGGCAGGGCAGTGCGCAGGCCGCAGGCGAACACGGCGACGGCGGCCAGATGGAACACCGCCAGCAGCACGGCAATGCCGACGCGCCCGGCCAGTGCATACGCCGGGCCGATGAGCAGCGACACGGTGGAGTAGATCATGCCGCGCTGCGCGAAGGCCAGGTGCATACCAAGGTCGGAGGTATAGGGGTCGCTGCCGCCGCCGGGGGAGCAAAGCTGCTGGTAGTGCAGCCAGACCATGGCCGCAGCAAATGCCGCCAGCGCCGCAAGGCAGACCGCCCACAGCAGGCGGCGGGATTTATTTTGTGCCAAGGGCGGCACCTCCTTGAATTGATAGAGTACGCAGGGGCCGCATAGCCGCGGCCCGCGGCGGGAAGATGGACGGGCTTTTGCGGGAGGGCAGCGGGCCGGGCATGCCCGGCCCCTACAGGGTGGCAGACCAACAGGCTTTGCACTTCCGCAAGCGGGCACGGCGGCCTGTGGGCAGGCCGCCCTACAGGCCCCGATTAGCGTTATGCGTAGGGCGGGGTGCCCCCTAATGAGCGGCCAGCCGGATGCTGTCCGCGAGAATTTCGCCGTCCAGCGTGATCATGGAGCCGTTCTTGTCGAGGTAGACCTCTCTGCGCACTTCCTCGCCGTCGGCGGTTGTGTAATAGAGCACATCATAGAGGAAGGTGCCCGCGGGCAGCCAGACCTCGACATCTGTCAGCACATCCGGGTCTGCCCCGTGGCCAAGGCCGCACCAGGCAATGTCGTAGTGCCTGTCCTGCCCCAGCGTGAACCCGACGCGGTACACTGCCTCGTCGTCGGCGTGGTCCTCGGTGCGCCAGACCTGCAGGGCGTGGGCATCGGCGTCCAGATCGCCGTAGCGCAGGAAGAAGGCGTTCTCCGCGACCTCATGGCCGCCCCAGATCATGTAATCGGTCACCACCGGCGTGTCGCCGCAGTCGGCGGCCAGGCCCGCGGCGACGCCGTCGCCAAAGACCGTGTAGGCGCGCCCGCCCTGGTCGTAGGCCGAGCGGGTCGCGGCGCGCTGCCAGACCACCGACCCGGCCATGCAGACGGCCAGCAGACCGTAGAGCACCGCGCGGCCCCCGGGCCACCAGCTCTTGCCGCGGGCCCAACGCAGCAGCATCACCAGCACGGCCAGCGCCATTAAACCGACGCCGAAGCTCTCCACAGTCTGGGGAATGTAGCCGTGCCGCCAGTCCACCTGACCGGGCTGCTGGTACTTGGGCGAAAGCCCGATCAGCAGTGCCGGGGCGGACAGCATGGCAAGGCCGCTTAAAAACAGCAGCAGATTTTGCTTTTTGTTCGGCAGCTTATCCAGCGCCGCCAGCGCGGCCACTGCCGCACCGGCCACCATGACGCCGCACAGCACGTCCACGGGATATATTTTCCCGGGGCGCATCTTGCCGAACAGCATCGCGTTCAGCGGGAAGCCCGCCGACATCTGCATGGCCCAGGTGCGCAGGATGGCAGGCAGGTCAAAGTTCGGGGAGATGCCCTCGATCTGGGAGACGCTGCCCGCGAGAATGCCCGCGGCCCGCAGCGTGTTCATGAGCCGTGCGCCCATATTGAAGGCCAGCGTCACGCACTCGCCCAGCAGCGCCGGGATGCTTAACCGCAGCGCGTCGCGGGCCTTGTCGGTGTAGAGCCACGCCAGACCAAAAATCGGAACGATATAGGTAAAGCCGATCTCAAACGTGGCGCAGCACTGGAACATACAGTAGCCCGCCAGCACGGCCCACCGCTTGTGGCCGGTGTCCTGCCAGCGCAGCACGGCCAGCCCGGCGACGAGCGCGGGCAGCAGCGTGCTTTGCACCAGTGCGCCGTAGGAGTAGAGGCTGTTGCCCGTGGAGTCCTGCCAGACGCTGAACATCATCGGCAGCAGGCAGAGGCAGGCAATGCCCAGCTTTTTGTTGCGGGACGCCTTGCCGACGAGCCACGCCGTCAGCACAATGTCCGCGTAGGTCCACGCCAGAATGTAGAGTCGGTAGCCGACCAGATCCCCCAGGAACCAGCTCGTCAGGCCGCGCACCGGCGGCGACGAGAAGGGCCGGAACCGCCCGTTCTGCAGGCTGAACTGCTCCCACAAATCGCCAAGGTAGTCCAGCACGCTCTGACCAAACGAGGTGTGCGTAATATAATAGTAGTTCTGCAGGTTGATAAGCTCATCGTCGCCGCCCAGCGGCGCGCAGGTCACAATGCTTAAATACCACCAGCCGAACACGACGGACACCGCGCAGAGCAGCGGCCAGAACCATCGTTTTTGCGTTATTTTTTGCAGTTTCATGCGTTACTCCTGCCCCAGCGGGATGTAGCAGAGCAGCCCGCTTCCGCTGTGGATGACATCCTCCGGGCCGCAGCCGGCGGCCTCGGTCAGGGCGGCCAGCGCCGATTGCTGCTCGTCCTCGGGGTAGCCGTCCAGATCCAGATAGATGCCGGTCATACCCTGTGTGCGCAGCTCGGCCACCATGGCGTCCGGCTCCAGCTCGCTCGTCTCGCGGTACCAGAGGTCATTCTTCGTGCCGTAGCCCGCGCCGTAGGTGAATTTCAGCGTCTTGCTGTGCAGCGGGCCGCGCAGCAGCGTGTAATCCCACATGTTGTTCAGCGAGCCGTTCTCAAAGTTCTTCATGTACGGCAGCGTGAAAAGCATCGCGCCGTCCCCTGCCGCAGCCTCGACCTCGTTCATGAAGGCCGCGTCCTGATACCACTTGTCCTGAATCTCCTCGTACTCAGGCCGGAAGAAGCCCTGCTGCTCCCAGTAGCCGTAGCCTAGCAGCAGGATGGCCACAGCCGCCAGCGCCTTGCGGCTGCGCCCGGTGCGCCGGGTCAGCTGTTTTTCAAGAGCCAGGCCGACAGCCAGCAGCGCGAAGAACGCAATGTACGGGCTGATGCGGTTGTACCCGCGGATGAACCGCACAAAGATGCCGATGATGCCGCCGAAGCCGGCAATCGTCGCCAGCAGCAGCGCCATGACGTTGAGGCGGCTCAGCAGCCAGAGGCGGTCCCCCAGCTCGGGGCGTTCGGTGCGGCCCGCCTTCCAGTCCCGGCTGTGCAGCAGCATGAGCAGCAGCGCGAGGAAGCCGAAAATGCCCACAATGCCGAGGTAGCCGTAAGCGTTCTCGTTGTACATCGGGCCTTCGTCAGTGGCCAGAACGTGGAAGTAGCGGCCCATCCAGTTGGCGAGCTTCTGCAGGCCGAAGCCGTTGGGCGACAGCAGCAGGCTGCTGATGCGCAGGCTGTAGATGTCCGCGCCGACGGGGCTGCGGTAGACGCCGTTGGTCAGCGTGCTGCCCTGTCCGTTCAGGATGCCCAGCACCATCGGGAAGAAGTCGGGGATCATCCAGGCGACGATCTCGGCAATCGTGACAACGCAGGACGTGCCCGCGCGCCACCTGCGGTCCCGCAAAATCAGGCAGAGCGCCGTGACGCAGAGGAAGAAGCAGGTGAAATACGGGTAGTAGGCCGCGCCGTTGTTGGCGATCCCCCACGCCATGGCCAGCGCCAGCCAGTTGCGCTTGTTTTTGAAGAAGCCCCTGCCCGGGCGGTTGAACTGTTCATCCTCGGCGCACCAGAGACAGAGCAGCACCGAGAACGGCACAAACTCGCAGGCGGCCAGCATCATGTGCCCGGCCATGCGCTGCTGGACGTAGGGTGTCAGACCAAACGTCAGACCGAACGCAAAGCTCAGCCAGCGGCGCAGCCCGACCATGCGGAACACCGCGTACCCCGCCAGCGCGTTGGCAAACGGGATGACGAGGACATACAGGTTGAACACCGTGCCGGTGTCCTTGGTGAACAGGCCGACGAACCAGACAAAGATGTCGTAGATCAGATCATAGTTCGGGTCGTATCTGCCCGCGACCTCATAGAACGGCCAGCCGAGGGAGCCGGACAGCTCGCCGTAGCTGCGCTGCACCTGACCGACCCAGTAGATGCCGTCACCGCCGTAGAACATCGGCACATGCCAGTCCAGCCGCCACAGCTGGAAGAACCAGTATTCCGTGGCCGCCACCGCCGCCAGCAGCAGGATAACGGTCAGGATTTCCCGTGTAAGGTTTTGTTTTTTGGTCAGCATGGGGTCTCCTTTGTGTTGCTTACTTGGGCTGGGATACCTTCCCCCTTGGGGGAAGGTCAGCGTGTCGAAAAACCTCCCTCTGCGAGACAGACTCCCCCGATACGGGGGAGGTGGCGC
>OIXG01003260.1_pt1 | contig 11003 bp, 6 predicted proteins | sample 1587731 | NCBI WGS metagenome assembly OIXG01 (sample SAMEA3888908, study PRJEB22519) | human gut metagenome | biome: human gut; feature: human-associated habitat; material: faeces | place: Denmark | collected 2010
TATTTTTTGTGTTTTGTAACATATTCGTAAACATTAATCATAGGTATATTTATTTCACCTATGCCCGCCAAAGACGATATTGTAAAAACATTGACACGCGCAATGCTGTATAACGTTGCAAGACCGTTGATTTTAATCATAATTACGCTGTTTCTCCAAATCTTCTTAAAAGAGATTTCACGGCTGACAAGACAAATCAGAAATGGGTTGGTGATATTACATACATTCCCACAGATGAAGGCTGGCTATATGCTGCAATAGTGAAGGATTTATACCTTAAGAAAATCGTCAGCTTCTTCAAACAGTATTGCAACTTCTTTCTCACCCTGAAGCTTGTGTTCTTTGTTATCACAGAACAACTTATCACAGTTTTGATGAGCTTAAAGAAGCTATTGTAAAATATATAAAATACTACAACGAAAAAAGAATTAAAGAAAAACTTGGGTGGATGAGTTAAGTGCAATACAGGCTCAATGCCTTGGCTGCATAAAAATAGCGTAGCAGTCATAAAAACTACTACGCTATAAAAAGTCTAACTTTTTTTGGGGGCGGCTCAGTTTCCATGTGTCTACTTTTATTTGATAAATTCACTAAGTCTGCGGTTATTACCGTATATCAAGATATGCAAAGCGGCGACTATTCAAATAGGTATCTTGCTTATACAAAACGCCTTTTGCTTGTTAAAACTGCTTCATGCAACGCACAACAATACGCTTTTGTCCGCCGTAGGTGCATGTAAAAAGCGTTAAATCGCTGTCGGACGCAGTTAATTTATCCAGTTCATTTTTATTCAAAAGCTCCATTGCGGTAACGCTGTACAGATACAGTTTTCCGTTCACATCCATAAACTGCACCTCGTCACCTACATCGGCATTTTTTAAATTTCCAAAATGCCTGCTGTAATTGTGTGCCAGTATAATCAATCGCCCGTCCTCTACCGTTCCGCTGTATCGGCACGCAGATTTTCTGAGATTTTCATAGCTCCACTCTGCTGCTACCGGCACTTCAATTTCCAGTGCCGGAACGGATACAACTCCCACGATATTGATGCCGTCTGCAAGCCGTGTCGGCATGGTTCCGTCTGTCGCGTCAGCCGGAACATCTATGTCCTCTAACATGGTGTTCTCCAAGCTGCTCAGAATTTTGGCTGTTTCTTTAGCGGCGCGGTAAGAGGTTATTTCGTTAAACGCAAAAAGCAGGACAGCCGAAAAAATAAAAGCAATGCCGATTATGATTAAAATAATCGCGGTTTTCTTTGATTTCTTCATGACCTTTTCCTCCTGTTTTCGGACAGAAGAGCCAATCCGCATAACAAAAACACAATGCCTAAACCTGCTAAAACAGGCACAGGCCAATTAAGGCTGCCTGTCTGCGGAATAGAAACTGTTTCTTCGTAAAAGCCATCGGAAGCCGAGGAGTTGGTGTTATCTGTTGAAGGCACAAAGGGCTCGGGCGGTGTACCCGGATTTGTTTCACCCTCCGTATATGTGTTTGTAACAACGAAAACGCTGCCCACCGTATAATGGGCTGTGTAGCCTAAAACGGCATCCTCCGTAATACTGTAGGCTCCGTCTGTTGGGACATCGGTAAAAGTGCCCTTCCAACCGTCGTATGCCGAAAGAGTAAGAGAGCGGTAAAGGCTTCCGTCTCTTATCAGATGCACCGTTATACTTTGCGGTCTTTCCCCTGCCGCATTTTCGCTGTCGTTCCACATTTTATATACGGGAATGTCCGTAAGTGTAGGGTTGGTAGGCTCCGGCTGTTCATTTTTGGGCGTGTCTGTCGGATAGGTGTTTGTAATCACATACCCATCTGCGGCATTGCCGCTGTATGAAACGGTGTATTTGCCGTCTGTTTCTTCATATATGCTGTACCATGCGTCTTTCGGTACATCTGAAAATTCAAACTGCCAGCCGTTTTGTGCAGAAAGCATGGCAGACCTGAATGTTTTGCCGTCTTTTATCAGTTGCACCGTAATTTGGTTCGGCCGCATTCCGTTCGCATTATCCCGGTCGTCCCAAACTTTTTTCACGGAAATTCCGATTGTTGACGGATCAACGGGCTCAAGCGGCGGTTCATCCGTACCCTCGCCTAAGGTGTTTGTAATGGCATAAACATTGCCGTATGTTCTGGAATAGGATGTATAATAACCCTCCGCTGAAATTTCTTTCACCGTGTACTTTGCATTGGGCAGATTATCAAAACGGTAATTCCAGTTATTTGAACTGTTTAGCTGTGCCGTTTTATAAACCGTGCCGTTTTGAATAAGCTGTACGGTCACGCTGTTTGGTCGCAGACCTTTTTTGTTGTTGTCGTCCTCCCACTTTTTTATAACGAAAACAGATTCGCCGTCCGGAAGTGGGGGATTTTGTGCCTGATGCCGGTTTGTAATCACAAATCCGCTTGACGCGTTTCCGGTATATGATGCGGTATAACCTGCAACTGCATCTTCTTCAACGGTATACGCATTTTCCGTTCCAGAAAGTCCGGAAAAGGTATATTTCCAGCCGTTTTCCGCACTAAGCGTTGCCGTTTTATACTTTTTACCACTACGCAGTAGGCTAACGCCCACGCTTTTCGGGCGAATACCGTCAGCGTTATCCGAATCATCCCAAATTTTTGTAACAGAAACGGAAAAGGTTTTATCACCCCCGCCGCCGGAGCTACCGTTATCCCGCTCGGTTTTCACATTGGATAAAACATTATAAATCGGACTGCCTCCAATGGTTTTGCCCGGAATATAAACAAGGTAGGGCGGTATGGTTTTAAATCCCGAAACCACCTTAGTCTGGGCAACCAGATAGATGCCGTGGGTTAACCTGCTGAAATTCGCATTTCCGTGTACATCTGTTTCCGTCTTTGTACCGCTTATGCCCTTTTCAGACGCATAAGCAAACAATGCGGCTGCAGCTCTGTTTTTCTTGTCCGCAGTGGAAAGGTCATTTACCAAAATACCGGACCCATCAAATGCCTCTGTTAAAACATAGGAAGTCCCTGAAAGGTTGGCGACTTTAAAAACAGACATTTCAACGCCTGCAATGCCCTGCCCGTTATCCTTGCGTGTGTATTTAATTGTAAGACTTCCTGTCCCTTCCGAATATACATCTGAAATTCCGAATAGCATCAAAAGGAGCAGAACCGTCAGCACAAGCGAAACCGTCTTTTTCATAATTTGCATGATACCTTTCTTGTTCCCGTTTTTTCTTGTTTAAAACTTACTTATTTTCTTTGTTCAAAAATTTCTTACGCAAAATGTATGCAATACATATAACCAGTATTGCTGCTAAAATGCCTGAAATATACAGCATCAGAATTCTGTTGTTCTTTTTCTTTGTTTCGGCAACCTGCTGCTCTTCAACCTGCGGAATATACGCCGTTCTTTTTCCGCGCACAAGCAAGCGATGCGTATTGATTCCGTATGGCGTGCAGGTAACAAGCGTTACATAATCTTTGTCTTTAAAAATCCGCAAATCCGTGGTGTCCTCGGGAAGCACAATCTTTATCTGATCCACCTCGTAAGCTAACGTTTCGTCCGGTCCGTGAATATAAAACTGATCGCCGATTTTTAAACTGTCAATATTCGTAAACAGCTTTGCGGAGGGCAGTCCTCTGTGTGCCGTTATAACAGAATGGGTGCTGTCACCGCCGATGGGAAACGAGCTTCCCGGCAGATGCCCTGCGCTTTTTTGCAAAACGTCATCGCCGCAGCCGTGCCGAATGGGCAGGTTGATGTCGCACACAGGAATACTGATATACGCCATAACATCTTCGCTTATGTTTAAAATGCTCCAGTAATCCGGGCTTGCGGAAGAAGATGCGGCATTTTGCTTAATCGAAACTTCCGCAATGCGCGCATTATATTCTCTTGCTGCATTTTTCATTTCGTCAATCTGTTCCTTGGTCATTTTTTCGGCTTTATCCCGATAATCCTGAATAACCCCCACCTGATTTCTCTGGTGAAGATAATTGCTTATGCTGGGATATAGCATAATGGAAAGCCCTGCCAAAAATATGACGGAACACAGAATAATTTTCTTTATGTTGTTCATTGATAGCACCTAAACAAAAATCCGTTGTAATTTAGCTTACAAACGGATTTTTGCAATTATACAATGGTTTGGTTTAACGGCTTTCTTTTTTCTTTGCAAACAGGAAGTAAGCTGCACCTGCCATGAGCAAAAGTCCGATAGCTGTGAAAAGAATGGTACCCATACCACCGGTTACAGGCAAGTTGATACCGGAATCGTTTTCAATAAATTCAGCTTGGCGGGTTGTATCGAAATGAAGAGAGCCGTCTGCTGCATAGTCAGCTGCCAAAGGCTTAACTGCAATTTCAAATAATTCGGACGGAACATTATAGCCCACAGGAGCAACGGTTTCCTTGAAATAGTAATTTTGTTCATTCAAACCGTATATGTTCATCTTACCTATATTTGAAGGATCATCCGAAACTGTAATATAGGTTGTAATATCCGTTCCGTCTGTTATTTCATCCGTTGTTGCAACTCTGTAGTGCTTATTGCCGTCGCCTACTGATGCAGATATATCAATAAATTGTATTACATTTGTTGAATTGTTAGCGTCTGCCTGCGTTCTGTATACCTGGAAAACCGCTCCTTCAAGATGATTTGAAGTATTGCCTTTTTCTACTTTTGTAACGTCAAGCTCAAGGGTGTATACCTTCGCGTCTGCAGAGGTATATGCTGTTGAAGCTGATTTGTTTGAATATGTAAGCTTAGCTGTGTTGTTATTGCCCGGACCGTAGGTGGTGTCACCTACAGTTGATTTAGCTCCTTCGATAAGTGCATTTTCGTTAAGCGTTGCATCATAAGTTATCTTTAAATATGTATAATTTCCGTTGATGTTGTTTGCATAATAGCCGTTATCCAATGTAATTGTAAATTTGTTATTGACTATATCCTTATTATATGCCCCTGCATCCATATCAATATATGTACCGGTTACTTTGTCGGCATCTGTAGTGTATTGAACCTTAATAGTATCGGATTTCAGAGTAAGTGCATTTGTATCAGCGACTTTTACCGGGTCAGGTGTATCCTCTATCGTATATGTAATACCGCTGTTTACAATATCCGCGCCGTAGGTAGGAAGCTCGGCAATAATCTCGTATGAAACGGTATCGCCGATATTGGTGATTGTTTCATCTTTGTAAGTATCACCGTCACCTGTTCCCTTTACCTGCTTGGTAATGCTGATTGTATCATCCTTGGGTTTAACGGTGTAGCTTTTGAGCCAAGTGCCGCCTGTTGTTTGCTGCATGGGCAGGCAGGCGAGTACCGGTGCAGATGCGATATACCCATCGACAGGTGCGCCGGTCTGAAGTATTGCATAGAAGCCGAATTCTGTCGTAATTTGTGCTTTTCCGGAAACAACTTCACTGGATAATTCTGTAGTAAAGTCTCTACCGCTATATTTAACAAATTTGTCAACTATTGAACTGCTCTTTTTTGAATTTTCATTAATGCTATTTATTGCTTTTTTTATGTCGTCTATTGTTGCAATTCCGGTGAATGAGGAGTTAACTGATTTTACATATTGATTCCAGAACTCCTGTGCATCGCCTGTGGTTGGAATAGATACCTTAAGCATATTGGTTGTATTGTCTCTTTCAATATTTAAAAGCTTATATGCCGTAAATATAGCACCTGTACCACCGGTTTGAAGTTGAATGTTAATTTCTCCTTCAGTATCTGTGCCGGTTGATGGAGTTGAGTCAATAATTGTCATAAGAGAGTTTATTGTGCCGTTTAATGCATAGGCGGGTTCTTCCGCTGTGATTACCGTCGGCAGAGCATACAGACAGAATGCCAGTGCCATAACAAGGGCAAGTGTTTTCTTGATTTTCTTGAATTTTAACATTTTAAAATCTCCTTTGTGTTTATTTGTTTATATAATTTTAGGCTGTCGACTTAATTATTTTCGTGCATAGTTTTTTCTGTTTTTCAATAGAATTTGCGCTTATTTGCTCTCTTTCGCCGCAAAATTCTTTTTTGACGCAATGAAGAAAACAGCCAAGCCTATTAACAGCACTCCGATTACATTGAAAATAAACGTGCCGATACCGCCTGCAACAGGAAGCTTAATTCCGATTTGGTTTGTAATTTCAATGGTATAAATGCCGTTTTCATCCGCTTCGGTACCGATAAAACTAATCTTTGTAATCTCGTTTGTAATATTATACCCAAAAGGCGGCTTTGTTTCTACAAGATAGTATTCTCTTCCCGCTAAAAGAGCGTCGGCAAAGACTGCAAGTGCCTCTTTGCCACCCTTGGTTAAAGCCGTAGTTGCGGAGCCTATTGTGATACACTTTACACTTGCACCATCATAGGTAATTGTTTGGTCTCCGTTTTCATCCACTTGATACAGGGTAAATTCTGCACCGGCAAGAGGTATTTTATTTCCTGATGCGTCTCTGTCTTCATCAATCTTACTTACATGGAGTGTGTACGCCTTTTCATAACGCGCATAATAGGTGGCGTCATCTGTGGTAGTGTAGCTGATTGTTGTGCCGTTGTTTATAATCATACTGTTTGCTACTTTTTTCCCAAAAGAATCATACCATCCAATGAATCTGTAACCTTGTCCTGCACTGGCAGTGGCACTTATAGGCATGCCAATCGCGTCAACATAGCTGTAACGATCAAGAACACCTATTGCATCATCTGTGGTGTCTTCCCAGCTTTCGCCGTTCTTAACCTGACGGATATAGGTTTGCGTAATACTGTCTGCAAATCTTGCGTAATAGGTGTTTACGGCTTCGTTTGTTTCAACATAGCCGTATTCGGCGTTGGTCGAAACAAGCTTTCCGCTTGCGTCATACCATCCGATAAATTTCCAGCCCGTCTTTGGGATTGCCTTAACGGTCATGGTTTCGCCGGTTTCGGCATGGTAGGATTTTCCTCCTTGTTCCGTATACGCATCGTTGTAATTATCGTCTGACGGGTCTGTAACATTTGTAATTTTTACCGTTCCGCCTGCAGATGAATCACTGCAAACACCGCCAATTACGGCCTGCGGAATAAAAGACTGCCTCCAACGCCATTGCGCCACCATGGTAAGACCGCGATGAACATTTGCATAAAGCTTCGTTTCGCTACTGTCACCCCAGGTTGCACCTAAAATATTACCTCTTTCGTCGGTTTGAATATTTTTCGTATAGGAAACGGCACCGTCATATATCTTAAAATACTGTGCAGCAGATGTACCTCCGACACCGTCTAAATTATAATCGCAGGCTACAGAGTGCACAGCAGGGAGTAGCATACTGCCCAATTTATCTGCGTTTATCTGCTTTATGTCGTCGGGAACACTTTCTATAATATCTCCCGTAAGTTTCCAGCCTAAAAATTTCCAGCCGTCATTTTGTCCTACTGCCGCTTTCGAAACATAGGGCGGAATAAATGAGTTTTCTTTTATATCTACCAACATGGGGAGAAAGCTATATACATTTTTAGCTTCTTCTGGATGCGGTCTGTCTTCTATAACATACGGCATTCCGCCGTTGGGGTCATAGGTTATGGTCGGGCTTTTAATAAAAACAAAGTGCAAGTCGGTTGCCGAGGTTAGATTTTCAAGATAATATGTATATATAATGTCGCCGTTTGAATCCACAGACTTTACCCATTTTCCTTTTTTCTCTTCTTCGGTTAATGAGCCGTTATCTTCAATTTCATTTCCTGACAACCCGATAAAGGCGAAGACAGGATGACCTTCATCATTAAGATAAGTGTGATAAGCACCTACGAACTGGCAGCCGTCTGCAAAGTCTGATGCTTTTATTACTGCCTGAATTTTTAATGCTTCACCGTCTGGCACATAGGTAGCAAGCTTGTTGTTTACGGTTACTTCATGACCGCCGGACGCGCCTCCGCCGCCGGTTGAACCGTCACTACCGCCTATAATAACATTGCCGTGGTTGGTGGCACTGCCACTGAGCGGGTGGTAAAGCTTAAAATTGATATTATCAATAAAATTGCCGTATGTTTTCTCTTTTCCCGCAGGTGCCGGCGAATCGACATATCCAACCGAAACAAAGCCGAAAACGGTATCGGTCTGTTTAGCCGGAACGGAGTATAAATAGTATGTGCTTGTGTCCAAACCGCCTGTGCCTGACCCGCTCCCTAAAGAGCTTGTATCGTTTGAACCGTACGAGTTCCAAGGATTGGTTCCGCTTGTCGCACTTGAGGATGACATAATCCAGATTTCCCATCTTTCGGTGTATATGGTGCTGGGCGTTAAGCTGAACGCATTGTTTCCGGCATTGTCTAAAAAGGTGCCTTTTTGACCGAATTTCTTACTGTATAATGTAACATGCTCGCCAAGTTTCGCAGAGGTTTTAACAGAGACTAAACCATGGTCCATAAGCCAGTCCACCATCTGCATCATCTGGTCGCGTCCGTCTTTGTTGGGCTTTGAAGGGTTATAGCTCTGTTTAGGACCGATAATAAGTGCCATGGTATCCGTTCCGTTTCGTGCACCGTGGTCTAAACCCCATTCATAAATACTGGACGGGCTTGTTTTAATATTCTGATATAATGTACTTTCCTCATCTGCATTTAATTCTGCGGCATATGTTCCGTCTGTAGGTACAAGCTTAACATTCGTTATATAGGTTCCCGTATTGCTTCTGAACAATTCAATTTTACCTTGAAAGGCAGTTGTATTCCAGGCAGGAACCTTGCTTTGATCGGGTTGAGAATAGGCGTTCGTCCATGTTTGGTCTTCTTCAAAGCTGCCGTTAAGCAGATTCCTGACTTCGGCAGAACTTTCTTCCCCCAAGGCTTTTAGGAAAAAAGAAAACCGCAAACATACCGCTGCATAACAAAAGCATCGCAAGAAAGAGACAAAGGGAGCGTGTTGAATTTCTGTATTTTGTTTTACAATTCATGTATTAACAACGCCTCCTTCGTTATAAAAATCCATAATTTTTCTATCAATTATATATAGCTATTGTTTTATGCCATGCACACTTCAGGCAAGATACTTCTAATTTCTCTCCGACGGAATGTGGCAGGCGATGCCTAAATCAAGACGCGCAATAATGTGCATGCACCATAAACTACATACACACATTTAGCCTAATTTTAATAATTGAAGTGAATTTTTCGCAATTATGCTTCACAAAAAAAGAATAATCAAATACCATTATATACTTGCTTGTTCGAAAAACCATGAGTTTAGTATAATTTATATTAAAAATTGCAAAATTAATTGTTACTCATATATTTTGCTCTCTTTTCATAAAGCTATACTTATTATATAACCTATATGTTATATTTTCAACTTGTTTTCACATAAAAACATTTTTTTTGTTTAAAATAATGCTTTTATACCAAAATACCAATCATTTTTTTATAAATAAATACGGTTTAACTACGACTTGCTTGGGCAGACGTTACGGCGTATATTTAAAACTGCCGCCCTTTGCGGGATTTTTTTCGACGCGCATTGTAAACGGTTGCTTTTTAAGTACCCAATCTTCGGTATATATTATATTTTTTTCTTTTGTAATATTGCCCGACGCCAACTGTTTTTCCACATCAAACAGTACCGCATAGGTATCGCCGTACTTTTTAAGACGTCTTAAAGTGGGTGTGGCAAGCGGATTTGCATAGTATACCGTCAATTTAAACAAAAGATACAATGCCACAAGTATAAACAAAGCCAAAAATAAAAGAGTCGATGTTTCGGCATTCATTTCTATTCCGCGTGTATCGAGTACATATTCATTCATTGTGTACACTTCGCCCGGGTTAAGCTTTTTTGCTATATCGGCACATATAATTTTGGGTGCCTTTACAAATATACCCCTGATTGTTTTGCCTTTATAGTATTTTGTGTCGGGGTACGCAATAATTGCTACTCTCTGCCCGTTTATTACCGCAATATCAATTGACAAAATTTTAATCTCTTTTGCCTCGCCGCCCGACTGCACCGATTTTGTATATACAATCTCCTCCGGGTAAATATCATCATACGGAACATCAAAATAATACGTTTTACCATCCCAATAACTTGTATCGGTATACGCATTGTTTGATATGCCGTAGTCCGGGCTGTCCTCATCGCAAGTGTAATCCGACGTAATTTCAAGCTGTTTTGCGGTCATACTGAACTGCAATACATCGAGCGGTGAACTGCCGAAAAAGAATTTTGTTATGTAGCAATCGGATTTTACCGCCATAACTATTATAAATATTGTAAATATGCATAATATTACCGCAAGTTTTGTACGGTATGCCGCCGCCTTTTTATACAAAAAAGTTTGTTTTACCATTTTTTTTGTAATCATTTATATTCACACTCCGTACTGTTTTTTCGCGCCGTGTATTCGTTGTACACATCCCGTTTTTGCACTCCCCTAAGGCGTGCCACCTCTTTAATTGCGTCCTTTTTGCTCATTCCTTTTTGTATAAGCATATCAACGTGATACGTTACGTCGAGAGTTTCAAATTCGCTTTGCGCATTTTTTTTAATTTCTTCTCTGCTTTTTCCCGCAACAACAAGTACAAACTCACCCTTTGGCGGATTTTGCGTATAATAATCCACCGCGTCTTTAAGCGTTGTTTTTATGCACTGTTCGTGTATTTTTGTTATTTCACGCACAAGGCTTATGCTTCTGTCGCCGAAATACGAATACATATCTTTAAGCGTTCGCAACAGTTTATGCGGTGCCTCGTGAAATATCATTGTTCGCGTTTCGTCTTTAAGTTCTTCAAGGTGTTCGGCACGGCTTTTTTTGTTTACCGATAAAAACCCCTCAAAGCAAAACCTTTGCGTGCTTTGCCCCGATACCACAAGCGCGTTTATAAGCGCCGCAGGACCGGGAACCGACACAACACGTATGCCGTTTTGTATACAAAGCTTTACCAAATCTTCGCCGGGGTCGGATATTGCGGGTGTTCCCGCATCGGTTACAAGAGCCGCGCATTTGCCCTCCTTGAGTTTTGATACAATATATTCGCCCTTTTCGGCTTTATTAT
>OIXG01003264.1_pt1 | contig 10992 bp, 6 predicted proteins | sample 1587731 | NCBI WGS metagenome assembly OIXG01 (sample SAMEA3888908, study PRJEB22519) | human gut metagenome | biome: human gut; feature: human-associated habitat; material: faeces | place: Denmark | collected 2010
GCGAGTGTGATAAGATTTGTAACAGAAAATTCCCTACTAAAATTTCCCACGTTTTCACAGAAAGAAGGTGCGTTTTTTGAATAACGACCCAAAAAACAAAAAGCCGCAGGACAATAAGCCGCAGAACGGCGACGATGGACGGCAGGGGCGCCGGATCGTATTCCTGATGGTCGCGGCGCTGATCGCAACGCTGCTTATCAATTCGCTCTATACGACCATTGCCAACGCGTATCTGTCGGAGATCACCTATAACGAGTTCCAGACGTATCTCGACAAGGATGAGATCGCCGAGCTGGAGTTCCAGTCCGACCGCATGGTCATCCTGACGCGCGACGAGGCCAAGAAGCCGTCGTCGCAGCAGCGGCTGTACTACACCGGCTATATCCCCAACGTTTCAAATGACGATCTGAAGGACCGGCTCGACGCGCAGGGCGTGGAATACAACACCGAGATCGTCGAGCAGGCCAGCCCCATCGTGACCTTTGTCGTCACATGGCTGCTGCCGGTCATCATCATGTACGCCCTGTTCAGCCTGCTGATGCGCAGCATGACCAAGCGCATGGGCGGCGGCATCGGCGGCATCGGCGAGAGCAAGGCCAAGGTCTATATGGAAAAGTCCACCGGCGTCACGTTTGCCGACGTCGCCGGTCAGGACGAGGCCAAGGAAGCGCTTGTCGAGATCATCGATTTCCTGCATAACCCGCAGAAATACGCCGCCATCGGCGCGAAGCTGCCGAAGGGCGCGCTGCTGGTCGGCCCTCCGGGCACCGGCAAGACGCTGCTGGCCAAGGCCGTCGCGGGCGAGGCGAACGTTCCGTTTTTCTCCATCTCCGGCTCTGATTTCGTGGAAATGTTTGTCGGCGTCGGCGCGAGCCGCGTGCGCGATCTGTTCCAGCAGGCAGCGAAAGTCGCCCCGGCTATCATTTTTATTGATGAAATTGACGCCATCGGCCGCACGAGAGATTCCAAATTCGGTGGCAACGACGAGCGCGAGCAGACACTTAACCAGCTGCTGGCCGAGATCGACGGCTTCGATTCAAGCAAGGGCGTCGTGATCCTGGCGGCGACAAACCGGCCTGAGATTCTCGACAAGGCACTGCTGCGTGCGGGCCGCTTTGACCGCCGCATCATCGTTGACCGGCCCAATCTCGCCGGACGTTACCAGACGCTGCGCGTCCACACGAAAAATATCAAGCTGGCCGAGGATGTCGATCTGCACAAGATTGCGCAGGCGACTGCAGGCGCGGTCGGCGCGGATCTGGCAAACCTTGTCAACGAGGCGGCGCTGCGCGCCGTGCGCATGGGGCGCAAGGCTGTCAACCAGCAGGATCTGCTGACGTCCTTTGAACTTGTCATCGCGGGCACGGAGAAGAAGGGTACCGTTCTGACCGACACCGAAAAGCGCATCGTGTCCTATCATGAGGTTGGCCATGCGCTGGTTGCCGCGCTGCAGAAGCATTCGCAGCCTGTCTCCAAGATCACGATTGTCCCGCACACCTCCGGCGCGCTGGGCTATACCATGCAGATGCCGGAAGAAGAAAAATTCCTGTCCAGTAAGGAAGAACTCATCGTCGAACTCCAGACCATGCTGGGCGGCCGCGCTGCAGAACAGGTCGTCTTCGGTATTGCCACGACCGGTGCGTCGAACGACATTGAGCGCGCGACAGAACTGGCCCGTAAGATGGTCACGCAGTACGGCATGAGCGACCGGCTTGGCCTTATGGCGCTGTCCACTGTCTCAAATCCGTACCTCGACGGCAGCACGATGATGAACTGTGCCGATTCCACCTCCTCTGCAGCGGACGAAGAAATCCACAAGCTGCTCATGGACTGCTACGCGGATGCGAAAAACATCCTTGTCGAGCACCGTGCGCTGCTGGATGAGATTGCAATGTACCTGCTGAGCAAGGAGACCATCACGGGCGACGAATTCATGGCCTACGTCAATGCTGACAGCAAAAAACTGACGGACGGCAGTGAGGCAGAGGAAGCGCCCGAGCAGGATGAAGCACCGTCGGAAACCGATTGAACCAATCGTGCCCCTGTTTCCCCGAACAGGGGCACAGCACGTTTTTCAGAGCGGCCCCTACAGGGTGCTGCGCAAATTTGCGGCCGCCCATCGGGCGGAGCAGATCTGTCAAGCCCCTACAGGGGTTTACCGAAAGCGCGAGATAGGGATATATTCCGGAGGCTATTATGTTCATCGCATCCGTTCTTGACACAACTGCCATTGACGAAAAACAGGTGCAGTCGTTTTTCTCGAAGCTGACGCTTGAAAAGCTGCTGTATGCGGCGGTGCTGCTGGTTCTGTGCGCAGTGCTCATCAAGCTGATTCTGAAGGCGGCGGACAAGCTGTTTTCCCATTCCAAGCTGGATCACACTATTTTCGGCTTTCTGCGCACGACAGCCAAGGCAATTTTGATTTTTATTGCAGTCATGCTCGTCGCAGGGACGCTCGGCGTGGATACCAGTTCGCTGCTGGCAATTTTGAGCGTTGCCGGTCTTGCCGTTTCGCTCTCGATGCAGACCGCGCTGTCCAATGTCGCGGGCGCGCTGATGATTCTGACAGCCAAACCCTTCCGGGCGGGCGATTATGTCCAGATCGGCGACAAGGCTGGAACTGTCCTGACTATCGGCGCGGTATACACAAGCCTGCGCACCTATGACAACCAGATCATCTATTTGCCCAACAGTCAGATCACGGCAGGCAGCATCATCAATGTGACAAGCGAGGCGGTACGCCGTGTTGACGTGAACGTTTCGGCGTCCTATGACGATGCGGTAGATACCGTCCGCGCGGCGCTCTGCGCCGCTGCCGCAGCGCACGAAAAGACACTCCGCGACCGGCCTGTCGAGGCACACGTCGTCTCCTATGGCGACAATTCGATCCAGTATGTCCTGCGCTTCTGGGCGCGTACGGAGGACTATTGGGCCTGCTATAACGACGTGCTGGACGGACTTCAGGAAACCTTTTCCTCCGCGGGCATCACGATGTCCTATCCACATATCAATGTTCATATGGAATCATAAAAAAAGGAATATCGGGATATCACATATCATTTTCTATATAAAGTCAGAATTATCGAAAATAATGTCGATAGTTCTGACTTTTTATATTATCAAAGTTCTGATATAACCGTAAATTTGGATTTCCAAAGAACCCCCGCAGGGGGTTCGCATCGGTTGACTTTTTTCGGGGTGCTTGGTAAAATGGACACAAGCTATATGAGGTGCATCCTGCCGCTTTTTGGTTTCAGAGCGCAGGTGCGCCTGCTCGGTCTGTCCATACGGGCTGACCGCCGCCCCCCTTCCGGTGCTGCGTCCGGTGTACGCAGGCCGGCCCAGAACATATTTTAGGAGGATACATCATCGATGGATTGGGATCGCTTAATCACAGTTGAACAGATGGAAGCAGCGACCAACGAATTGCTTGAAACCGGCAAAAAAGTTGGCGCGGATTCCTGGCAGCAGCGCGTCAAGAATCAGACGCCGCACTGCGGCTTCGGCGAAGCCGGCACCTGCTGCCGCATTTGCTCCATGGGCCCCTGCCGCATCACGCCGAAGGCCCCGCGCGGCATTTGCGGCTGCGACGTACACGGCATCGTCGGCCGCAACTACCTGCGCTTCACCGCAGGTGGTGCTGCTACGCACTCCGACCATGGCCGTCAGATCTGCCACACGCTCTATCAGGCAAAGGAAGGCGGCTCTTATCAGGTCAAAGACCCCGAAAAACTGAAGAAAATTGCTGCCGAATGGGGTATCGAGTCCGAGGGCAAGGATATTTATGATCTGGCCCACGAAGTTGCTGAAACCGCCCTTCTCGAGTACGGCAAGCCTTTCGGCGTGCAGCGCTTTTTGAAGCGTGCGCCCGAGCATACCCAGAAGCTGTGGCATGACGCTGGCATCGAGCCGCGTGCCATTGACCGCGAGGTTTCGCAGTCGCTGCATATGACGCATATGGGCTGTTCGTCTCTTCCCGAGGCGCTCATCAAGCAGTCCCTGCGCGCTGGCCTGTCCGACGGCTGGGGCGGCTCCATGGCCGGCACTGAGCTGTCCGACGTTCTGTTCGGCACGCCGCGCCCCGTTGACACCACCGCCAACATCGGCGTCATGGAAAAGGACATGGTCAACATCATCGTCCACGGCCACGATCCCTCCCTGTCCGAGATGATCGTCTACTATGCCAATGATCCCGAAATGATCGCGCTTGCCAAGAGCGTCGGCGCGAAGGGCATCAACATCTGCGGCGTCTGCTGCACCGCAAACGAGGTCGCCATGCGCCACGGCATCCCGATGGCCGGCAACTTCCTGACGCAGGAGAACGTTGTCCTTACGGGCGCATGCGAAGCCATCGTCGTCGATGTGCAGTGCATCTTCCCGGCCCTCGGCCCGCTCTCGAAGTGCTTCCATACGAAGTTCGTCACCACCTCCCCCATCGCCCGCATGCCGGACTCCGAGTTCATCCGCTTCTCCGCCGACAACGCCGGTGAGAACGCCAAGTCCATTGTGAAGATGGCCGTTGAGAACTTCACGAACCGCAAGACCGATCTGGTCAACATTCCGAACCAGGTCTCCCACGCCCGCGTCGGCTATTCCCTCGAAGCCATCGTCAAGGTCCTCGACGGCGTTGCCAACAGCCAGGTCGACACCTTCGGCACCACGAAGCCCCTGCTCGAGTGCGTCACCTCCGGCGTTCTCCGCGGCGCTGTCGCCATGGTCGGCTGCAACAATCCGAAGGTCCGCCCCGACTATGCCCACATTGAGCTCATGAAGAAGCTCATCGCCAACGATATCATCCTCATCGTCTCCGGCTGCTCCGCGCAGGCCGCCGCCAAGGCCGGCCTCATGGACCCGGTGCACGCCAAGGAGCTGTGCGGCGCCGGCCTGAAGCGCGTGTGCGAACTGGCCAACATCCCGCCCGTGCTGCACATGGGCTCCTGCGTTGATATCTCCCGTATGATGATCCTGGCCTCCGAGCTGTCGAAGGACTCCGGCCTGAACATCTCCCAGCTTCCCGTCGTGGGCTGCGCCCCGGAGTGGATGAGCGAGAAGGCCGTCTCCATCGGCAACTACGTCGTGGCCACCGGCATTGACACCTTCCTCGGCGTTGACCCGTACGTCAAGGGCTCCAGCGAGATCTGCGAGCTGCTGACCGGCGAGCACGGCGTGAAGGATTGGGTCGAGGCCAACTACACCGTGGAAACTGACATCGAGAAGCTCGGCGATCTCATGATCGAGCGCATCGAGCAGAAGCGCGCTGCGCTGGGCATCTGAGTATGAAGCTCGCGATCACCGGCAAGGGCGGCGTCGGCAAAACGACGCTCGCCTCCACGCTGGCGCGGCTTTACGCCGACGAGGGCCGCCCCGTGCTGGCTGCGGACGTCGATCCGGACGCCAACCTGGGCCTTGCGCTTGGCATGAGCCAGGAGGAGGTCGATTCCATCGTCCCCATCTCCAAAATGCGCACGCTCGTCGAGGAGCGCACCGGCGCGAACGAGGCCAATAAATTCTTCAAGCTCAACCCCTTCGTTTCCGATATCCCCGAAAAATACGCCCACGAGGTCAACGGCGTGAAGCTGCTTGTCATGGGCACGGTCGACACCGGCGGCAGCGGCTGCGTGTGCCCGGAGCATGTGATGCTCAAGGCCCTGCTCAGCGCGCTGACCTACCGCAAGGACGACGTCGTCATCATGGATATGGAAGCAGGGCTGGAGCATCTGGGCCGCGGCACGGCAAGCATGATGGATCAGTTCATCGTGGTCATCGAGCCGGGCGCGCGCAGCGTCCAGACCTACGGAAACGTCAAGCGTCTTGCCGCCGATCTCGGCGTGAAGCGCGTGCGCGTCGTGGCCAATAAGGTGCGCGACGAGCGCGACGAGGCGTATGTCCGCAGCGTCATCCCCGCAGAGGACTTCCTCGGCTGCATCCACTACAATCCGGAGATCATGGACGCTGACCGCAACGGAAAGTCCCCGTACGATTTCAGCCGCACGGCTATGGAAGAGATTCGGAACATCAAGGCCATCCTGGATCGGGATGAAAAATAGGAGGAAAATCCCAGTGACTTTATTTGAACGTGTATTCGGCGGCAACGATGCCGTTTACGGCCTGACCGAGGCCGCCATTGACAATGCCATCGCCCAGTACGGCGAAGGCCAGGCCGTGTCCTTCCCCGACACCGCCTATTCCCTGCCCTGCTACTACGCCGTCACCGGCTCGAAGGTCGGCACCCTCGGCGAGCTGAAGCAGGCTCTCGGCGTCGTCAAGACGCTCATGACCCGCAATCCCCGCCTGAACGACGCCTTCATGTCCGGCGTAGCCACCGCACTGTGCGCCGAGTTCATCGAGGTCCTGAAGTACCTCAACGGCGCAGCGCCCTATGAGCTGCCCTGCTACGGCCACCTGTCCGACGCCGTCATTCGTAACCTCGGCGTGCCGCTGGTCACGGGCGACATCCCCGGCGTTGCCGTTATCCTCGGCTCCGCTCCCTCTGCCGATGAGGCCGTCGCGCTCGTGAAGAGCTACCAGAGTCAGGGCATCCTCATCACCCTCGTGGGCGGCGTCATCGACCAGCTCGAGGAGAAGGGCTACAAGACCGGCGACAATGTCCGCGTCATCCCGCTCGGCAAGGACGTCACCGCCGTCATCCATGCCGTCTCCGTCGCGCTGCGCGCTGCCCTGATCTTCGGCAACATCACCCCGGGCGATGCAGGCAGCCTGATGAAGTACACGATGGAGCGCGTTCCCGCGTTCGTCAACGCCTTCAAGCCCCTGGACGACGTCATCGTCGCCTGCGGCGCTGGCGCCATTGCCCTCGGCTTCCCGGTCGTCACGAACGAGACCGAGAACATCTACCGCGTCCCGAAGAGCCTCATCGTGCAGGAGGACGTCAGCAAGTTCAACGCCACCTCCCTCGAGGCGCGCGACATCAAGATCAAGATCACCACGATCGACATTCCTGTCTCCTTCGCTTCCGCGTTCGAAGGCGAGATCATCCGCAAGGGCGACATGCAGGTCGAGGTCGACGGCTCCCGCAAGGACTGCTTCGAGTTGGTCACCACGAGAGACGCCGCCGAGATCGAGGACCACAAGATCACGGTCGACGGCCCCGAGCTTGACGAGATCCCCGTCGGCTCCAAGATCTCCCTGTCCTACATCGTCGAGGTCGCGGGCAAGAACATGCAGTCCGACTTCGAGTCCGTTATGGAGCGCAAGATCCACTCCTTCCTGAACTGCATCGAGGGCGTTATGCACACCGGCCAGCGCGATATGATCCGTATCCGCGTTTCGAAGGCCGACTTTGAGGCGGGCTTCCGCTTCCGCCACATCGGCGAGGTCCTCTACGCCAAGATCAAGAGCGAGTTCGACACCGTCGTCGACAAGTGCCAGGTCAAGATCGTCGTGGACGAGGCGAAGAACAAGGAGCTGCGCGCGATGGCCAACGAGGTCTTCAACCGCCGCGACGACCGCCTGCGCAGCATGACGGACGAGTCCGTGCCCGTGTTCTACACCTGCATCATGTGCCAGGCCTTCTCCCCGAGCCATGTCTGCATCGTCACCCCGGAGCGCCTCGGCCTCTGCGGCGCCGTTTCCTGGCTGGACGCCAAGGCAACGAACGAGCTCGACCCGCAGGGTCCCTGCCAGGTCGTGCCGAAGGAGCACTGCATCGACGAGCGTCTCGGCCGCTACGAGGACGTGGACGAGGCCGTCCAGAAGTACTCGCACGGCGCGCTCGAGCACGTCACGCTGTACTCCCTGTTCCAGGATCCGATGACGTCCTGCGGCTGCTTCGAATGCATCTGCGGCGTCGAGCCGGTCAGCATGGGCGTTGTCATCACGATGCGTGAGTACGCCGGCATGACCCCGCTCGGCATGACGTTCTCCGAGATGGCCTCCATGACGGGCGGCGGCGTGCAGACGCCGGGCTTTATGGGCCACGGCAAGCACTTCATCGCCTCCAAGAAGTTCATCGCTGCCGAAGGCGGCCTCGGCCGTATCGTCTGGCTGCCGAAGGAGCTCAAGGAGCAGATGCGCGACAAGCTGAACGAGGCTGCCAAGGAGCTCTACGATGTGGATAACTTCGCCGACATGATCGCCGACGAGACCATCTGCACCGACTGCGACGAGCTGATGAACTTCCTGACGGAGAAGAACCATCCCGTGCTGGGCATGGATCCCCTGATGTAACCCATCCCTGCTGTGGGGGCGGCCCACGCCGCCCCCACAGAGAAACGCGACCCCAAGGAGAACGATATGTATCAGGTCATCTTTACCTTTGAAAACGGCGCGGCACCGGTAACAGCCACCGCCGCGCCCGGCGAAACGCTGCTGGAAACGGCACGCGCCGCCAACGTAGCCATCGACGCGCCCTGCTCCGGCAACGGCTCATGCGGCAAGTGCCGCGTGAAGCTCGTCTCCGGCGAGCTGACCGGCCCGCAGACGGCCCATATCTCCGACGAGGAGTATGCAGACGGCTGGCGCCTTTCGTGCTGCATGCACGTGGCGTCCGACGCCGTGGTGCTCGTGCCGGACATCGCCTCGGCCTACCGCAGCCGCATGAAGACGGCCGACCTGTCCAGCGGCGAGGAGATCCGTATCTTCGAGGAGCTGCTCGCGGGCGTCCAAGGTGCAGGCATCAGCCTCGGCAACGGCTTCCGCGCCGTCGACCTTCAGCTCGATGAGCCGACGCTCGACGACACCATGCCCGATAACGAGCGCCTGACCCGCGCGCTCGAGGCGCAGGACGGCATCGACGCCGTCCGTCTGCCGTGGTACGCCATGCGCCGCCTGCCGAAGACTCTGCGCGACAATGCCTTTGCCGTGCGCGTCCTCGGCGAGCTGCAGAACGGTATTTTCACCGTTTTCGACGTGACCGGCCAGAACGACACGCTCCCGATGTGCGGCGTCGGCATCGACATCGGCACCACGACGGTCTCCGCCGTGCTGTTCGACATGAAGGACGGCCGTCTGCTGTCCAAGGCGTCCGGCGGCAACGGCCAGATCCGCTACGGCGCAGACGTCATCAACCGCATCATCGAGCAGGGCAAGCCCGGCGGCCGCAAAAAGCTGCAGGACGCCATCCTCAAGGAGACGCTCGTCCCCCTGCTGCAGACCCTGTGCAAGGATGCCAAGCTGCCGCCTGCGCGCATCGTGCGCCTGTGCGTCGCGAGCAACACGACGATGAACCACCTGTTCGTCGGCGTGGATGCCGACCCCGTCCGCATGGAGCCGTATATCCCCGCCTTCTTCCACTGGGACGTCCTGCGCGTGCACGACCTCGGCCTGCCCGCCCATCCGGACGCCGCCATCCGCCTTGCGCCGAACATCGGCTCCTATGTCGGCGGCGATATCACCGCCGGTACGTTCGCCAGCATGCTCTGGGACCGCGACGAGCTGTCCCTGTTCATCGACCTCGGCACAAATGGCGAGATCGTCTTCGGCAACCGCGATTTCATGGTCTCGTGCGCCTGCTCGGCAGGCACGGCCTTCGAGGGCGGCGACATCTCCTGCGGCATGCGCGCCACGGACGGCGCGATCGAGTCCTGCGTCATCGACCCCGAGACGATGGAGCCGACGTTCGGCATCATCGGCGAGCCGGGCCAGAAGCCCGTCGGCCTCTGCGGCAGCGGCATCATCGATACGATCGCCGAGCTGTTCCACGCCGGGATCCTGAATTCCAAGGGCATCTTCGTCCGCGAGGGCAAGCGCGTCGCCCACGACCGCCACGGTTGCGGCCGCTACATCCTCGCCACGCCGGAGGAATCCGCCACCGGCCGCGAGGTCGCCCTGAACGAGGTCGACATCGACAACTTCATCCGCGCCAAGGGCGCGATCTACTCCGCCATCGACACGCTGCTTGCTGCCATGGATATGGACGAGAGCGTCATCGAGAGCTTCTATGTCGCAGGCGGCATCGGCAGCGGCATCAATATGCGCAATGCCGTCCGCATCGGCATGTTCCCGAACGTTCCGCTCGAGCTGTTCCATTACATCGGCAACTCGTCCCTCGCAGGCGCATATACCATGGCCCTGTCCGACGAGGCCAACGACCGCGTCGAGCAGGTCGCCCGCAACATGACCTATATGGAGCTGTCCACGCACCCGGGCTACATGGACGCCTTTGTCGCGGCCTGCTTCCTCCCGCACACCGACGCCGCGCGCTTCGCCTCGGCGGAATAAGGAGCCGTTATGCAGATCGAAAATCACAAGGAAGAGGTCCCGTTTGCCCACTATTGCGAGCGCTTCGCCGCGCTCGACCCGCAGGAGGCTGCCGCGCGCACCGGCACGCCGTTTGAGAACGGCGCGTTCCGCCTCACCCTTCTCGGCCATCCCTACCGCATCACCCACCCGGAGTTCTCCATCTCCGGCGAGGGCGGAACGGCCCTGAAGAGCCTGCCCGCGCAGACGTTCCTGATGCGCTGGCTGCTGGAGGGAAAGCAGACCGCCGGATCACGCGATTTCCTGACCTTCCGCGAGATGCCGTGGGGCGAGCTGTATATCCAGCCGTTCACGGGCCGCGTGCTGCAGCGCGCCGCGTTCAGCTTCGGTACGCGGCTGGAGGCCTTCCGCGCCGCCTGCACCGCCATGGGCGGCCTGCCCCTGCAGGCCGGCGACGCAGGCTTCGAGTTCACCCTGCTGGGGAACTACCGCCTGCGCATGCTCCTGTGGGCGGGCGACGACGAATTCCCGCCCAGCGCCCAGCTGCTCTACAGCGCGAACTTTGTCGACGGCTTCGCGGCCGAGGACCGCGTCGTCGCAGGGGACCTGCTGTGCAACGAGATCAAGGCGAATCTGTAAAAAAAGCGAAGGCCAGAAATGGCCTTCGTTCATTTTTTTGTGGCACCACGCCGACCGCATATGCCACTGTAGGGGAGCGGCATGCCGCTCCCGGCACTGCACCTGCGGAATTGACAGACTATCGTTAAAACGGTGAACGCCCCCCGAATTGTCATTGCGAGGAGCGAAGCGACGTGGCAATCTCGGGAAGGCAGT